>Ga0105348_1000364_pt1 | contig 33748 bp, 30 predicted proteins | sample EN8Hudsemesocosm_2_FD_83504 | JGI IMG/M metagenome (GOLD analysis project Ga0105348, IMG submission 83504) | Methane-oxidizing microbial communities from mesocosms in the Hudson Canyon - EN8C Hudson Canyon | ecosystem: Environmental > Aquatic > Marine > Cold seeps | place: Hudson Canyon... | reverse complement strand
TTATTTATTATTTATTATTTATTGTTTCTAAGGCTATAAAACTTGGCTGCAAATCATACAACTTGTTGGGGTCTTTAATCTACATTAAATGATGGAATTAAACGAGGCGCAACTATTTAATTGACTAAAAGTTGTAGAGTTATAAATGAAAATGCATAAAATGGGACGCAACTATTTAAGGCCATTTAAGATCAGTCTGAATTAGAATTTAAGTTGACTGTTTTCTAAAACATACTCAAGGAGTGAGTGACGATGCCAAGGAAGGCGAGAATATTAATACCGAACTGCCCACACCATATTGTACAGAGAGGGCACAACCGCAAAGCATTATTTGTGAGCGATGAGGATAAGCTATATTACTTAAGCAATCTCAAGGAATGGAAAGAAAACCTTCAAATAAAACTCTTGGCCTGGTGCTTGATGACCAATCATATTCACTTGATTGTTGAGCCCTCAGTAGACGCCAGTACCTTATCTGAACTAATGAAACGTATTAATGGAAGGCAAACAGCATATGTCAATCGGCTTGAAGGCCGAAGTGGCTCTCTTTGGGAAGGGCGATTTAAAGCCAGCCCAATCCAGTCAGAAAATTACTTGTTGCGTTGCTATCGTTATGTTGAGCTGAATCCGGTGCAAGCCGGAATGGTTAAGCTGCCTGAAGCGTATGGTTGGTCAAGTTACCAGTCTAGGCAAAAAGGCCAAAACGAGGGTATGTTAGATGATCATCCTGTGTATCTTTCCTTAGGGATTGATCATGGGACAAGAGTAAAGCACTACCGAGAATTTGTACGACAAGGTATTGCTGTTAATGAAGCGCAGTTTATAAGGGATTCCATCAAAAGAAATCAGTTAACTGGGAATGATCGTTTCATTGATGAAATCGAAGAAAGAGTAGGGTTTAGAGTTGAACGAAGAAGTCCTGGGCGGCCGCGGCTATAAAAAATAGTTGCGTCCCCTTTAATTATTGCCTTTAATTATTGAGGTGGTTCAATCGTAGCTTACTTAAATGAGCCGATTATTGGGCGCACTGTCGGAAGAAAGGGACGGACAAGATAGATAAAACTTGCCGTGTTTCTGTGTGTGTTTTATGCTTTCAGCCAGATATTACTTAGTGAGACCAAACGCACCACTATGTTATTTGGTCGCTTATGTTCTAAATAAAGGAAATTTTAGTGGCTATTTACAATTTATATTCTAAACGTCAGAGAAACCTACAAAGTGAGCCAGTAGAGTACGGTTACGATGAGATTAGCGATGTCTTAAAAGTGCAAATAGTACACATTTGGAATGATATTCTTGGCGATTAGAGTGACTATGGCACTAAAAATGTAGAGAAGGAATACAAGTTTATCGTGAATACTCTGTGCCGCGAGTTTGGTGTGTTTGAGCTTGGTGCTATTCCAGGCCCAGAAGTCCGTGATTACCGACAAGAATTGATCGATTTTTTTCGCGAAGAGTCAGAAATTAATAAATTGCTGGATACCGTAGATATAGCCTTCCAAGTGGTTAATACACGAGCCAGAACGGTTGCCTACCTACAGCGTGGCGATGCTTCCATTTTGTCTGATGACGCTATTACTGAATTAAATGAGCGTTTTCGGGAGCATAATTTGGGTTACTCATTCAATGGAACTGAAATTTCTATGCTCGAACAGCCTGGTGGCCAAACCGCAGCAGATGCTAGTCCGGTAGAGTCGGAACAAGGGCCTGAAGTTGAACCAGAGCTTGGACAAGAACCAGAAAAAGTGGATGAGGACAGAAATTAAAGTGAATTATTAAAGGGGACGAACTATTTAAGGTCAACCTGAAGCATAATTTTGGTTAACTGTTAGTTTAATTCTACTCAAGGAGTGAGTGAATATGCCAAGGAAAGCGAGAATAATTAGTACCTAACAACGGTTGGAATTGGGATTGATGGAAGAGAACCGGCTTGGTCATGGCGAAATAAATAGTTGCGTCCCCTTTAACTCTTAGAAATTTAAGTGATCAAAATGAATAAATGGGTATTGAAATGTCTAATATTAGAACTACTAAGCCTCAAGCATCTTTAATTGAAAATACTGGAACATATAGAGGACCCACAGGCATTTCTTTGGCACCAGGAGAACAAAAAAACCGCGGTGTTGTAGGAGAAAATAACGGTAATTCAAAAGACCAAATACCCGAATGCTGGTCGTCATCGCTCTACTTCTCTTATCGTAATAACAAACCGGTAATTTACGAATATGCTAATGAAACGTCTTGGTTTGGTAGTCAAGGGGGAAGCAAAAAACTCGTCAAGCAGGGTGCTCTAAGGTACCAATCACCGAAAAAAAAGGGTTGGTATGAAGAGGGTGATCTTATTTTCTGGGATCAATTTCCCATGAAGACACTCGAGCAAATATTTCCGGAACTTGCAACAAAAGGAGATGAAGAAGAATCACCAATTACTCAGTTGGTAATAGGCTTCTTATTAGGTGCGCCAAAGGAGTATAGAGTAGCGTCTAGAATTAAAAAAATATCCATTGAAGCAGAACATAAAGGTCGCGTAATTCTTTGTCCTGTATTATTTCTAGATGAAAAGACTATCATTGAATTAAACCCAAGAGATAAGAATTTTACGTCATTCTCTGTTAGATGGGCATATGATAAACATACTGCTAGTAATGCTTTTTTGCGTTCATCTTTGAATGTAATTGGTGAAGCCGCTTTATTGGTTGCTGGGGGTGGGGTTTCAGGCGTTGCAAGAACTGGCGCAAGAGGCGTTGTTAAATATGCCCTTAAAGAAGCAATTAAGCATAGTGGTAAAAAAGTTATAATACGTAAAGTGTGGCTTTCAATTCGCAGCAATCTTGGACAAACTATTGTTAAGGCAACAAGAGATTATCTTTTAGCATTTGCGAAAGAACTTAGGGCTGGGAATGAAATACAGGAACTGGGTGAGAAGGCTAAAAGTGGAAACCTCAAAAATGAAGTACTGCAGGTCGCAAACCTGGTTGCATGGAAAGCTTTTGTGAACACTCTAATTACTGAATCATTGACGCCAGGGTTGAATAAAATAGTAAGAAATTCTGGTTTATCTGCAATTCAACAAGAGGTTTCAAAACGATTATCTACTCCGTTTACTATAGGCATACCCACAATGTTTGTTACTGCTATCGCTGATGCCGCGACGAAAAGTCGTAACAATCCTAATGACTTTAATAAACATTTCACAGATGCCCTTCAAAAAGACCTGATTACAAAACTTAAAGCTATCGTATCGATTGACTTAAAAAAAATAGGCGGAAGTTTTAGTCTATGAATTAAAGGGGGCGCAAATGTTTAAGGTCAAGCTGAAGCATAATTTTGGTTAACTGTTAGTTTAATTCTACTCAAGGAGTGAGTGAATATGCCAAGGAAGGCGCGAATATTAATACCGAACTGCCTGGACCATATTGTACAAATAGGGCACAACCGCAAAGCACTATTTGTTAGCAATGAGGAAAAACAGTATTACTTAAGCAACCTCAAGGAATGGAAAAAAAATCTGAAGATAAAACTCTTAACCTGTACTTGATGACCAATCATATTCATCTGATTGTTGAACCCTCAGCAGAAGCCAGCACCTTATCTGAATTAATGAAACGTATTAGTTGCAGGCAAACAACAGCCACTACAATATAGACTTACAATTATATAAAGCAAAAGTTAATAAATTGACGAAAATGATCGCTATGTTTTGAATGGTCTAGACCCATTAGTTGGCGAGTTTCAATATTAAATTGTTTTTTTTAAAAATTAGCTCCCGGGTTTGCAGAACTTACTGAAACCCGGGGCAGTCATTACATCGCTGTATTTTCTTCAATGTTAAAGGCCGTCTCAACTGTTGCGCCAGCGCTGCCATCTTTTGCTTGAGGTGTGTATTCAACTTTAACTTTAGCAAAGTTTAGTGATACGTTTTCAGTCAAGCGATCTTCACCACCACTTCCGCCGGTTGAAATAGAGGTTACGATGACATCTGTCATGGTGATAATCATATATTCAACAGGTTTATCACCCGCTTTACGTACCGTGATTTTTGCTTCAGGGTAGTGCTTACCTGTACAGCAAGTATTGATTAGATTAGGTGATGATTTATCGACATATTTAGTAATAGAGATATCTTGAATAGCGACTTTACCAGCGCCACCGCCACCACCAACATGCATTGACCCAGACTGGCTCATACCCCAGCTCCACGCTAATACATCAATTTCATCACCGTGTTTGTGGTCAACTGCTTCACCCTGAACACCTTCGATTTTTAAGAACATATCTGCTGACATTTTTTTACCCTCCAACGGGTGTATATATTAATGTGTATTTGAGTCTGTGTTACTACTGATTAAAGTGTATCAAAATGCGTGCCAATAATTTAATGCATAAAAACACTATTATCTCGGTATTTTGGCGCGTAATCGAAAACGGGGTGAAAGTGACATGTCATTTTAATAGAGTGATATGTCACTTTTATAATATTGAAAATAATACATTAAATCTGGTTTGACGATGAGACGGCTTGTTTGCTGGATGAATTAGAAGCGATGAATGGCTAAAGTATTTCAAAGAAGGTGAAATCATGATGTAAGACAGCCATACTGCATCTTTGATTTTCCTATAAAAGAGTTAATAACAATGAGCAGGGATAAAACAAATATACATATTCGAAACAACACGGCGAGTAATGGATCTAACAATAATGACAAGGCTGAGATATCCGTTCTTGACGAAAAGACCCGAGTGCAAATACTTCGAAATGATAGTGTAGAAGCCGGTGTTGTCGATGAAGCGACACAAATTATGTCCCAATCTGATGCAGGGTCAGGGTCAGATCAAGAGGCTAATGAAAGTTCTCTTATTGAACAAGCTAATGCGCAGTTTAAGGCTGGAGATGTTGTTCGTGAACGATTCGAATTAATCTGTGAACTTGGTTCTGGCGGCATGGGTACAGTGTTTAAAGCCTTGGATAGGCGTAAACTAGAGGCTGAGGACGACCACCCTTATGTTGCAATAAAGTTACTAGGCGAAAATTTCAAACAACACCCAAAAGCCTTTGTTACTTTACAGCGGGAAACGAAAAAAACCCAAGCGCTAGCTCATCCAAATATAGTAACAGTTTACGATTTTGATCGTGACGGAGGTGTTATTTATATGACTATGGAAGAGCTGAAAGGCCAAAACTTGGAAGATCTACTTCGAGACCAAGTTGGTCAGCCTCTCGAAAAAAATAGAGCTTTAGCTATTATTCGTGGTATTGCCAACGGATTGATTTATGCGCATAGCAAGGGGATTGTACATTCAGACTTAAAACCAGGAAATATTTTCGTCTCTGAAGATGATCACGTCAAACTCCTAGATTTTGGGATAGCCCGAGTAGTAGACGAGAGCAGTTATAGTGATAGGTTTGATGTTTCTGAGTTGGGTGCCATGACTCCAAGTTATGCCAGTATTGATATGTTAGAACACAAATCGCCAGACCCTAGAGATGATTTATATGCGCTTGGCATCATCGCCTGTGAAATGCTGGAAGGCAAACACCCTTACAGTCGAAAGACTGCAACTCAGGCCAGGGATGAAAGCTTATCGGCGACCATAAACAAATCTGGTCGGCTGCTTAAAAAAGTGTTGCATAGTGCCATCGCTTTAGACAAACAAAGACAGTCTGTAACGTGTGAGAAATGGCTTCAAAAACTCAATTTTGCAACCGGTGGATATCGAAAATGGCTTTATTCTTATGCTGTTATTGTGATGCTTGGTATGGCTAATTTTGCATACATTGAAGAAGTTAAAGAGCCTGAAATATCCTTGTCTGAGCTATCAACAAATCTTCAGCGATCGTTTGCAAAAAATATTGGAGAATCTCAATTAGCGCTTGAATTTGGCGATATCAATGGGGCCTTATTTTATCTTGATAAAGCATACTTGATTCACTCTCAAAATAATCAGGTGACTGATCTAATTGATGAGATTATTCAATCGATTTCTCAAACAATAGAAGTTAATCGTTTAAGCGTTAATGATGTAAATAAGCTGTTAGATACCCTAAGAAAGTATCAAGCATTTCAAACTGAAGGGGTTGAAAGTGAGCTAGTCGGACTTAAGTCGCAGGTTAGCAATTAGTGTTTCTAGTACTTGTTCCCAATATTGCAGCCAGTTTGTATGGCTGGCACCAGCGATTATATTTGGTTTAAGCTTGCGCGCCGCAAAGTAAGCGAGGTTTAGTTTAGCGGGCACAATATCGTCATCGTCGCCTTGAAAGTGTAGTTCTGTGAGTTGGGGGCAAAGTTGGCTGTGGTAAGTTGGGTTGAGAGAGCCTTCAAGCTTTGTCCATTTGTGATGTTGTGTCCAAGCGTCTATATCCAGGTTTGCACTTAGGGTAACGAGCTTGGTAGGCAAATCGAAACTGCAAGCCATCAAACTCGCTAAAGTTCCACCTCCGCTATGACCAATCAGCAGCAGTTTTTCGTAATTGCTGTTTTTAAGTATCTCTTGGCCGACAATCACTAAGCTCTGAACAACCTCGTCACTATAACGATGGGATGTCCAATATCTAGAGTGACACCTAGAATCATCTCTTATGAAATAGCAGGGGCGACCCAAATATACGCTAGGACCAGGATAGCGCTGCATAAGCTCAAACGCTAGAGGTGTCGAAGGGTCAGGATTCGTTGCAATGTGTGTTTCATTGAGCCAGGGAAGGCCATCTCCCTCAATAAACAGTGCTAGTGTATTGGTAAACTGAGTACCTTTCTTGATAATAATTTTGTGCCTAAAAAAAGATTGGATTTCCTGTGCACTATTCTGAATATAACGCGAGTTATTCTGTTGTGCTGGAGAGCCACAAGCAGACACCAGCAAAAGCAAAGAAAGTAAGAAAAAACACTTAGGTCTGAAAATCATACCAATAAGATTGCCGAAAGTTTGAAGTTGTACTAAGGGCAGCCTTGTTTTATTTTTGTTTATCACTTAGGCTCATGTCTCGTTAATTACAGATAGTTAATTACAGATAGTTAATTATGAAATTTTATAATAAAAATAAATCTATATTTCCGATTATTCTGCTTATTCTAACTTTTTCCGGTTGTCAGTCTGTTGTTAATCATACCGACAGTGCCAGTACGCCTACAAGTCAGAATCCAATTCAGAGAATCTCTGAGTTGCAAATCGTCGACTGCTCATTACCTGGCCAAATGCGCATGATTGGCAGTAGAACTTATATGACTCCTCGTAGAGCGACGCGAACAACTGCATCTGACTGTTCTATTCTTGGTGGAGAGTTTGTTGCTTATGATCGCGCTAACTACAAAACGGCACTGTCTGTCTGGATGCCTGAAGCAGAATCTGGTGATGCTGAGGCACAGGCGAATGTTGGCGAAATTTTCGAGAAAGGTTTAGGTGGCACGCCGAATTATGCTGCAGCAATTATTTGGTATAAGAAAGCAGCTGAACAAGGTAATAAAAAAGCGCAGTTCAACCTAGGCACATTATATGAGCAGGGTTTGGGTGTACCTAAAGATATGATTATTGCACTAAATTGGTATCGCCAAGCTTGGGGTGTACCTGCAGATGAATTAATGTTCAAGACAGTGTTGGAGGATGAGAAAGCAAAACTTACCCTCGAACAAGCGCAAAAACAAGATGCGCTAAAGTTAGAGTTAGATAAAAAACTGGCTCGTAAAGACCGTCAGATTAATTTATTAGAACGACAAATTGGCCTTATTGCTAGCCAAGTGAGTAAGCAAACAAACAATAACGAGACTTTAGCTAAGGAAGTTGAAGAACTAAATTTTATGGTGTCCGATCTGAAAAAAGAGCGCCAGATTACGAAAACAGAAAGCGCAACACTTAGCGAAAAAATTAAGTTAAGACGGCCTGTATCTTCAATAGCCAAATCGCCTAGATCGTTTGATATAGACATGCCCTTGTCTGCTACCAATTTGTCAGAGCACTCCTTTGGTCGATATTACGCATTGGTCATCGGTAATCAACGCTATCAAAATATTGACGATCTCGATACACCTGTTAACGACGCAGATAAAATTGCTGATGTGTTAGAAACTAAATATGGGTTCACGGTTTTCAGGTTAAATGACTCAGACAACATCGCCATAATGGATGCGATTAACAACCTGAATGAAATCGTCAAAGAAGAGGATAATCTTCTTATTTACTATGCGGGTCATGGAAATCGAGTACGTACTGGCGAATTTGAAACTGGATATTGGCTCCCTACCAATGCAGATGCGCCACCCAGAGATACCTTATGGATATCGAATGAGTTTGTCACACGCCACATAGCCAGAATCCCAGCAAAACGGGTGATGGTGATTGCAGATTCCTGTTATGCCGGCCTGCTCTCAAGTGCCCCGGGTTTTTTGATGATAAATAAATTGGGACGACCGAATACAAAATATATCGAGTACAAGAAGCCTAGGCGCTCAAGATTATTACTGACTAGTGGCGGCGATAAACCGGTGTTGGATGGGGGCGGGGGTGATTACTCGGTGTTTGCAAATGCATTAATCGGGGTTCTTGAGGGTAATGACAGATTATTAACTGGGCCAGAGCTATTTACATCCGTTAAGAAGAAAGTTGTTACCGACTCAGTTTTGGCTTCCTTTCCGCAAACGCCTGAATATAAAGTGATCAAAGGCGCGGGTCATGAAATGGGCGATTTCTTTTTTATCCCTAAGAAAAGTAGTGGAACCTAGTTATTCAAACGCAAATTTTTAAGGAAAAACCATGCAAAATAATAATAAAGCTAGGAACAGAAATAACCCTTCATTTTTCGTCTTTTTGACACTATTTTTAGGCTTAGGGTGTTTGTCAGCTAATACCTATGCAGAACTAACCGAGTTGTTTGGTACATTCGACTCAAATCTAGAAGAACGATCAGCCATTGCTAATCAGAATACCTATAGCCAGCTAAAGGCGAGTGGGTGTACAGACACACAACGAAGCCCGATATTAGGTTGCACGGGTGATACATTTGTTGCGTGGGGTTCGGTACGAGAGCTTGTACATACCGCTAATGAAATCACGAGCAGTGGTCCTACTTTATTTAGCCTTGGCCTGGATTTAGAGGGGCTAGGGTTTACCTTAAGGTGGACGGCTGGAGAAGAGTTTAGTGCGCATGGCAATATGTCTGACAGCTTTATCGGTAGCCAGCTATCTGGTCTGGCAAGTCGAATATCAGCCCTAAAGTATGGCGGAAGTCGGTTTTCTTTTAATGAAGTATATGACGAAGGCGTATTGATTGCCCTTAGATCACTTGATGGCAAAAGGGGAGGCGGTGCCAGTGCAGACCCAGAATATAAGTGGTCACCCTGGGGAAGTTTTTTAAATTTTAGTTACATCTATGGTGACCGTGAGCCTACGGAACAAGAGGATGCTTTTGATTTCTCCGGGACAGATATCAATGGTGGTATAGACTATCGCTTGTCCAATAACCATGTCGTGGGACTGATGGTCGCGTATCAGGAAGAAACATTAGAGTTTGATTCTTCGCTTAGTATAGTAGATGGTGGTGCGGACATGACAGGTTACTCTTTTCAGCCGTTTTATTTATACCAATCGGATCAATGGTATTTCACCACCTCATTGGGCTTTCAGTTCATGTCGTTTGAGATGGACAGATCGATACGTTACCCCTCATTAAATCCAAATGTAGGCAGTGCAGATACGGTTGCGGTTAGCGAAACAGATGCGAGTGCCGTGAACAGTTCAAGTACTCTGGGCTATGTATTATTTCCAAATTCACCCTTTACCATTGAACCGTACTTTTCAATTGATTTTCGCGAAATAAGTGTGGACGGTTATATCGAAGATGATATACAAAACGAAGGCTTCAACTTCGTTGTGGGCGATCAGGAGATAGAGTCATTAGAAACAGCCTATGGTTTGAAGTTTCAGTACGTACTTACACCGTCTTTTGGCGTTTTTATTCCGTACATCGATATCCAGTTCCGTCTTCAACATGAAGATGATTCACGTGATATCACCGCTTACTATTTTAATGCTGAAGATGGCCTAACAGATAAATCTGGCGCCGCTTTCACTCTTCCAACAGATGATCCAGATTCATCTTATCAGATTATTACCATCGGTTTATCAAGCGTTATTAGAGGAGCTCGCCAAAGCGGGGAGTCGAATGTTGCTAGTGGTGGAATTCAAGCATTTTTCAATTATCGTACATATCAAGGGCTTGATTTTTATCAGCAAACACAAATTACTGGAGGCCTTCGTTACGAGTTCTGATCAGTTCACATCTTCTGACAAACTTGTAAAGGTAAAGCATCACATTATGATTAATTTCAATTTGCAAACGCTTAACTATATATTTTCATTGTGCTTGATTGTCTTGTTATCAGGCTGTAGTGATTTATCTGATGTTGGTAATCAAAAGGATACCGCGCCCGTCGCCGATGCGGCTGTTATTGGTGCGGTGTTAACTACCGGTGGCGGCACAAAAGTGTATTCGGTTAGGGCTGGTTCGGAGGTATTGTTATCTGGTAAAGATAGTGAAGGTTATGATGACCCAATCCTGCAGTTTAACTGGAAGCAAATTGACTCTTCGGACATTAACGTTACATTAGTCGAGCGAACGCGTAACAGCCGGGTATTTAGAGTTCCTGATGTAATTGAAACTACCGAATTAAAAATCCAACTTACTGTAGTCGATGCTGACGGGCGTTCGGCTACTGATATCGTGACGATTAGAGTGGAGCCTGCTAGTGATAATGACCGCTTTTTACAATTTCCACTTTCAACGTCAAACAAGTATACCGTTATTCCTGTCTTGAAAAATGGTTACTCAGTAACTGAAGCAATGGAGCTCACAGTAGAGCGACGCGTACTTGTAAACTATGCAGATAGAAATAGCACCGACGGAGAAGCAAATCGGCCTGTTGAGTTGGAAGTTGGTGAAACGCTAACGAAATCTACCACGTTTCCACAAATTGAAAGCGTTGAATGGCAAAGCACGCAGGCTGCAAAGTTACATTATGAATTTCCCCACTTCAGTTTTGTTTACCCCAATGTTGATATAGATGATATTAATACGCTTTTTGAGGTCAATAACCGGGACAAGCTATTAGACTTATTTGCCTTAAACAGCTTATCTTCGTATACCAATCATGTTCTTGTTTTTAATGAGGGGGTTTGTACCGACACATTAAACGAAATTATTGCCTGTGAAGACGCTTTTCAGCTTTTAACCTTGAATGTAAATGAAAAAATAATCGATTTTGATAACGGTATTTCGTCTACCATCAGCTTTGAGTTATTGGGCGATGACAACCCTGAGGATATTACACAACAGGCTTTTGAAACCAAAGATTCAGCCTTGGCTTATTATGCCGCGGTTGATCCTGACGACAGACGTACAACCTTAAGTGACTGGCTTGTGAACGCAGGCTTCACAGATGCGTCGGGGAATTCAATTTTACAAGAAGACCAATACGCTAAAGGCCTGTACTTAAATAACTATGACTTGGGTTTCGGTCGTGAAATGTATATTCGGGTTGACGAAACAACCGGCAATGTTTATAGCTATGTGCTTAATTACCCTGGTTTAGAAGCAAGCCTGAAGAAGCTCAAACCACTTGCGACTGTCGCTATGGAATTTAGTCCTCCTGACCAAGATGCAAGTCAGCCCCAATTCGTAAAGTTTTTTACTTTTGTACCTGATGAATTAGGCGACCAGACTCGAGTATTAACTTTCAACTTTGATGGACGTGGAGAAAAAACAGTACCGAGTGTTTGTTTGTCGTGTCACGGTGGTCGACCCAAGCCCTTAAATGAAGATGGCACTTATCCAGATAACGGCGACGTAAATGGTAGTTTCATGCCGTGGGATTTGGATTCGTTTTTATATACCAAAGCCATTGACCCAAAACAGGTTGACCCTGATGTGAATAGCAACGAATTCTCCGCTGAACAATTGGATCTTTACTCAAGAGCGTCGCAAGAAGCGCAACTTCGTGCCATGAATGAAGCCGCATTGGCAACCTATGTGGTGGAACCTGATAGATTTAAAGAAACTAAAGAACTAATACACGGTTGGTATGGCAGTGATGACGTTGAATCTTTGAGTTTGCCAGAAAACGATTTCGACGGTTCCTATGTACTTAAAGGCTGGGAAGGCCAAGAAACGCTCTACCACGAGGGCTTTGCTCAATATTGCCGTGCATGTCATATGCAAGGGTATGGTACTGAGAGATTTGGTGACTTTGAGAAATTTGAAAAAGTAAAAGACAAGATACAAAGCCTAGTCTTTGCCGAAGGCTTGATGCCATTGGCAAGACTCACGGCAGATAGGTTCTGGGTAAGCTACCATGGTGAAACAAGTGCGGCTAGCGCATTTGCTGATTACTTTGAACTAGATAGTTCAGAACAAAAACCAGGCACGCCGGTAATAAGAATTACCGGTGGTGATATTATCACGGCGCTGTCATCCAGTTCTCGTGAAGCCTTATTGTCTGATGGTCAGCTGTCACCTTCAAGCCCGATTTTAAACCAGGAAACCGTTCGAGTTGATGCTTCTAGCAGCTTAAATACCGACGCTTATTCCTGGTCAATCACTACCAAGCCTGAGAACTCACAAGCAGAACTTATTGGCGCAACGACCGCTACGCCTTCTTTCAAAGTAGACCAGCCTGGTGAATATCGTTTAAGTGTTTTTGGGACTAATACAATTGGCAGTAGCGAGCCTGTTGAAATTCTGGTAGATGCAGAACCCCTGAATCCTAAACAGGAAGTTGCAGGTCCAGCCTCTCTAATGGAAAACGGTACACTGAATATCGACTCGAGTATCTTGAAGTTTTCGGATATAGACTCAGACGCGAGTGAGATTGTATTTACTATTACGGTAGCGCCAGAGCATGGTCAAATATTACTCGAAGGAAGTCTGCAGACTCAGTTTACCCAACAAGATATTGATGACAATAAAGTGACCTATCAACATGACGGTGCAGAGTTTGCCTCAGATAGTTTTCGCTTTATCGTTACTGACGACACAAATGAGACGGAGTCTGAGGAGTCATTTTTGTTTTCTTTATCAGTCTTGGCCACCAACGATGAACCACTGTTGACGATGAATGAAGTATTTAGTGCGGGGGAGGGGCAGTCTGCGCCTATTCAAGCAAGTAATTTAACCTACTCCGATGCAGACCATGCAGCCGATGAGGTTATATATACTTTGTTAACTGCACCTGCAAATGGTGAAGCACGCCTTAATAACTTTGCATTAGACACCGCCGTATTTTCTCGTTTTACCCAGCTCAATATCAACCAAGGTGAACTTACCTATCTCCATGATGGTACGGAAACAACGTCAGACTCGTTTACCTATTCAGTTGCAGATATCACCGGCGCAGTTGGCTCAGCCGGTAGTGAATTTAATATATCCGTTACTAGTGTTGCCGATACGCCTACTGTCGTACTCGAAGCTGTGTCAGTTACAACGGGTAGAAGTACTTCTCTAAGTGGTGCCGTCATTGCTGGTACCGCGCCAAATGGTAATCGAAGTGAGTCGATACAAGTGTTTGATGACGACTCAGCTGCGGTCGATATCAGCTTGCGCGTCACGACCTTACCTTCAGAAGGTAGCTTGGAATTAGACGGAGTAACAGTAGACACTTCAACGATGTTTACCATGGCTGACGTAGTGGCTAACCTTTTAGTATATAGCAGTAGCCAAGATGTAAGTGCTACAAACCCCGTGGCAGATACGTTTAGATTTGAAGTATTGAACGCCGGATTGCCAGTTCTTGACCTACAAGGCAGTGAGCTGATTGATGGAAGTGGAGTAGGCGATATAGTACTAGAAATTACGACTACGGCTGCGACAGATGGGCCGGTGATTACTGCCTCTACCATAACGCTCTCAGGCTTGTCGATCTTAACGAATAATGCTATTGAAACCTGGGGAAGTGGCGCTACGGGTAATAGTGTGACGGTTACCAATGTGATGATAAATGTCGAGGATAGTGATAATACCGCTGCGTCCGGATTTACCTATACTTTAACAAGTTTGCCTTCAACGGGTACATTGGCGTTGTCCGGCACTGAACTATCAATTTCAGATACATTTACTCAGCAAAATATTAATAACGGAGAGTTGGTATTTACCAATACTCTGTCGGCTACTGCCTTGCAGGTTTCAGACAGTTTTGATATTGACGTTATTGATAATGAGAGTATCACCGCAGCTAAAAGTATAACAATCACCAAGCAAGTTGCCTTGGCCAATGATGTAAGAAAAGTATTCAAATTACTTGTAGCGGATGGTGTCACTAGCTGTAGTGATTGTCATTCGCCATCAAATGGCTGTGGTATCGGCGCGTTGGACGCGCCCTGTTGGCTAAATGGTGATGGAACGGTGAACTCAAGTAATCTTTCTGATTTAAGTCCTGTAACTAACTTATATTTGTATCCGTCTTCCGATAATCATGGTGGCGGGAACTTAATGTCTAATGGAGATTTGCACTATGAGATTCTCGAAGCGTGTGTAAATGGAGGATGTTTCTAAGATGATTTCTTATAAAAAATGTGCGTGTACTTTTAGGCTACTGAGTGACTCTCTATTGCGAATAGGTGGCTATTCCCTTGGACTTGCATGGCTCATTCTGGCATTGACTCAAGTAGTTTTGGCTGATGGAGCAACCGTTATATCTGGTAATTGTACTAGTAGTAGCTGCCATGATTCTGTTTTTCCTGCCGCGGACTTAGACTTAAGTAGTCCTAATAACATCTCATTCTGGGATACGATACGAGATTGTGGAAAGAAGATGGTGGATATCGGAAAACCAAGTGATTCTGCCTTGTATGATGCACTTGATGGCTGCACTGGTGTGCCGAGTATGGCGTCTTCGTCTTATGGGGGTATTAATTCTACTCAAGTTCAAGAAATAAAAGATTGGATCGGTAACCTTAATACTATACCTAGTATTTCAACTGATTTTCTCAATGGTACGGAAGTGATAGCTGCAAGCGTTACATTAAGTGCAACGGCTACGGATGCAGAAGATGGCAATATCAGCTCCTCCATCAATTGGAGAAAAGTGGGGAGCACGAATATCTTAGGTTCAGGTTCTTCGTTTACGATCAATTCTTTAGCGGCAGGCTCTTATACTTATAATGCTGAAGTTTTTGATAATGCTGCTGCTGATCCTGCTGATGCTGATTATAAAAAGAGCGCCTCAATTAATATTAATTTTACCATTTTAACAGATAGTGATGGTGACGGTGTAGTTGATGGTCTTGATAATTGCCAAATCACGCGTAATCCTAATCAAATAGATACTGATGAAGATACTGAGGGAGATGCCTGTGACAGTGACGATGATAATGATGGGTTAAGTGACGATGAGGAAATTAATACTCACGGTACAAACCCCTTAGTAGCTGACACCGATGGTGATGGCATCAATGACGGCGTTGAAGTTGATCAAGGCACCGATCCAACTGTTAATAATAATGATGTAGACAGTGACGATATAAATGATGGGGAAGATATTTGCATTCTTTTCCATGACCCTAACCAAGAAGATACCGACAACGATGGTATAGGCGATGCTTGTGATTTAGGGACTTTTAACATAAATACCTTTGCCGGTTCTGGTTCGTCGAGTTCTTCAGGTGACGGTGGAAATGCACTAGCCGCAGGCTTTAATTATCCTGTAGATATTGTTGAAGATACAGGTGGTAATGTTTATATCAGTGAACACAGCGGAAACAAAATTAGAAAGATTTCTTTAGATGGTACTGTTATTACTATTGCTGGTACCGGCTTTAGTGGTTTTTCCGGGGATGGTGGAGATGCCGCTGCTGCCCAGATCAATAGACCTCAAGATTTATTCATCGGATCCCAGGGTGATCTTTATTTTGCCGATGAATGGAATCATAGAATAAGAAAGATTTCATCGACTGGTATTATTACGACCGTAGCGGGTAACGGTGTGAACGGGTTTGGCGGTGATGGTGGTCTGGCTACCAGCGCTAATCTGAATTATCCTGAAGGGGTAGTCGTAGATAGTTTAGGTGTCATCTATATTGCTGACAGTGAAAATAATCGAATACGTAAAGTTGCCTTAGATGGGGTTATTAGCACCATCGCGGGTGTTGGTACGGGTGGTTACAGTGGTGATGGTGCTAGTGCTTTATCAGCAGAACTAAATAGCCCAGAAGGTCTAGCTATTGATGGTTTAGGTAATTTGTATATTGCGGATAGGGTGAATAACCGCATTCGAAAAATTACCACAGATGGCATTATTACAACCGTAGCGGGTGATGGAATAGCTGGATTTGGAGGTGATACTGGTAGTGCGTTGCTAGCATCAATCTCTGGCCCAGAAGATGTGGATGTTGATTTATTTGGTAACCTTTACATTGTTGATGAGCAAAATCACCGTATTCGAAAGGTAGATACTAACGGTGTCATCACAACTTTAGTCGGTACTGGTACACCCGGTTTTTCTGGTGATGGTGCAGACGCTCTGCTTGCAAATATCAATATACCTGAGGGGGTAAGTGTTTCTTCGTCGGGAGTTATTTATATCGCTGATGCTTCTAACAGCAGAATTAGAATAGCCCAAAAGGATGAACCCTTTGACAGTGATAATGATTTCGTAGCTGATTTTTTGGATAACTGTGTGAGCGTAAGTAACACTGATCAGGCGAATCTTGATAGTGATGCCTTTGGTGATGTCTGTGATGATGATGTCGATGGGGATGCGATACTTAATGAAAGTGACTTGGATGACGATAATGATGGCGTTCCGGATCTTGAAGATGATTATAAGTATGACCCATTAAAAGCAGGCGACTTAGACGGTGACGGTATTGACGATATTACCGATGAAGACGACGACGGTGACGGAATTCAGGATGTCGATGAGTTATCGGCTAACTTAAGAGATACTGATAATGACGGTGAAATTAATTATACCGATACTGACGATGACAATGACACTATTTTGGATGTGGATGATAACTGTAAGTTAGTGAGCAATATTGGCCAAGCTAACTTGGATGGTGATAGTTTTGGTGATGTCTGCGATGACGATGTAGATGGGGATGCGATACTTAATGAAAGTGACTTTGATGACGATAATGATGGCGTTCCGGACCTTGAAGATAGTGCAAAGTATGACCCATTAATCGCAGGCGACTTAGACGGCGACGGTATTGACGATATTACCGATGAAGACGACGACGGTGACGGAATTCAGGATATCGATGAGTTATTGGCTAACTTAAGAGATACTGATAATGACGGTGAAATTAATTATACCGATACTGACGATGACGATGACACTATTTTGGATGTGGATGATAATTGTAAGTTAGTTAGCAATATTGGCCAAGCTGACTTGGATCTCGATAGTTTTGGTGATGCCTGTGATGACGATGTTGATGGTGATGCAATATTAAATGTCGATGATTTAGATGATGATAATGACGGCGTTAGTGATATCGAAGATACGGCTGACTATAATCCCTTAATTGCCGGTGATTTGGATGGTGATGGGATTGATGACATTGATGATTCAGACGTTGACGGAGATGGCCTTTTAGATAGCACTGAACCTTCTCAATATCTAAGAGATACCGATAATGACGGTATTATCAATTTAACGGATTCAGATGATGATGGCGATAATATTGCTGATGATGTAGATAAATTTCTTCTAGATACCGATAACGACGGACAACGTAATGACGTCGATGATGATGACGATAACGACCAACTGCCAGACAGTTATGAAATAACCTGGGGACTGAATCTAATAGATTCTTCCGATGCACTAGCTGACCTTGATGGCGATGGCACCTCGAATCTAGACGAGTTTTTAGCGGGTTCTAATCCAAGTATTGATACCGTTGCGCCTAGTTGTATTCCACCTTCGGACATTACAGTTAACTCAACAGGTTTACTGACGGCTGTTAATTTAGGCCTGGCTTCGAGTGTTGATGCTTTAGATTCTTCTCCGATTGTATACTCAAATACCACAGGGCCATTTTCTCCTGGTCAACATACTGTTGTCTGGACGTGTAATGATGATCTAGGAAATACCGCGCCTCCGGTAAATCAAATCGTGAAAGTTAAGCCTCGAGTGGATTTTGGCATTGATCAAACAGTCGGAGATTACTTGGTTGATCAAACAGCGCAGGAAGGAGAGGTTGTGCAGGTCTGCGCTTACCTAAATGGTACGCCTGCAGATTATCCTGTAACTATCAAGTATGTCGTAACGGGCTCTGCAACCGCTGGCGAAGATTTTATCGCTGAAAATGGAAGTATCATTTTTGAAGAAGCGCTTGTTCTTGAGGACCCAGCTACGCCATTGTTGAAACAGTGTTTCACTTTGCCTGTTATATTTGACGATGACTTCGAAGAAGAAGGGGAGAATATTGTTTTTACGATGACGGATACAACAAACGCTGTCGTGGGTAGTAAGCAAAACCATACAGTAACCTTAAGTGATAATAATATTGCGCCTACAATTTCTTTCTTGGTGACACAGGCATCAATTCCGGTCACACAAATATCAAATATGCTAGGTGAAGTGACCGTACTGGCTAATATAAGTGACTCAAACGGAAATGATAGTCACAGCTTTAACTGGGGTGAGACCGAGCAAGCATTACTTGATGTTGCGGATGAAAGCACTGATGGTGAGTTTAAGTTTGACCCTTTGACTCTCACAAGCAGTGCCTACACGCTACGTTTGACTGTGACCGACTCCGGTATGCCGAGTGAGACAAGTACTAAGGAGTGGAGTCTTATTGTGAATGCGGAAGAAGTAATCATAGATACCGATCAAGACGGCATCTCAGATGAAGTCGATGACATTTCAGAAAGCCATGTTATCCAAACGATTCAGGGTGAGAGTGAAAACTACGTTGTGACGACCAATCCTGGTTTAACGGCTAGCTTGGGAAATATTGCATTGAGCGGTGTTAAGCAGCAAGTAAAAGTCACACTCAGTGATATTCAGGCGGTACAGACCAACCTAGAGGAAGACGAGTTTAACAGTGCCTCAGGTTATATTGATCTTGCCGTTTCGGGTTTGGATAATAGTAACCCAACAGCATCTATTGTATTGCCACTTGAAACCCCGGTTTCAAGGAACTCTATCGTTAGATTACTGGTTGATAATGAATGGAAAACTTTTTCTGAGTCCAGTACGGATCAAATTTTTTCTGCCATGGGTGCGCCTGGTTCTTGTCCTGCACTGGGAAGTGATAATTATCAGCCAGGCTTGTTAGAAGGCGCTTGGTGTGTCCAAGTTTTAGTGTCCGATGGCGGAGGAAATGATAAAGATGACGAAGAAAATGGTGCGATTGAAGTGACGGTTGGGCTTTCCGAAGTAGAATCTGAAGTTAGTATAGTAAAACGCCAAAATACTTCGTTACCAGTCATCATGTCGGGTGCTGGAAAGCCCGTATTATCGTTTTCTATCGATGCATCATATGAAATGCAATTAGACAGTCTGTCGCTTGAAGCGGAAGGCGGCGGCTTAGATTATCTCATATCAAGTGTCAGCGTTTATGTTGATACTGATAAAAATGGCGTCATTACAGACGTTGACCAGATGATTGGTCAAGGTCAATTTAATGTAGACAATGGTTATTTGGACTTAATCATCAATAATGGTTATGTGCTGAGTCTGGGTGTGAATAATTTTATTGTTACTTATGAATTTTAAACGTGCTTTGAGGCTGGAATCTATGATGACTGAGCAACTAAAATACTTATTTATGTTCTTGTTCGTTGTGCTTGTTAGTGTGGGGTGTAGTGACTCTAGGGATAGTTCGTCCACAGGAAGTGGAGAAGATGATGAGTATGCAGCTCAAAATGAGTTTGGTGTAAAGCTGAACAAAATTGAATTAAGTCGTCCTGTGGATGGCAAGAGTTACACGGTAGATATTTCGGGGCTGCCGATTAGTGATAAATTAGATAACAATTAAGAGTGAAGCGGGTTTGAGCATTACAAAATACTGGACGGGCTAAAGATTTCAAACCGTTTAGTTATCGACTTTGCTTTTATCTTCAAAAACTTTGCGAATTTAATTCATTTTGGTATGACCTTGTGGCTCAGTATCCGTCTAGATACTGAGCCACAAGGGGTACAATTACAGTGTTTAGCTGTAAGTCTTCCAACAATACATAAACTACAGTGCAATATTCTCTTCAATGTTAAAGCCGGTCTCAACCGTTGCACCTGCACTACCGTCTTTGGCTTGAGGTGTGTATTCAACTTTAACTTTAGCAAAGTTAAGTGATACGTTCTCAGTCAAACGGTCTTCACCACCACTGCCGCCAGTCGAAATAGATGTGACGATGACATCTGTCATGGTGATAATCATATATTCAACAGGCTTATCACCCGCTTTACGTACAGTGATTTTTGCTTCTGGGTAATGCTTACCTGTACAGCAAGTATTGATTAGATTAGGGGATGATTTATCAACATATTTAGTAATAGAGATATCTTGAATAGCGACTTTTCCAGCGCCACCGCCGCCACCAACATGCATTGAACCTGACTGGCTCATGCCCCAGCTCCACGCTAATACATCAATTTCATCACCGTGCTTATGGTCTACTGCTTCGCCTTGAACACCTTCGATTTTTAAAAACATATCTGCTGACATTTTAATACCCTCCAATGGGTGTTTTGTATTTTGTTTGTTACTACTGATTAGGATGTATCAAGTTCCGTGCCAAGTTTAAAAGGCCTGATTTGTGATGATTTGAGTGTGTTTTATCCATTCTTAGTAATACTGACATGACACTTCTAAAGTGATATGTCACGAGACGTGTCAGAATTTGGAAATAGCTACAAAAGTAGCCATTACGTTTTAAGAGCCGGCCTGTATTAAGCTTAAATAGGATGAATGCTAACTTATTAAATAGTGGCGCATTCTTTGCTGTAGGTAATCCATACTCCGCAAATAATCGAAGCTTTAGTAATACCAAGCGAGTTTAAATAAATAGAAGACAGATACAATTTATGCTTTAAAAACGTTACTGCTGATAGAGCAATGCTATTGTTAAGTGGGTAGTATCAATAAGCGGAAGGTGTATCTAATATTACAGTAACTATTCAATTCACAGATTAACTAGGATGTACAATAATGCTTGAATTAATGAATTATGATCTTTGGATAGAGCGTACCAAAGCGGGCATTACCAAGCCCAGAAGCAGTGAGCTTAAGGCTGTAGATACAAAGTTGAAGGCGTATCACGCAGGCGGAAAAACGGTTAATTTAAGAAACGAAGTTGGTGTTGTATTGGACGCCTGGAAGAAAGTAAAGGGCCCTGCGTGGACCAATAGCATTCGAAACAGTAATGGTGCTGTAAATGACCTATCAAAACAAATAGCTGACGACTTTCATTTAACAGAGTTAGATGAAACAGCATTGCGCCATATGGCGGACGCTCGACGGCAGTATATTGTGCACCTCTTTCAAGGGCGAGAGCTCAAACTGTCTAGCACTATGTATACGGTTTATGAAACAGGTACCTCTGCATATCAGGCAGGCTCTGTCGCCTACTCAGTTTATGAACAGGCTAGAAAAATAGTTAACGCTATTCTTGGCAGTGCGGTTAATGACCCTACCATGGCAGCCTTAATTGCTGATGTAATAGGTAAAAGTTTATCCGATTTAATTGCTCAAATAGCACCTGGGGTGGGTCTGGCTTATTCAACTTCTATGGCTACTTATAATAGTTATTTGGCGCTTTCTGCGGCAAAATCAGCGCATAATATCAGAAATGCCAGTCAGGGTTTGTTGCCGGGAGACCCTAACGGTGCATTCCTTGCCGTTAAACGCTTAATTGAAAGAGAGCGAAATGCCTGCGCCGGTAATGCCGCGTCACATGCCGTTGAAGCCACGGCTAAGGCTGCTGGTATATTTCTTGATGCTGGCGCAGCAACGGGAACTGCGGCCTCCATCATGGGTACGTCTTCACGATTATTGATTACACTGTATCTATTGAAGAAAGATTGGGACGAGATGCAGGCAGTTAAAGGCATATTCCAAAAGCCTTGGGATATCGACAATAGCATATTTGAAAAAAGCCCTTTGCTTGGCTGTTATTTCTTGTTGAGTGCTGATACCTGGGTTATTGTGAATTTAATTTGTGAAGAATTCGGTAAGCCGGGTTTCAAATATAAGGTTGACCAAGCGGTTAAACATCACTTGAATCCATTAATGGATGTGGCTGGGCAATGTATTCGTAGCCATCGTATGACTTTAACTGGGCCCATTCCTAAGTTAACCGTAGAGCGCTCACAAGATGATCTAAATCAGATTGCTATTAGAGATTCAAAGAAAGTAGATCAAATTAGCGCTCACTTGTATAACCGGCTGTTCAATAAAAACCGACAAGGCACGTTTAAGTAACGGAGGTAAAGAAAGGGAAGCAATGGGCGGGAATCAATGGAGTCTAACCCGCTGTTTCAATTTTTATTATTTGTTACTATTTATATGGCTAATTCAGATATAAAAGGGGTTGATTTTTGGAATCCAAGTTTCTAAATTTCCAAGATGCATTTTTAATCGAAAAAACCTTATTATGACCGAATTAGTCCTGCCAATAGGGCCATTGGTTCTGTCAGTGAAATGTGACTTATTGCTTAAACGATACTCAATGTAAAATTAAAAAATGAAAGCTAAAAGCGGAAATAAAATTGAAGCGGTAAAACCGCAGGACCCTGAAGAGGTCTTTGAAGCCGATGAGGCAAATCCTGGTAAAGTGGCAGAAATAAAGTCAGCCCAACATACCAAACAAGCTGGTAAGTACGGGCAAACCAAGCTGCCTGCTCATAAGTCATCTGAAGGAGGAGGAGAAACTAATAACTCTAGCGCCAGTTCAAGTGCTTCTGGTTCGCCTGATTCTGTAGGCAGCGCTTCTGAAGCCGTTACGTCGGCTAGTGGCGCGAGTGCAAGCCAAACAGGTCAATCAGTTGCGCAAAAAGAAGACGCAAACCAAGCCGAAACAAGTTGGTTAAGCATTAAGCTAGCAGATGAAGATGGGAATGCTGTTGTAGGTGAAAAGTACGAAATTGAACTACCTGATGGTACCTTGGCAAAAGGTACCTTAGGTATGGATGGCACGGCAAAGGTTGAAGGATTCGAATCCGGAAAATGCAAAGTGCGCTTTCCTGCGCTTGCTAAGGGTGCTGTTTCTTCAAAATAGTCTAAAGATAGACAAGAAATTAAAATGGCTGAATGGAATGACTGACACAACTGATTTTGAATGCGCCGATGGCAAAGAGCATGTCTTCGTCGTAAAAAAAGCTAAACTTTGTAAACTGGAATTACTGGATGGCGCTGAAGACAGCTTTTTATCTAAAGACGCTGTCCAGTTTGTTAACTTAGGCAAGGCACAGAAGTGGGTCGATAACAGTTCAGTTTCGAGCTTGGGTCGTCTAGGTTTTAAACCAAAAATACATGTTGAATTTGATTTGCCCGGAGTAAGTGAATTTAAGCTCAAGGCGGTTCCTGATAGTAAAAATGTAAGTTACAGTGATGAAGAAAAATCACGAAATGCCAGCTTCACTTTTCTAGAAGAAGAAAAAACCTATAGAACTGAAAGTAACGGTAAAGTAGTGATCAGTGATGCATTGTTGAATGTTGCAGGCGGTAATAGCTTTCATTTTGAATGTTCCGACAGCCAAGGAAAAACGCTTAAAAGCCATAAACTAAACACGCAGCGCAAAGTATTTATTCAAGAAATGAAAATGAAAGGCGATGCTGGAAATTCTGCTGCGTCATCAGTGAGCACGGTAGTGGGTGAGTATAAAAAACAGGGGTTCGTTGTTGAAGCTTTAGCTGCGCAAGAAATGCCCGCAATGGAAAATATAGGCGCCGACGATGCCGGTGCCTATATTAGCTCTGTAAAAGAAGCCTACAAGACCTCAGAAGGTAAAAAGAAAGAACCTTTTACTTTGGTTATCGGTTACACCAGCCACTTAGCCGTTAAAACTACAGGCCGCGAGCTGTCTAAAATCAATGTGCCAGTAGGGTCCGATAAACCCGATGTTTTCATTAATATCGCGGGCCCAGGTAAGAAAAATCCAGCAGTTCAAAGTAAATACCTCTGGCAAGAAATTGTTACAGGTGAAGGATGGTTTGAACGGGCGTATTTTCAAGAGTCAGGGACCAACATGATCACTGAAATTTCCAAGGCGTATTGTGTGGCTGTACCGGTAAATTCTGCTAATCCTTTTATGAGTAGAAAGGTGAAGATCAATGTCACTAAGTTGCCCGCAGGAAAAACGGGTAAAATAGTACTTAAGTTGGCTTGGGTTGATAGAATGCGCGCAGGCCTATCGTTCGTCGGTAATAATTTAATTTGTGTGTGCACCAAAGCTTGGTGGCAAACTATTAGTACTGTGGATCAAAACCAAGTCATCATTCATGAAATGGGGCACAAGATTGGTATGGTGCCTAATGGAGAGGGAGCGCTACCAGATAAAATTACTACGTTTTACGATGATAGTAAGGGGCATGTCGGTACACATTGCCATCACGGCATTCCAGCTGGTCAGGCTCGGTATGATAATTCACCCGACGCCGCTCTTTCTGACTGCGTTATGTATGGTGCTACCAACGGCCATTCTGCGTTTTGTGTGCATTGTTCCGAAGCTGCTAAAAAACAAGATATAAATGCGGGCTGGCCAACTCTTTAATTAGCTTTAACTAACAAAATGAATAAATTTAGCGTTATGCCACACCCATACAACAAGCAAGCCAAGCACATTTTAGGCTTTAGTTTTACTTTGATATGTTTATTGGCATGTCAAACACCAATAGAAAAAAGGAGCCTTTCTTTGGCACTTAATAATGAAGATTTTAAAACCGTTGAACTAAACTCTGATACACAGAATACCTGCTCACCAGATATGAGCGCTACGCCCGATTTTATAGGTGTGCTTATCAATGCTCCGACCGAGGTTGAGTTTGAAGTGGGCAAACCCGCAAAAGATGGCGCTTTTACAGCTATACCTTTGTGTGGCTTTTATCAACTGGATATGGCTGACTTACTTGAAAGTTCAGCGATTCATCTCTTTGCCAAAAATAGCGAAACCGAGGAAATTTACCGCGGCATTATGATAGATAAAGATGCCAGTACAGACGCGCCTTTACCTTTCGATGAGCCAGAGCTTCAAGCGGAAGATGTTCGAGGGCAACTCTTATCGGTTTATTTTAACCCTAATTTGCCAAACTATATTGACCTACCGGCTGAAAATGCCAGTTACAAAGTTGTGGTGCAAATCGGTAAATTCAAATCGAACGTGGTCGATATAAAAGTTAGCAAGAAAGACTAAATAATGAGTCGCAGCTAGAAACTTTTGTGAAGATCTTTGCGGATGTTTAGTGTTTTCTAACGTAATGTAAAAAAATATTAAGTTCCTAAACCTTGAATAAATTTCAAGGTTTAGGAACTTCCTTTTTATCCGCCAATCATTACCGTTGGACAGCCTGCCACAATACTTCCACCATGAGCTGTCGTGTCACCCATTCTGGCGGCAGGTTTTCCACCAATCATCACGGTGGCAGAACCTTTTGCAATCGTGTCTGGAGGTCCGACACACACACACATATCGCCCATAACAGCAGCGGGCATTTTGCCTATCAAGACAGTTGGCGCACCGGGGCCTGTCACCGGTCCACCAACATGGGGGATAGGCGGAGTTCCGGGCGTGACCATTGGGCAAGTATGCATATCTGTGAGTCGAGCTGCTGGTGGCATGAGTTCATCTCCGGCCTTTCATTGTTAGGATGCTACCAAGGATGATAGCACTTTCTAATCTCTAAATATTATAAATAATAGCTTCTTTTACTAACATCCCCACAAGCTCAAGGTATAATTATATAGCTATATTTTCTTCTATGTTAAAGCCGGTCTCAACAGTAGCCCCCGCGCTGCCATCTTTCGCTTGTGGTGTGTATTCAACTTTCACCTTTGCAAAGTTAAGTGCAACGTTTTCAGTTAAGCGGTCTTCGCCACCGCTTCCACCCGTTGAGATAGAGGTAACAATGACATCGGTCATGGTAATAATGAGGTACTCAACAGGTTTATCGCCAGCTTTACGTACGGTAATTTTCGCTTCAGGGTAATGCTTACCGGTACAGCACGTATTGATTAGGTTAGGGGATGACTTGTCTACGTATTTTGTAATTGAAATATCTTGCACGGCGACTTTACCCGCACCGCCACCACCACCGGTATGCATAGAGCCTGATTGGGACATACCCCAGCTCCAAGCCAGTACGTCAATCTCGCCACCGTGTTTATGGTCTATTGCTTCACCTTGAACACCTTCAATTTTTAAAAACATATCTGCTGACATTTTATAACCCTCCATGGGCGTTTAGTTGTTTATTGAGAGTGAATGTTGTTAATCACTGATATGATTGTATCAATATTCGTGCCAAGATTTTTAGGGGGATATTGGCTTATTTGAGGAGGATGTGGTGTTCGTAACTCTGGATGACAATAAGTGACATGTATTTACCGACGGTGTCGTGTCAGAATTTATGCCGGCATGTATCAAGTCTTTAAACAAGTGTTCTATTTTGTTTTCATTATTGCAACCATACTGACGTGTGAGACACAGGCGTTGCGCTGGCTAAAACCTTTTAGCCGATTGACAGCGACCTCTTTAAACGCTTTTATATCTTGCTCGTGAAATAGTCTTACGAGTTCGTCTGTTGGCTCGATTATGTAGGCTTTCTTTTTTGCTTTATGTGGCGTTGTCCGTGCTACAAAGCTGGCCTCAGCTTTTTCCTCATCCTGTGTGATCCACACAAACTCATCGGCTTCATAAGGGTTATGGACGATGAATACGGGTATTTCTGGCAGCCTAAGGGATAGTTTTTTCGCGGCTATCCCTACAAGTGTGTCACTTAAACTCATAATTATTTGACCTTCTTTAGAAACTCATCACGTTCAGTTACATCTGGAATATAAGAGGCAAGTTTAGTATAGAATTCTTCGGTACCGGTTAGTTGTCTGTAAGCTTTATTTACAACTCGACTTGCCAGTGGCCCAATATAAAAAGCCAATTCATTCGTCAGAGTCTGCAGTGTTTGAGGGGATAAGGTTTGAGGCCCACAAGTGTTTAATATTGTTCCAGTTCCGCCCGCTACTGTTAGCCCGCTTTGAGTTTCGGCCTCCTTGATTAAAGAAATTTCACGAATTCCTGAGGTTTCTAGTGAATGAAGAAACTCAGTTCTCTCATCCTTATTTGGTATTTGTTGGGCAAGATTCTGCGATAACCCCTCCAAAGTGTAGCTCTTTTTGCTATATCTTTTGATCAGTGCTTTAGCTGCAGGACCTACATAATGTATCAAACTGCTTTCGAGTGTAGCGAGTACGTCTGGGTGTAAGGACTGATCCGCATCAGCTGTTGATACGCCCAGTAAACCAGAGTTTGTTTGAGGGTTTGCGGCATCTTGAGTCGTTACTTTGGCAGGGCGGTGAAATACCGTTGCCTGATCAGCATCAGACTCCGAGATAACGTTTTTAATTTGATTAAGGAATTCAGTCGCGTTTTGATAACGTCGCTCTGGTTTCGGCTGCAATGCTCTTAATATAATTGGTTTGATTTGGGCTTTTTGAAAAGCTTTTAGATGCTCAGACTCATCAAGGGGAGCTATCGCTTCATCAATACTCATCCCGATGTAAGGGCGTTTTTTGGTGAGCAGCTCAAATAAGAGTATGCCGATACTGTATAAGTCAGAACGATTATCAACCTGTAAACCATGCATTCCTTCTGGTGATATATAGTTAGGCGTGCCAACCATCATGCCTGTACCTGTTAGGTCGGAGCTATCTATTCTGGCAACGCCAAAGTCAGACACCTTCACCCGGCCGTTATTCATCAGCATTATGTTAGCCGGTTTAATATCCCGGTGAACAACACCGCTGTCATGTGCGTAAGCTAAGGCCTCCAATATTTGCGAGATGATATCGAGTGACAATTCAAAGCTAATCGCTTTATCACCTCGTAGCTGATCTTTTAATTCGACACCATCAACAAACTCCATAACGATATAAGGCGTTGTGTCATGTATACCGAAATCAAATACGGTGACTATATTAGGGTGCAAGCAGCGTGCAGCGGCTTTTGCTTCTTGCATGAAGCGTAGAGAAAAATCACTGCCTTGCTCACCGTCTAATAGGTGAGTATGCAGTGTTTTGAGTGCCACGGTTCGGTCAATATCAGTATCAAATGCTCGGTATACAAGGCCCATAGCGCCTTTACCTAACACGCCGTCAATACGATACTTGCCAATTGAGTCTGGGAGTTTATTATCTGACATAGTTGAAGCCTAAAACCTATTCATCCTCATCAAGCATTTTTAATGCATTATTGAGACTGCGATGCATGCGATTAAAGGAGCGACCGATAGAAGCAACCTCATCTCGTCCTTTTATTTTCAGTTCTTCTATATTTAAATTGCCCATACTGACTTCATTGGCTTTGTTGGAAACCGTTCTTAAGGGTTTGATGACGATAATATGCAGCATGATATTCAATAATAAGCCTAACAAGGCAAATACAAATACCAGCGATCCCATGAATATAATAAATGTTTCCTCCGCCCGTTGTAATGGCACCGACATGGGAACTGAAACGACTTGCGCACCGACGACTTCATTATGTTTCCAGCCGAAGCCATTACTATCACCATAGGTATCGATTAAGGTTTCGGGGGCTTCAGAAGGTTTTCCGTGACATGATAAACATGCTGGATTATTGATTTTAATCGGATGACCTAGGTAAAGGGAGCGTCCTGTAGCGGTTTCTCTCTCTCCCACTAACTCTTTTGTTTTCTCGCTATTACGAAAATAAGAAATAATGTCTGACTCCCATTCGGTCGCCCTGTTAGCAGGGTTTGTCGGGTTTAACGTCGCTTCTTTATAACTATATTCAGGGTAATTGACTTGCAACTTCCTTACATAGCTATGCGCGGCATAAGCAGGTACGGTCTGAGGTAAAAATTTCCTTCTCTGCTGTACCGCTAACAAGGGTTTAATCTCTTTTACCGTGTAATGACGAATCGCTAATGCGCTCTCCATCATAATTCGGGCCTTTTCCAATACTTCTTGGCGCGCATTATCTTGCAGTATTTTATAGCTGAATAAACCGGCGATCAATAAACCGAATAGGGTGGTTAAGCTTAATATCAAGTTGAATTTAAAACGTAATCCCATTGATGTATTCCTTATTTGAGTTTTGATTCTAATGCTGTACATGACTGCAATGCCAAATAAGCTTGCGGAAAATCTATAAGTTCAACTTGTACTGATCGCGCGCGCGTAATTGGCCAGGTTGGCCAAAAACCAAGGGATATTGTTGCTTGCTTACCCACTTGCATTGTATCAATTAAACTCTGGTAGTTTTGCTCATAGATGATGGAGAAATCGTTAAGGAGTTTTTCGATAGGGATTTGGGCCGAGCCATCAATAGCGATACCTGTGTTTTTGTATGATAAATCGATATTTGATTTTGTTTTAACCACCACTTTGTCGGCTGTAATTGTGAGTAAAATCGGGGTAATTCCTTGCCCATCCTCCATAGAGAGTGCCTTATAAGATAGGGCGCAGCTTTGATTGACGGGCATATTCAAACTTACTTCAGTCGAACGATCTATTTCCCAGTTGTCTCCGATACTAAAAGGAAGTTTGTTTAAACTAAACGCTATTATCGGGGCGTTTGTATCGAGGAATTTCGACTTGGGTGCTTCTGATTTAACGGTTTCTTTTTTGAAGTTTTCAGTTTTAGCTTGTTGTTTTTTAGAATGTTTAGATTTTAGTCTCTTCTTTTTAGGTTTTGGTGTTTTTTCTTTCTTTACCACGTCAAGCGCTTTCTGTTTTTTTGTGGTTACTTTCTTTGCTTGTTTTTTGGGATTAGGGGGGGTTGACTCTTTCGTTGGTGTTGTCTTCTTTTCTTTGTTCTTTATTGCAGGTTTTGCTTTAATTGAGCGAGGTTCTTTCGTGTTGTCAGATTTCAGCGCAGGTGTTTCCACTTGTTCGTCTTTAAGTTCAGAAGAGGGTATTTCTTTTTGCAGTACTGGAGGAGTGGAGCTGTTATCGGGTACACTAGAGCAAGCGCCTAACAATAAAGATGACAGCAAAATGGCATGACAAAATGGATTTATTGTTTTAATACTAGAGTAGCCAGCTAGCGAGTCAGTTCGTTTGAAGTTCATTATACAAATTCTTTGTTTAGTGAAATTATGATTTTCTTTAATTATTTTTGGGGTATGTATACTAACAGCTTATAAGTTGGGGGCGTGATAAATAGTCGGCTCATTGTACAATTAGTCCTTTAAACAATAATGTAGGCTCAATTAACTAGTATAGCGGTCCTTGCCAAAAACAAACGAATGATTCATCTAATTAATGTTTTTTCTAATAACAGAGGAGCGAAGGTGATAACGACTATATTCTGACCACTGATCACAATTGTTTCGAGTTAATAAAATTGACTTATTATGTTGAGTTCACTTGAATGATAGCTGCCTAACTTATGCGGCTGAATCAGCATCAAGCTGTAGCTGATTCAGCACGCTTTTAAGATAGTAACTAAACTAGCGGCTCTTATAGAACAATATTCTCTTCAATATTAAAGCCTGTCTCGACTGTCGCGCCACCGCTACGACCAGCAGAGATAGACGTGACAAAAACGTCAGTCATGGTGATTTTTAAATACTCAACAGATTTATCAACGGCTTTGCGTACTGTGATGATGACTTCAGGGTAGTGTTTACCCGTGCAGCAAGTGTTAGTCAGATTTGGTGAGGACTTATCAACATATTTTGTGACGTTGACATCCTGCACGGTGACCTTAAAAGAATACTGAGTAAAGTATTTCAATGAAGGTGAAATCATAATGGAAGGCGGTCATACTGCATTTTTTATTTTCCTATAAAAGAGCTAATAACAATGAACAGGGATAAAACAAATGTTCATATTCGAAAAAACGCAGCTAGTAGTAAATCTAGCCATAATGACGAGAATAAGGCGCACACCCCTGACGAAAAGACCAGGGTGCAAATGCTTCGTAATGATAGTACTGTTGAAAATGTTGTTGAAGAAGATATCGATTGCTGCTGAATTTGGTTATTTTCAATAATTAAGGGATTAACAATATATGAAGTATTATCGAATGGTACGATAAGTAAAATGGATGGAACTGGCTTATATAAAAGAAGTCACCGATTAAGTACTGAACGCTACAAACTGTCTGTTTTGATGGAAGAGGTAAATAATAAATATTTGAATGGCATTTGAGGTTTTATCATTGATAAAACTAAGGATTACTTGCAAAAATTGTCATTTCAAATTCGAAATGGACATTCAGAAAAATGTAGAGGAGGGTGCATTCAAAAAGCCTACAATGTATGCCTATTTTGATGCATCGAAGGCTTGTAGAAACAATACAGGCGGCGGTGTCTCAAATTGAGGTGTTGGTTCATGAACAGGTTGCTGATGCGATTAAATCGGGTGATTTCGATGGCGTTATTTTGGAGCCTGTTGCAGAAGCTTAGTAAGGGGATTGAAAGTTGATGAAGCTAAGCAGTGGATAGTCGAGCTTAAAAATATCCCTGATTCCGAGTGTTATCTCTTACTAGCTGTCGGTGCAATGAACGAAACACCGCTAATACCTAGGGTCGTGAAACAAATGGAAACACCTGAATTATCAAGAATAGCGGGCAAAGTATTTAGTTAGTTAACAGGGCAGGATTTGAGAAAAAATGGGTGGATCATTTCTTATGATTCAATGGATGAGCAATGGTTATCTTTGGATGGTGATGAGGAGCTTGATTGGCCCGACGTCGTTCAAATAAAACAGGCAATGAATTATGATTAGTGCAGTTCAAACATTAAATAATCAGCTACAGAAGAAAGTTAAAAATTGGGTAAACCAAGTCTCAATCGTTCAGGAGACTGGTTCGACGGTAGATAAGTTGAAAATGTCGGCAGCGCTAAAGCTGTTAACTCAGTTTGTGGGAAAGTCGATCCCTTTCGCTTCGCGCAATGGTTTTAAAGTTATTGACTATAAACCGGGCTATGTTAAAGCGTTTATTCCACTTAAACCGAACAAAAATCATTTCAATGCAATGTATGCGGGGGCGCTATTCACTGTGGCCGAACTGCCCGGTGGCATTATTTCGATTCTAAGTTTTGATGACCGTTTCTTTCCACTCTTAAAAGATCTAAAAATAGAATTTCTGAAAGTGGCCAAAACTGATGTAACTGTTGAATTTGAATTGTCAGAAAAACAACTCAAACAGCTTGAAACTGACACAATTAATAATGGTCGATGTGCTTTTGTGTTCGAGGGTGAAATCAAAGATATGGCGGGGGAGGTTGTAGCTAAAAGTTATGCGAATTACCAAGTGCGTTTACGTTAAGGCCATTGCTAGCAATAACAATAGTACAGCTTTGAATAAGGAAATAGTTCATGGACGAATTCTTATTCGAAATTTTAGGAGAGTAAGTAGGGGAATTAAAACATAAACTATGTTTAAATCACCATCAAGACAGCTATCTTAGTAAGCTGTTATGGCTTTAACGCATCCGTGTTATTGTTTTCGTATCGATATAATCCTGAAGAGCGAGATGTTATGTGGAAGAGGCAGAGCGGTCAATAGACAGCCTACTACAAAGGAATTTGCAGTGTGTTACGCCTTTGGGGTCTTCCGAGCAAGCACTTAATAACGTACTACCACAGTTATGTGATGCTTTACTTAAGCCTCAAGTATCTAGTTTTAGTTTATGGTGGACGAAAGGTGGGGAGCACGTTGAGGCTGCATTATTACTAGCAGATCAGCTGCCAAGTCCAGTGAGTTATACGGCCATGTTAAATGGGCAGTGGGACAATTGGCATTGGCCAAATTTCTTTCAATCAGTGGGCGGCTAAAGGGCATATTTTGAGTATGAGTCGAGTATTTTCATTTTCATCAGTTGATCAAACACATCAAGGCAATGTACGTACACTTAATGAGGATGCGTTACTGAGTCGGCCTGATGCTGGCTTATGGGTTGTTGCTGATGGTATGGGAGGGCATGAAGCAGGTGAAGTGGCAAGCCAGATGATTGTTGCTAATCTTGAATCTTTACCGAGTCGAGCGTATGTGTCAGACCTTGTTGATGATGTTGAAGATGCGTTATTGCTCGTAAATAAAAAGCTTAGAATGCACAGTGTTGAAAAACTAAATGGCTTAACGGTCGGCTCAACCGTAGTATCTCTTATTTTAAAAGAGGCAATTGGTGTCGTGTTGTGGGTAGGTGATTCTAGGTTGTACCGGTTGAGAGCTGGTCAACTTGAGCAGTTAACGAAAGATCATAGCGAGGTTCAAGCCCAAATAGACCGTGGAGAAATAACGGAAGAACAAGCCGAGCATAGTTCAATAAAAAATATGTTATCACGCGCTATTGGTGCTTTTGATGAGCTAGAGGTTGATGTAAATGCTTTTCCGATTAAAAGCGATGACTTATTTTTACTCTGCTCGGACGGCTTGTATAACGAGTTGTCAGAAAATGAGCTTCAGCAAGTACTTGTGAATGAAAAGCTAAACAAAATACCTGATAAGTTAATGAGTGAATGTTTGAGTAAAGAAGCGAAGGATAATGTCTCTTTTATTGTTGTGAAGGCTCGATAATGAAAATTTCTCTAAATCGGAAAATATCTGAGTTGAATGAGGCGTTCCATAA
>Ga0105348_1000362_pt1 | contig 33759 bp, 24 predicted proteins | sample EN8Hudsemesocosm_2_FD_83504 | JGI IMG/M metagenome (GOLD analysis project Ga0105348, IMG submission 83504) | Methane-oxidizing microbial communities from mesocosms in the Hudson Canyon - EN8C Hudson Canyon | ecosystem: Environmental > Aquatic > Marine > Cold seeps | place: Hudson Canyon... | reverse complement strand
TAGCGGGTTTTGTTCATGATGTTGCGGTGTTCGCAATATGGTCTTAGCAGGGCATGTTAAACTCTTTGCTTCTTATCCAACTACGTGATGATTTCTCAATGATAACTTTTTTATTGTTCTTAATCTGTTGTTTTATACAAGCATGCTCGACAACCCCTTCTGATGTTCGAGCTCTTCTAAACGATGTGGATAGACAGAGCAACGCTTCAATAAAATTATTTATTGATAATGACAATTCCCAACTAACTTTTGACGGAGACGGGCGAATTCTTAAGTGGCACCTTACTGTAGGTGAAGTTAATCAGATGTTTGAAAATGTTGCTGCCTACTACGGCTTTCAACTGGTTGGCTCGAGTAGTGCTGAATATATATTGAAAGTTGATAAGGTTTTACTTGATGGTGTTGCGTGTACAGATGGCTTAGAGTCTGCCGCGAAAGGTTTCAGATATTCTGCGTCCGTGATGACTTTTGGTTTTGTGCCTGCTTCTGGGGTGTATTGCTATAGTATTTCCGCTAGTTTGTTTGAAAACCAGAGCGGCGAGTTGTTGTTGGTGGATGAGTTTACCTCGAAGCAGGGTCGGATTGATGTGTATGCCGGAGTGCATGAGGTTGATAATTATCAGCGAGAGGTCACGCGACACGACGAGCAAGAAGCTCTAGAGATGTCTATAGGTTATTTATTTAAAAAAATGTTGGATGAAGAGGCTTTTTAGTCTCTTTTTTTGTCTATAGCGGGGGCGTGTTAAGAAAATATCAAAGTAAGCAGGAAATTATAATGATTTTTAGCTAAAATGAGCCTACAAAATTATGTTTACTGGCACGGATGATCACGAGTCGTCTTAATCAGGTGTCAGAAAACTACTTCCATGGTTTATCCTACCGTACAGTTTGGGGAAAAAATGACAACAGAAACATCTAAGATCATCTACACGAAAACCGATGAAGCACCAGCACTCGCAACCTACTCTTTACTTCCTATTGTAAATGCATTTTCCTCTGCAGCGGGCGTCGCTATTGAAGCAAGTGATATTTCATTGGCGGCAAGAATATTAGCTGCATTCCCCGAACAGCTAACCGAGAGTCAACGAGTGCCTGACGCGCTGTCAGAACTTGGCGCATTAACGCTTCAGCCCGATGCCAATATCATAAAGCTACCGAATGTCAGTGCCTCCATTCCGCAATTGAAAGCCGCGATACTTGAGTTGCAAGGGCAGGGTTATGTTATTCCTGATTTTCCCGATGATCCGGCGACTGAATTAGAAACAGGTATCAAAGTTAAATATGCCAAAGTATTAGGTAGTGCGGTTAATCCTGTTCTTAGAGAAGGGAACTCAGACCGCCGTGCACCTGCAGCAGTAAAAGCCTATGCCAAAAAACATCCCCATTCTATGGGGAAGTGGAGTCAGGCATCTAGAACGCATGTCGCTCATATGCGTAGTGGTGATTTTTATGATGCCGAAAAATCGACGGTCATTGAAAAAGCCGGAAATGTGCGCATAGAACTACTTGAAGCTGATGGCAAAATAACGGTACTCAAAGAGAAAACCGCTCTGATTGAAAACGAAGTCATTGACGGCATGTTCATGAGTGTTAAAGCCCTGCGTAAGTTCTTTGAAGAGGAAATGGAAGGCGCTAAGAATGCAGAACTGCTTTTTTCTTTGCATGTTAAAGCAACCATGATGAAAGTGTCTCATCCTATTGTATTTGGTCATGCTGTCACCGTTTATTTTAAAGATTTATTTGAAAAACATGCCCAGAAATTTGAATCTTTAGGTGTTAATCCGAATAACGGTTTAAGTAACGTTCACCAGAAAATAGAAAGCCTTCCTTATTCTCAGCGATCTGAAATCGAAGAAGATATTCGCTCTTGTTATGAAGAGCGTCCTGAAATGGCGATGGTTGACTCAGATAAAGGTATTTCAAATCTACATGTACCGAGCGATGTTATTGTTGATGCATCGATGCCTGCGATGATTCGTGCTGGCGGTAAAATGTGGGGTACAGACGGAAAGCTGAAAGATACCAAAGCGGTTATTCCTGAAAGAACTTATGCCACTATTTATCAAGAAGTCATCAACTTCTGTAAACATCATGATGCTTTTGATCCAACCACAATGGGCACCGTGCCAAATGTTGGTTTGATGGCACAGAAAGCTGAAGAGTATGGTTCGCACGATAAAACTTTTGAGTTGCAGGCTAATGGCACAGTTCGAGTTGTAGATGAAGATGGTCAGGTGCTGTTAGAGCACGTAGTTGAGAAAGGTGATATCTGGCGTATGTGTCAGACTAAAGATGCACCTATTCAAGACTGGGTTAAATTAGCCGTTAGTCGTGCTAGAGCGACAACTATGCCAACGATTTTTTGGTTGGACCCAGAGCGTGGCCATGATGCCCAGATGATTAAGAAAGTAAACACCTATTTGAAGGATCACGATACAGAAGGTTTGGATATTCGTATCATGTCTCCTGATCAGGCTATTCGCTACACGATGGAGCGTTTAATTCGAGGTCGGGATACAATTTCTGTGACCGGTAATGTGTTACGTGATTACTTAACAGACCTATTTCCTATCCTTGAGTTAGGAACCAGTGCCAAGATGTTATCTATCGTGCCATTAATGGCCGGTGGTGGCTTATTTGAAACTGGGGCCGGCGGCTCTGCTCCTAAGCATGTACAGCAATTTCTTGAAGAGAGTCATTTACGTTGGGACTCCTTAGGCGAGTTCCTGGCTATTGCTGTTTCATTAGAAGATTTGGGCGCCAAAACGGGGAATGAAAAAGCCAAAGTATTGGCCCGGACTCTTGATGAAGCCACAGCAGAGTTTCTTGAAAATGATAAGTCGCCTTCACGGAAATCGGGTGAACTTGATAATCGTGGAAGTCACTTTTATTTAGCGATGTATTGGGCGCAAGCCTTAGCAAACCAGGATGATAATGCTGAGCTAAAAGCGCGTTTCACTGTTTTGGCGACAACGCTCAGTGAAAATGAAGACAAAATATTAGCTGAGTTAACCGAGGCTCAAGGGCATTCAATCGATGTCGGTGGCTATTACCATCCTGATCAGGAAAAGGTAGCAAAGGCCATGCGCCCAAGTGAAACTTTAAATACGGCGATAGATACACTTTAACGTTGCTACGCAATAGTTAGCCTTAGCTAGGTTTTACAAGGGCTAAGTTTGGCGTATCTTAAGTTATTCAAACCGACGAGGTGAAAGCCTTGTCGGTTTTTTTATATTCGTATGTTTTTTATATTTGCAGGTCAGGGGTTAATTCTTGGACAGTTTTTTGGAGCTGCACTATATTTAAAGGTCTTCTTATGATTTTTTGGAGACTTTAAGTGAATAATTCACTAAGCCTGAGATTTAATCTAACGACCGGGATACTCATATCTGTTTTATTAGTGATATTTGGTGTCTATAACCAAGTACAAACTCGCACAGCCTTAAAGGTTAACTTGGAAAAACAGGTTCAATCTGCATCAAATCGTTTAGCTCAAAATTTACCTTCGACAATGTGGAATTTTGAGCTTTTGCAAATGCGACATTTAGTCGAGGCAGAGGTATCGGCACAAGAAATACAGAGCGTATATGTACTTGATAAAGATAAATTGCTACTCGGATTGTCTGTAAATGAGGCGGGAGAGTTTGTCGAGTCAAGTCTGCCTGATGATTTACCTGGCATAGGGAGTACTGTCTTAGAGTTTCAAGATGAAGGGGAAACTCATCAAGTGGGGCGTTTATTTATTGTTTCAGATGATAGGGCGATTGAAGAGCTTTTGAATCAGGCCTTATTGCGGATGATTGTTCAGCTGGTGATTGTGATCTCAGTCGTGGTGTCAATGCTCACTATAATGCTTCGTCAGATCGTGGTTCAGCCCCTGGATGTTTTAGCTTCAGCGCTAAGTGATATTTCAAAAGGAGAGGGTGATTTAACTGCTCGAATCAAAATAGGGCGGGCAGATGAAATCGGTAAGGTGGCAGAAGAATTTAATCACTTTGCCGGCAAGATTCAGACGCTGGTTCAGCAGGTTATGGCCTCTATGGCGAATATGTCTGAGCTCATTCAAGAATTAGTGAGTGTGGCGCAGAATACCAGTCAGGGTGTTCAGTCTCAACGGGCTGAGACCGAGCAGGTTGCAGCAGCCGTCAATCAAATGAGCTCTACAGCCTTGGAAATTTCACGAAATGCAGCGGATGCGGCAAGTTCAGCCAAGCAAGCTGATAATGAGGCGCAGGATGCAAAAGTGGTGGTGGCTTCGACAATCGATTCTATGGGCTATTTAGCCGCTGAGATCCAGAACGGTGTACAGGTTATAAATAATCTGGAGCTTGATGTGGATAATATAACATCGATGGTAGGGGTTATTCAGGGCATTGCAGAGCAAACTAATTTATTAGCTTTGAATGCCGCCATCGAAGCTGCGCGTGCAGGGGAGCAGGGCAGAGGTTTTGCTGTTGTTGCTGATGAAGTGCGAACTTTGGCAAATAAAACCCAAACGACCACCGAAGAGATCCAAGAAATGATCACTCGTTTGCAAAGCGGCGCGCAAAGTGCGGTTAGTGTTATGAAAAGTAGTCAGGAAAAAGGCGAGTGCACAGTGCAAGATGTTAATAAAACGGATGGCTCACTTGGGGATATAGTTAATGCGGTTTCGCTTATCAATAATATGAATACCCAAATTGCGAGTTCATCAGAGCAGCAGACCTTGGCAACAGAAGAAATTAGCCAAAGTATAACAAATATCTCGGATGTGGCCGACCAGGCAGCTGGTGGGGCTAAAAGTACCGAGTCTACTTGTATGCGGTTGGCTGATTTGGCAGAACAACTGGATACTCAATTGAATCAGTTTAAAGTTTAAAGGGCGTGATGAAGCATAAGAAATATAGGCGCTTAAAGTGTTTAGTGCGTATAATGACATCTAAATTTTGTGTCAATTTTAAGGGTCTTTTATGGCAAGCGAAGCAGAATTAATAAGCCGTTGTGCAGGTAAATGTGAGTTATGTTCAGCTGAAGATAAGCTATCTATTTATGATGTACCTTATTCTGAAGGGCGCGGCGAGTCGGAGATAATGCTTTGTTCGACCTGTGAATCTCAGGTTGACGTAAACCAGGATGCAATGGATGTGAATCACTGGCGTTGTTTGAACGACAGCATGTGGAGCACGGTACCTGCTGTTCAGGTCTTGGCTTGGCGCCTTCTTAGTAAATTAGCATCCGAGAGCTGGGCGCAAGACTTATTTGAAATGCTTTATTTGGATGAATTTTCATTGGAATGGGCTGAAGCGGGCGTATTTGGTGAAAGTGATAATTCAGGTCCGACGAAAGATAGTAATGGCACCATTCTTGAAGCTGGGGATACGGTTACCGTTATCAAGGATCTGAACGTTAAAGGCACCAGTTTTGTTGCAAAACGAGGCACGGTTGTTCGAAAAATTTCATTAACCGATAACCCTGAGCATATTGAAGGGCGTGTTAATGGTACGCGCATCGTCATATTGACGTGTTTTGTTAAAAAATCTTAAAGCACATCGTTGGGGAATTAGAAATTAAATGAAAGTACATTAAGTATAAAGTACTTTAGTACTTTCATTGTCGGCCCATAGGGAGCCTGTCTATAAAGAGCAGGGTTATAAATAACCGGGCTATAAAGAATCTAATGCTTATACTGTTTTAGATTTTTGTAGGTGTTTGGGTCAAAGTCCGGGTAGGCGTGTTGTCTCATGACATTCGCGATAATCGTATAAACCTCAATCCAGGCGGATTTTAGTTCTGGTGTGAATGCTGCACCCAGGCCCGTCGTTTCCAACCGGCGTATAGTCATCGACGGTCACGCCGTAACCAACATGTGTCGCGGCTAGATTCTGGAGCACAGGAATTAAGTTGTCAATGTCATCTAGGGATCTCACCGCAATTTTCAGTGTTGACATCAGTTTCTTACCTTGTTCTTTCATGTCACCTTTGAACATACGGCGAAGCGAAGGATCAAACTCAAATAGTTTATTGTAAAAAATTTCAGCGGCTTGGTCTGCAATGGGATCAACTTTAGTGAAACTTTCTTGTACGAGTTTTTTTTGTATCGCTGTGATCGCCATTTTATTCTCCGCTTGAATTGAGGCTACCTGAAGAATAGATGTTGATGGTTATATATCAAGCAAACGGACTTTCCGTTAGTGCGACGAAAATGGCGTGGAGACCCCTATTATGCGCCCGAAACGCCCTAGGGGGGGAGTTTATTTGGCCCGAATTATCTTACTTCAATGTACTTTCCTTGGGGCATTGAAAAGTGCTCAATTAGTTGTTCAAAATACATCGGTCTATCGTAATGAAAGCCTTGTGCGGTATCACAGTTAATGGTGTTCAGAAACTTGTTTTGTTCTTCATTCTCTACACCTTCCGCGACCACAGAGAAATTGAGCTGATGTGCCATAGAGACAATAGCACGGGTTATTTGAGTATTATCTTGGTCGTTAGGAAGACCTTTGATTAATGCTCGATCTATTTTGATCGTATCAATAGGGAGTCGCTTTAAGTAGCTTAGAGATGAATAGCCGGTTCCGAAGTCATCGACTGAAATTGTAAAACCCATGGCCCGTAGTTCATTGAGTCGAGCAATATTTTCTGGGTGTTTATCAATGAAACACTTCTCGGTTACTTCAAACTCCAGGTATTGAATATAGTTGGGGTGGGATGAAAAAAGCGCTCTGATTTCAGAGATAAAGTGTTTATCTGAGAGCTGGCGGGGTGAAATGTTCACCGAAATTTTGAGGTGCTTAACCCCTGCCGCGAGTAAACATTGTATATCTTTAAATACTTGGTTTAATACCCATTTGCCTAAAGGAATGATGGTGCCGGATTCTTCTGCAATGGGGATAAATGAATCAGGTTGTCGAACTTCATTCTTACTATATTGCCACCTAAGCAGGGCTTCTGCGCCAATTATGCTTGAATCATGGAGGTTTATTTTAGGCAGGTACACAAGAAAAAACTCGTCATTATCAATGCTGGTTTTTATTTCACTCTCTATTTTATTGTTGTGCTTGATTTCGATGTTCATTTCTTCGGAGAAAAACTGATAATTGTCGCGACCTTGCTGTTTCGCTTTGTACATTGCCATATCAGCATTATTGATCAGTGTTGATATATTCAGTGAGTCTTCAGGTGTAATACTGATGCCGATACTCGCGGTGACGAAAATTTCACGCGATTTAATATGTATAGGTTCTTTGAAGGCCGCTAATATCGCCCTCGTGACTTTTCCGGCATCTTCATAATTTTGAATATCGCTTAATAAGACTGTAAATTCATCTCCACTGATGCGGGCGATGGTATCATTCTGTCGAACATTTGCTTTCAGGCGTTCTGCAATGGCTTTTAATACTTTATCTCCGGCTTCATGTCCAAATGAGTCATTAATCTCTTTAAAATTATCAATATCGATAAACAGTAAAGCGGTTTTGATCATACTCCGTTTGGCGTCATGAATAGCTTTATCCAAGCGGGTTTGAAATAACACTCTGTTTTCTAGGCCTGTTAAAGGGTCATAGAGTGCCATCTTTTCCATTTCATCTTTACGTGCTTTAAGTTCGGTGATGTCTTCGAAGATAATAACGTAATGTGAGATTTCCTTACTTTCAGACCAGAGCAGTGAAATTGAAGTATTTAGCCAGTGGGTGACGTTGTCATGCGCTATGCATTTCAGCTCGCTATGAATCATTCCGTCACCACTTGGAGCGAAGTCTGAGTTAGATATTTCTGGCAAGGTCAGTTTGTTCTCAAGCACTTTTAAGGGCTGCCTAAAAATATTGTTTTCTGCAAAACCGGTAAGTTTTAAAAAGGCTTTGCTGGCATAGTTAATGATATGTTTTTTATCAATCACTAATACAATGCTGCTGCTATGCTCGATCGCTTTAGATAGTAGCTGGAGTGAAAGTTCACGTTGTTTTCTTTGTTCAATCTCCAGTGTCAGTTCATGATTAACCTTATTGATGGTTTCTGTGCGCCTGTGGATTCGTTTCTCAAGGTCCTTATTTAACTGGAATAGTTCATCTTCTTTTTCTTTAATTTGTTTGGTGTAAACAATGAGCTCTCTATTAGCCTTTGTGAGGTACATTGTCTTTTCGGCAATGGCGCGCTTGAGTTGTTTGTTAAAGTAAAATAAGCCACAGATGAAGAGGATGGCTAACAGGGCCAGAACCCCAGAAGCTTGTAAAAAAAGCTGTAAAAGTCTCATGGATCTATTACTTTCTGGTGAATAAATAAAACCTTCTGCTTCGAATTCGCCTGTCGCCATGTCGAGGTCAATAAAGGTTTGAGCGATATACTGCCAGCGACCGGGGTTCATGTGGCCCAGATCGACTAACATAGGCACCATAAGCTTGATGGTCTCTTGTGCTTCATATTCAAGCTCTTGCTTATTTTTCAGTGTGGGGTAGTTTTGTAATATGAGTTCGATAATTTCATTAGGGTGCTCAAGGGCATATCGCCAACCTGACAGGGTGGCTTCACGAAACTTCGCCACCCTGTCAGGATGCTCATTCACATAGTCTTCATGAGAAAATAGAATGTCACCATAAAAATCTATGCCGTAGGTGCGAGGGTCAATCAGGTTATATTCAATACCCTGCGCTTGAAGTGAAAATGGTTGATCCGTGATATAGCCGACCATGGCATCTACTTTTTTAGTGATTAAGTCCTGAATGTTGAAAGAAAGCGGTACAGACTCTATTTGAGATTTTTGTATACCTTCCTTTAGTAAAATGCCCAATGTATTTGCGCCATAGTGCCCTTCTGGGTACATGAGTTTTTTGCCGATTAAGTCTTGAGGGCTGTAAATATTCGACTCTTTCAGGCTCATTAATACAATAGGGGAGTGTTGGATGATGGCGGCGAGCGCAGTAACGGGTTCACCCTTAAGTCGATACAGCATCAGTTCAGAGTTTGCTATACCAAAATCTGCTTTTCCTGACACTACCTCCTTAACCGGGTTAATCTTGGGGCCGGCCTCTTTTAAGGTGACATCCAGGCCTGCTTGTTGATAGAAACCTTGTTCAATGGCCGCATAATATCCAGCGAATTGAAACTGGTGGCGCCATTTAAGTTGTACATTGATGGCGGTAAGCGATGTTTCTGACGGCGATATTTCAAAAGGAGAATTATCTGCAGCAGTACTTAGAGGAATAAAGAGAGAGAGAGCAAATAAAATAATGAAGGACTTAGTTACTTTTTGACATTTAAAATTAAAATCCATTTTTCCCTCTGAACCCTGCCTTAAGCAAACCATATGGAAACAAGTGCGTCAGCATTAAGCGTAGACTAACTTGCCGATTTTGATAGTAAAAAGGGAAATTTGCGATTTTTTTGCGCGGGGTTAATGAGGTTGGCAAGGATTTAACTTTACTGAAATGGGGCTGTCTTAGCGGTATCTCAGTAAAGTCAAAAAGGGTTTTCAGGTGGGTCTTTTAAAACTGGCTATCAGTCAGTTGCTATGCTTAGACAGAGGCTGTTGCTTCGGTAATTGCAGTGATATTATCTGGGTTAGGCTCACTTGAGCTAGAGCGGGGCTGAGTGATTTCCGCTAAAGCTTCAGGCTTGCCTCTACAAGCAAGGGCAATTAAGTCTTTATTCTTGGCGAGTAATAAACCAAAAGACTCAGCTTGAACTTCATCGATTCCACTAATTTGGCTTTCTAGAAGCGCGGTAAACTGCTCACCTAGCTCAAGCATTTTGTCGTGAGCATCCGCATCTTTTTTGTTGTCAAACATTGAACCGTCCCTATCGCATTTCCACATGGCTATTACTGGCATAACAAATCCTCGATTGCCTAGATTAATATACTGGTTTAATAACCAGTATATTAATCTGCTTTACTTTTAAGTCAAGAATCTTTTTGTACTGTATTTGCTAGGGTACAGAGCTGTTATGATAAATTCAGTCATCGCTGTAATATATTTAGTTATCTTTGCAATATAAAGAATCGTACAAATTTGTTGCTTGATTTCGTCTCAGAGAGGTTATGCGTGAACAACTTAACAGTATTCAGTTGCTTATTTTATTTGCTTTTAGTTTGCTCGAACATGGCTTATGCAGATGAAAATACTATTATGATGGGGGCCTTTTCAGCAGGAAATATGGCGGGCTGGGAAGAAGTAGAGTTTGACGGTGTGACCCGCTATAAACTCCAGACTGCTCAGGCAGGTAGCGGCTTGCTGGCCGAGAGTAATAATTCAGCTTCAGGTTGGATGCTTAAGCGAAAAGTGGATATTCAAACGTTTCCTTTTTTGAATTGGCGTTGGAGGACTATTAAACGGCTGCCACCGATGCAAGAACATGCCAAAGAAGGGGATGATTATGTCGCTCGGATTTATGTTTTAGTGTCTGATGGTTGGTTTTTTTGGCAAACAAAAGCGCTCAATTATGTTTGGTCAAGTCAGTCTGATAAGGATGCTTCATGGCCAAATGCTTACGCGCCAGATAATGCAAAAATGATTTCTTTACGGGCTTCGGTCGATAAGCTTGATACTTGGTATGAAGAAAAACGCAATGTATTGGACGATTTAAAGCAGTGGCTGGGTAAAGACTTCCAATATGTTGATGCTATCGCCATTATGACTGACTCAGATGACAGTGGTCTGGAGGCAAGCTCTATGTATGGTGATATCTATTTTTCTCGTGATTAATGTACATTTACTGGGTGGGCACACTGCCCAGTATTTAAATACATCACAAAATTAGTTGCTTTGCTAAGCATATAAAGCTTCGAAATTGACGATGTGATATGTTTTCAAAAAAGCCACAAATAATAAGGCATTATAATGACCATCTTCCCTGATGAACAGACTGATATGTGCTCAGATAAAACATCTTCAGAACACTTTGATTACATTATTATCGGCGCAGGTTCCGCGGGCAGTGTGTTAGCCAATCGTTTGTCTGCCGAACCTGTTTCTGCGAACGCTGTTTCTGAGAGTAAGGCGAAAATCCTGGTTTTGGAGGCGGGGCCTGTGGATAAAAATCCCCTGATCAAAATACCGGGTGCCTTTGCCTATTTCATGTATAGCAAGAAATACAACTGGGCCTATGAAGCCGAAACGGTCGCTGATATTCGCGGTGGTGAGCCCTTATTCTGTCCGAGAGGTAAAACCTTGGGCGGCAGTAGTGCGGTGAATGCCATGGTATATATACGTGGCCACTCTTCTGATTATGACGCTTGGGAGCAACAAGGGAATGAGGGTTGGGGCTTTCAAGCGATGTTGCCTTATTTTATTAGCTCAGAAACCAATGTTCGCGGGGCGAATGAATATCACGGAGATGCCGGGCCTTTATTTGTATCCGATGTCATTAATGACTACCCCTTGAATGACCGGTTTATTGAGGCTAGCGGCCAAGCGGGATTTCCGCTGTCACAAGACTTCAATGGTCAGCAGTTTGAAGGGGCGGGTTACTTTCAATTTACCATTCAAAATGGTGAGCGCTGCGGTGTTTCTACAGCTTACTTAAAGCCCGCCATGCTACGTGATAATTTGGTCGTGGAATGCGAGGCCTTTGTTAACCGTATTTTATTTGATGGCAAAGCGGCGGTAGGCGTTGAGTATGAACAGGGTGGCGAGGCATTTTCGGTCTATGCGAAGCAAGAAATTATTCTCAGTAGCGGCTCCTTTAATTCACCGCAATTGTTGATGTTATCAGGCATTGGTGATCAAAAAGAACTGCAACAGCATGGCATTAAGCTCGTACATGATTTACCTGGGGTGGGTAAAAATCTTCAGGAGCATGTGGATGCCTGTGTCTTGGTAAAGAGCCAGAAAAAAGATGGTTTCTCAGTCGGGCCGCACGGTTTAATGAAAATGCTGCCTGATGTGGCTAAATACATGAAGTCGAAAACCGGTAAGCTTGCGAACTCAATTACCCAAGCTGGCGGGTTTTTAAAGTCGAACCCTGATGTAGAGGTGCCTGATATTCAATTGCACTTTGTGCCCTTATTATTTGATGATTGTGGGCGTGACCTAAAGCTACTTTCGCGTCATGGGTACTCTTTGCATGTTTGTGTGCTGAGGCCCAAGAGTCGTGGGGCATTAAGTCTGAAGTCGGCTAACCCGCGTGAAGCTATCAAAATCGACTTTAATTTCTTCTCGGATCCGGCTGATGCCAAAGTATTAGTTGACGGTATTCGAGTCGCTCGAAAGATATTGGCAAGTGAGGCCTTTGATGAATACAGGGGTGAAGAAATACACCCTGGCGAACAGGTTGAGTCTGATGAAGACTTACTTCAAAAGTGTAAAGAGCGTTTAGGTTTGGTTTATCATCCAACGGGCACCTGCAAAATGGGTTCTGATTCAATGGCTGTGGTTGATAGTGAACTGAAAGTGCAGGGCATTCAAAATTTGCGTGTAGTGGATGCCTCCATCATGCCGACCCTTGTTAGTGGTAATACCAATGCCCCGGTTATCGCTATTGCTGAGAAAGCGGCAGAGATGATTCTTAAATCGAATGTAAATAAAGGGCGCGTGACTGAAAACCTGGAATGTGCAGAATAAATTTATTATTTAATCGTTTTTGTAAGACAGGAGTATTTTTACTTAGGTAGCCGTTTTACTTAGAGGGTAATTCTATTTAGGCGATAGCTATATTTAGACAATAAAAAGGGCGCAAGAAGCGCCCTTTTTATTGGGGTCACGCGATTAATCTAATAGATCCAGATTTCTCACGCCGCCCTTATCGGCACTCGTCGCTAACAATGCGTACGCTTTTAGTGCGCTTGAAACTTTACGTGGGCGCACTTCTATAGGTTTCCAAGCATCTTTACCTTTTGCGTCCATTGCTTTTCTGCGTTGATCAAGCTCTTCAGGGCTGATATCGACATTAATGCTGCGGTTAGGTATATCAATTTTAATGGTATCGCCTTGCTTGATTAGCGCAATCGCACCACCAGAAGCGGCTTCTGGCGAAGCATGACCAATAGATAAACCGGAAGTACCGCCCGAGAAACGACCATCGGTTAACAATGCGCAAACTTTTCCTAAACCTTTCGATTTTAGGTAGGTGGTTGGGTAAAGCATTTCTTGCATGCCTGGCCCACCTTTTGGCCCTTCGTAACGAATAATGACTATATCGCCAGCAACGATTTCATCGTTCAAAATGCCTTTTACCGCGGTGTCTTGGCTTTCAAAAATAACGGCTTTACCGGTAAACACAAAAATAGACTCATCTACGCCCGCTGTTTTGACAACGCAGCCATCTAATGCAATGTTGCCATATAAAATAGCGAGGCCGCCTTCTGATGAGTAAGCATGTTCAACGGAGCGAATGCAGCCATTCTCACGGTCACCATCAAGTGTTGGCCAGCGTGTTGATTGGCTAAATGCGGTTTGTGTTGGAATGCCCGCAGGGCCTGCCTTGTAAAATTTGGCAACGGCTGAGTCATTTGTTTGCATAATATCCCATTTCGCCAGCGCTTCTTTCATGGTGTTGCTGTGCACGGTGGGTAAATCCGAATGTAAAAATCCCCCTCGGTCCAATTCGCCCAATATTCCCATCACGCCACCGGCGCGATGCACATCTTCCATGTGGTATTGCTGAGCATTTGGCGCAACCTTGCATAACTGTGGAATGCGCTTGCTTAAGTCATTGATTGCTGGCTGGCTAAAATCAAGCTCTGCTTCTTGAGCCGCTGCGAGTAAATGCAAAATCGTATTCGTCGAACCGCCCATTGCGATATCGAGCATCACGGCATTTTCGAAGGCTTTATGGTTGGCAATGGATCGCGGTAGGACTGACTCATCATCTTCTTCGTAATAACGTCGTGTAATTTCAACAATTGTATCCGCAGCGTTCAAAAATAATTGCTCACGATCAGCGTGCGTTGCAAGCATGGAGCCGTTACCGGGTAGTGATAAACCAATCGCCTCGGTTAAGCAATTCATGGAGTTTGCAGTGAACATGCCTGAGCATGAGCCACAAGTAGGGCAAGCGCTACGCTCGTATTCTTCCACTGTTGCGTCATCCACGCTATCATCAGCCGCGATTACCATGGCGTCGACAAGGTCTAATTTGTTTTCTGAAAGCTTGGTTTTTCCTGCTTCCATCGGGCCGCCAGAAACGAAGATAACGGGAATGTTAAGTCGTAAAGACGCATTCAGCATGCCAGGCGTTATTTTGTCGCAGTTAGAGATACAAACGATTGCGTCGGCACAATGTGCATTCACCATATATTCAACGGAGTCAGCGATAAGTTCACGTGAGGGTAAACTGTAAAGCATGCCGTCATGCCCCATGGCGATACCGTCATCCACCGCAATGGTATTAAATTCTTTCGCAACACCACCCGCTTTTTCGATCTGGCGTGCAACGAGTTGTCCCATATCTTTTAAATGTACATGCCCTGGAACAAATTGCGTGAAGGAATTGGCGATGGCGATGATCGGTTTGCCAAAGTCTTCAGTTTGCATTCCGGTTGCGCGCCAAAGTGCACGGGCACCCGCCATATTACGGCCATGTGTGGAGGTCTTTGAACGATAAGTCGGCATGATGAGTCTCTTCGTATTCGTGGTAAATGTTATGAATTAAATAGCTCAATCAGCATAGCAAAAAAAAACCAGTGCCGCACGATTGCTTTGTATGAAAAACTTGTTTGTATAGAACTTATGGATTATGTGTAGAGCTTTGGGATAAAGAATGTAACAAGAATCAGGATGTCGTAATTTATATTTAGGGCTATGCTTATTAATAGTATTAATTCACCTAAATAGGGCGATATGAAAACACCACTACTGCCACTTAATGCGATAATTTGCCCTCAAGGCAGAATACCGCTGCAAATATTCGAGCCTCGATACTTGGATATGGTCAGCGATTGCTTGAAGCATGACCGGGGATTTGTTGCTGTTTTATTGCGTGATGAAGGCTCGAGGGATAGTTTACCCAGTAGCTTTTATAAAACAGGTACGCTGGTTAAAATGGTGGATTTTGGTAAGTCGGCTCAGGAAGGCGTTATTAATATAACTGTCGAAGGCCTATCGAAGGTTCAGGTTTCTGATATTGAACAACAAGATGATGGCCTGTGGTTGGCGACGATCAACAAACTGAGTGCTGAAAAGTATACTGATTTACCCAAAGAGTTTGATGATCTGAAAGTCGTACTACAGGCATTGGTCGAGCATCCATTTGTGAAAGACTTGAATATGGATATTGATTTTCATGATAGCCGGCAGATCGCATGGCGTTTGACCGAACTACTACCTTTAGGCAATCACCAGAAACAGTCCTTATATGAAATGCCTGACTCACTTTCTAAACTGGCGACAATATCCAAACAGATATCCGAGATGGTGGGTTAAGTGACTTTTTAAAAAAAGTCTGCTTAAAAGGTATGTGCCTGAAAGCGCAGTAAGGTTTCCTCGAAAAAAGTTTGCTGATAGATAATGGTGCTTAAAAACCAGCTTATTAAACATGTGATAAAAATGAAGTCTGTTTGGTTTTTGCTACTTTTCCCGATGGCAGGTTGGCTGTCTTCAAACCAGTAATAGCTGTATACCACGCGTGAAATTGAGCAGATAATCAAACCTAGCGTCATGCCCCCAATGACATCAGAAAACCAATGAACGCCCAATAAAACCCGACTAAAGGCAATTAAAACTATCGGGATGGAAAAGCATAAGTAGCATTTCCAACGTTGATTTGCCTGCATACCTTGAGCAATAAAACTGGCCATCAATCCATACAGTACGGTTGACCCTGAACTGTGTCCGCTTGGGTAAGCAAACGAGGATGGGGGAGACAGTACCAACTCAGGTCTGGGGATTGCAAAATACGCTTTTAGGGCATGGGTGATGAGTGCCGTGCTCAGGCCCGCGCTGGTAATGCATGCAGCAGCATAGAATTGTTTTTTTAATAACATCGCCATTACAAATAGTGAAAAAGATAAATATAAAAAGCCTTCATCGCCTAACAGTGTTAGGCGAATCAATACGCCATCAATGATTGGGACGCTAATATCTCGAATATCTGTTGAAAAGGTGAGTAGAATTTGGTCTAGGTTTGTCAGTAGTCTCGTTTCTAGGGTGAGGTATGACCACAAAACAAAGAAGGTTGTGCTAAATAGTAGCAGTGAAAAAGAAGCCAAAGGCAATTCGACGTGATGTTGGAGTACGTTTGGGCGGCGCGCGGTTAAAATACGATAAACGAAATTAAAAATAGCTGAGCTTTCTTGTTTGACTATTAGCGCATCATAAAGCTGGCTGTTATGTTGCAAATTTAAGCTCATGAAGCGAAAGATCCATGCGAGTAGGACTAAAGATACCGTCATTCCAATGAGAATGCCGTAGAAATGTTCGGGCAGAACGACGTTAGCTGCTTTTCCTGTTAGGTAGCCGGGGAGAATGTAAAACGGGGCCCAGAGAAGTGCTGATAAAGCATTGAATAAGGTGAAGCGTAATTGTGACATACCCAGCATGCCAGCGATCAAGGGTAGAACGGGTCGGATTGGGCCGACGAATCTACCAATGAATATACTTTTACCGCCATGTTTTAAAAAGAAGCTTTCCCCGAGAGCCAGTGTTTTAGGATAACGTGAGAAAGGCCAGGTTTGACGTAGTGAGCCTTTGAAATAATGTCCAATGAAGAAGCTTATGCCATCCCCTGATACTGCACCTATGAAACCGCTAAGCAGAATACCCCATGCTGGCAAATCCAGATGACCAGCCAAAGCAGAGACTAAAAAAAGTAACAAAACACCAGGCACAATGATGCCCGCTAACGCGAGGGACTCAATCAGCGAAATTAAGAATATGCTGATCAAGATCCAGTTTGGATGGGCTTTTAGCCATTCAATTAAGGGAAGGAGGTCTGTTTCATTCATTTAAATAGAGGTGCTCATGACACTCAAGCTAACCTTGTTATAGGCTGTGTAAATAGACTCTGTTGTGTCCATTTTTTTGGGCTTCAAATAAAGCAATTTGCGCGTCACTTATTAGCTTACTCGCGCAACTTTCTCTGTTTGAGGTGTTCTCTTTTGAGGGATCATCATTGGATGCTTTATGATTGTAAGAGTATGAGGTACACCCTAAGCTTACGGTTATAGCGTCAACAACTGGCCAATTACTTTCCTCAATGGTACGTCTAATACGTTCAGCAATAACGAGTACGCCTTCAGACGGGGTGCAGGGTAATAGCAGGTAAGCTGTTTGTTTACCATCAAAGTAGTCACTGTCTCCTGCTCGAATCATGGCTCTTAGTGTCTCGGCAAGGCGAGCCATTAGATCCTGAGTTTGAGGAAGCCCATGCATTTCATGTAATTGAGGGAAATAGTCAACCTCCAGTGCAATGAGTGACAAAGGTTTGCCTGTCCTGTCAGAGCGGCAGACTTCTTTTCTTAGGGTGTCTTCAAGGTGTCTGAAATTATAAGATTTGGTCAGGGTGTTATGGATTTCAAGTTCAACCAGTGTACGGCTTCTCTTTTGATGAAGTTGTGCATAGGTGCTTGCCAAACCAATAAATAATGCATAGGTTGCAGTAAAGGAAAGTGCAGATAATAGACCGCTAGTGAAAAGTAAAATGAGTCCGAATGTCGCTGCAATTATTAGATTCAGACTATTTGCTTGTTTGTATGATAAAGCCAGATAGCTTAAGAGACCAAGCGGATAGATCCAATGTTTAACCTCTTCAGGGTTCTGGAAACTGCTTAATATTATAAAGCATAAAGCGGCGATGCAGACGCTTAAACAAACCTGTTTTAGGTATTTGGCTTCAGGTGTAAAGCGGGCATAGATACTAACGCCCAGAAATAAAACACTTAATAAACTAGCGCTGTATACTAGGTCGTATAAGCCATAGCGATAATTCTGAATGCTGAGCATCAGCATAGTGATCGCGCTAAGTAAGAAAAGTATGGCGATCAGTCCTGTTTGTAATTTTTTCTCGGTCATCATTCCGCTACCTCCCCTGAAGCGCTTGTGTCAGGTGTTTGATCCTTAGAGTTCTTATCATGTCTGTTTGTGTCAAAACCATTTGTATCTCGACTGTTTGTATCACGATATAGTTGGGTGCGATTAGTGCTTTTTGACTGGGTTTCCTTTAATGCTTGAGCAGCCCTGAATGTGAGAGTACTACTATCATCCCCGATGTTGAGCCCGGAAACACCCGCACTAATCGTAATATGCTCTCCCTTAACCTCAATTTCTTTGCGTATTTGAATGCGCAGCGCGTTAATTATTTTGATGGCCTGGACAGAGCTTGTATGCGGGAGAACGACCAGAAATTCATGATGCTCCCAGAGGTAATAACTATCAAATAAGCGTAGGTTATTATGAAGCAGCTTGCCTATATTGATGGTGACAGTGTCTCTTTCTTTAGGTGATAACTTAGATAAACAAATTTCATCTATTGCAAGGGCAACCGTAGATAGTTCGCTACCTTCTCGCTCGCTTCGTTGGATCTCCTTATTTAAGTCGTCATCCAGGTGTTCACGTGTTGCGGCTTTAGTTAGATTATCTGTGCGCCGAAGAGGTCTTAATTGTTTGCGCCTGAGCTCTCGTAGATAAACCAAACAGCAACTTATGCCTAGGTATAATAAGTAGTTCAAGGAGGTCTGAATGTTTTCGAATACCTGTTTGCTTTGATCTAATTCAAATAAGGCGATTAAAGAAAAGCCACCCACAAGCCATAAAGCAGGTTTGAATTCATAAAAGAAAAAGATCAGTAAGGGGATAAAATAAAGCCAGGTTTTAAACGTATCTATCCCTTGGCTAAGGCCATAGAGCGTTAAAAACGCCAACGCCAGGGATGAGTATTTAAACCATTTGAAGCTTCGTTCTATGTGTTTTTTATCTTTACTCCTAATCAGATTTATTGCTAATAAAATGCTTAAAATAGCAATCTGGAAAGCCAAAAAAAATTGGCCATTAAAGAGAGTAAGCAAAGCTAATGCACCTGATAATAGGGTGGCATAAAGATAGGGCTTTGATTGAATTAGAAGCTGGTGGTCAGACTGTGCCATTTTATTTTTTGTCCGTATTCTTTGTATCGGTCTGCGCTAGTTTACACAAAAGTTAAATAGAAACATCATTTGATGGTGATTTAAATAAACCCTTCGGGTTTTTTTCCCTGTAAGTGGTAGGCAAATGCAATAATTTCTGCAATGACACGATAAAGTACTTCAGGAATTTCTTCCCCCAGTTCCAGTTTAGACAAAATAGCCACTAATTCACTATTTTCGTACAAAGGGATGCCATGTTCATTGGCAATTTTGACAATCTCCTCAGCCAGCTCGGCCTTGCCTTTAGCGCTTAATTTTGGAGCTCTAACTTCATCATACTTTAAGGCGATAGCCTGAGTTACTTTGTTGTTGTCGTTCATGTTGCCCTTGTTTACGTCGCTCTTGTTCATGCTGCCCTTGTTTATGCTTCTCTTGTTCATGCCTTGATGTCCACCAGACTTCTATCCAGTTTCGCTTGTTGTTGTTTGGGTTGCCCTTTCTGACAGAAAATATCGGCGACCTCCAAGTCCAGACCTTTTAAGCGTGCTCTAAGATAGGTCGACTCCTTTTTAACCAAGGTGAGCGTTTCTTCTTTGTCTGCCCAAATAGTTGATGAAATGACGGGGGGGCTGAGACTGACTTGAATATAAATAGGGCCCAGGTCTTCAAAGTCAAAAGACAGGGCGAGCTTCCATTGTATGGTTTGCTGTTTCTCCGTATCTTCTTTCTGCTGATTTGCTTCTTCTTTATCCAAGCGTAAATTAAAGGTGTTTACTTGCGTCTCCGACACCAACAATGGCAGCTCAAAAAACCATGATTGCGTGTTTAAAGTTTCAGTGGATTGGCTTTGGCTTTGATAAAGACTGTTGAGCTGATTGAATTGCAGGCGATTAATCATGCTGGCTAGCAGTTTTAGTAATTGCCCTGTTGTAAATTCCTGTTTAGCGAGCAAACTTTCAGTTTTCGAAGATTGCGGATGCCTTAAATTGGGAAAGTTAAAAGGTGTTTGTAATAAGTCATCTTGAGAAAACGCAGAGGATAATATCTCATGTATATTAATGGCGCTTTTGTCTGCTTTAAGGCTGCTAATGAGCGCGGCACTTAGGGAAAATAAAGTACCTTTCATGTCTTTAAATTCAGGTGTGATTTCTGCCCCTTTTAGTCGGGCTGTAATTTCTTGCAGCTTATCAAAAGATAATTTATCTTGAGGCGATTGATGTTGATAGGCTTTATATGATTCCTGTAGAGCATGAATCTGCTTTAGCGCTTTGTTAATAGTATTGGTGTCATTTAATGTGGCCGTTCGCATGTTCTGGGGTGGCGTCGCGGCCAGTGACTCAGTACCTGGTGCTTGAATAGATGGGTTAAGGAGTGATTTGTTTATATGATCAATTTGTGTTGAAAACTGACTCAGGTTACTTGGTTTCGGTAAAGAGGACTCAAAAAACAGACCGCTTTGTTGTAGTGTGTTGCGTATAGTTTGGGCTGAATTGCTTGGTGTTCCTGTATTTATACTTTCCAATAAAACACTTAATTTTGGCAGCGATTGAAGTATAAGTTTGTTGACTTGATGAGCGTGTTCGACAGCTTTAAGTTGAGGGCCAGATTGTGGTTTGATTGAGGCCGGGGAAGGGGCTTGTGTGGCTGCGGCTTGAGGTCGTCCTGACCTAGGTTCATCATTACTTGTGCCGGCTAAATTAAGTTGACTTAAAGGTGCTTGCTTTAAGTTACTTTGAATATTTGTCGAGAGCGTTTTAACGTTTAGTTTTTCTTGAAATGCTTTGAGTTCAGTTAAGCCTTGTTCCAAACTGACTTGTTTTAAGAGTACTTGGTTAATTGCATTCAAAAGCTGTGTAGTTGCTTGGTTTGACAGTTTGTTAGGCTCTCCGTTGCTTTCTGGAATGCCGAGCTTGTTGAGGGTATTAACCAACAGTGAAGGCCTAGTCGAACTTGAATTTGGATCTAATTGTAGGTGTAGCGTTTGACCAGGGCTTAAGGCTTTCTCTGATGAGACTATTATGAGCTTTCCGTTTAATTTGAGTAACCACTCATTGGCTAGCTTTTCTGTTTGGGCCTGAGTTGAATCGGCTTGTGTCGTTAACGGTGTTTGTGGTGCTTGGCTTGTCAGGCTCGTAGTTGTACTTGTAGTCGGATTTGTTGGCGTGGAGGAGCTTATTGGGGCGGTCGTTTGTTGTTCTGCTCTGGTTAAAGGTTGGGCGCTGGTTGATTGCTGGGCACTGGCTAATTGTTGGACCTTGGCAGTATATACTTGTCCCGGTTTTAGTTGTAAGTCTTTTAAATCGCTTACTTTATGCTCGCTAGCGGGAGAGGGCGATTTTTGTGTTGCGTTAACTTGAGGCAGGGTGGTTTTTTGTGGTGGTATCTCCATCAGGGGTATCCGTTCTCAATGATTTAGTCGATATGTCTAGCTTACTTATTGTTAAATTGGCACTACTGTTAATTTGGCACTACTGTTAATTTGGTCTTATAAGGGCACAAGATTGGAAACAGATATTGGAAATGTGTGATCAAGCTCCCAATCAAGAAGCTTATAGATTATTTCATAGACTATCCCAGATATAATGATCAGCGCAAAAAATATTAGGATATATTTAGGGAAGTGAATGGGGCTACTCGCTTAGACATTAAATTTGATAAGCGATTTTTTGAGTAGTTTAGTGGCAGGTTTGATGGATGTTTTGATGAGTGCTGTGATGAAAAAACTGACTGTTCAGTTAATGGTAATAGTAAGTGCTTTGCTTATTCTAGCAGGGTGTACAGGTCGAGAAGGCTCTGAAGAGGTCGAGGATCCGGCGGTTGAACCTCCGACAACGATACCTGAAGGCCAGCCTGTACCTGTTGTCGTTGATGAACCTTTTTTGGGGCAGACAGCTGCTGGAAATGTCGCGCTCTTTAGTTTTACCGAGCCTGACACAATTGACGATAACCCAGAAAATGACGATGACCCAGAAATTGTCAATATAATTGACGCTGAGGACGATATAGTCGTTCTATTAAATACGCTTGATGATATTGCGGGGGCGCCCGATGTTTCGATTGTAGTGGCTCAGGATACTGTCTATAAAATTGATCATACGACTAATGAACGTCAATTAATTAATCATTTTAGCAATAAAGTCTGTGAAGTTATTCCTGTTGAGATTGCAACAGAGTCTGGTACAAACTTTACCGTATTGCATGATGAGCTTATCTATGTGGTGACGGTGGGGGGGGACGATAGTACTGAAAACTGTCACGCTACAAATAACAAAAAACGTTACTATGAATTACCCTTTAACTATCTGTTTGATTCAAGTCAGAGAGACGATACTACAACGAGTGACTTGGTCGCTGTGACCGAAGCCCTGGCGCGATCCCAGCTTTTGTTTGGATGGGTGACAGATCCAAATGATGAGGATAATCAAATTTTGAGCTATGGCTATTTAGGCTATGGTTTAGCTGAGCAAGAGTTGAATTTATATGATCAAGATAGAGCGCTGCAATGGTCTCAAAGTAGAGAATTACAGATCTTTCCGGTGGAGGAAATAGATGGGGGCGTTTTTTCATCAGAATTTTTATTCAAACTGACTGAACTTGAAAGGCAACAGTATATGTTGCAATTGGGTTTAGATGTTTTTGTATTTGATAGTGGTAGTGAATTACTCTCAAAAGGAGTTGATGAAACAGAGACTATTCTGACCGACCGAACCTTTAAAATAGCGCCTACAGTAATTGATTTTGGGAGCAGTGAATTAGAGTTTGCTCAAGCTGTTACCGCCTTGTTTGATGATGATGACTTACTGCTTATTGATGATTTCAAAGTGTTTAACTATAAATACACGGCGGCGCTTCCTGACTCGGATCCCGACGGTTTCGTCGTTAAACAAAAACATCAGTCAATTAATGATACCCAGGCGTATCGCTCTGTCAGGTCTTTTTCTCAATTCGATTATCGCTTATGCGAAAATGATACTGACCCGGATGCTAACCTTGAAACCTGCCAAACCGCTCATGATTTGATTTCGGGAACGTGGCAGTTTATAGATACTTGTGAGTCCTCTTTGGGCTGCGTTATTGATAATACGGTGGCCGATAATTGTGAAACTGCTGCTGAGAAACTCATTAGTCAATCGGACGAGGTTTTATGTGGTCCATATAATTACCTTCATCTTAGTGAGCTGAATCAGCTTGGAAATGATGCTGAATTCAGAGGTTTTATGCAATATGGGGCAGCAGGTTACATACAAGACTTGGACCTTATATTAAATGAAAATAGTTTGTTTATTACTGCTCGTATGTATGAAAAGGAAGTTTTCTTACGTTATAGCTACTTAGCTGAGTTGTCAGAGCCGAAAGCTAATCGTGAAGTAGTTTTGTTTGGTGACCGTTTTCCTTCATATGGTTTAGATGCCTATATTGAGGATAATAACTTGTTTATGACGATGCTTACGCCTAAAGCGACCCGACATAACGAATGTTATAAAAATTATCAGATAGTGACGTGTGATTTGGGTAATCAAGAGAATGGCAGCCAAAAGGATTGTACCGGCAAGGATTTAGAAGAAAAATTATGCTTTGATACCTTTACTGAATATGAATCACTGGCTCTATTTTGCTCAGCGGACAATATCAATGCAGGTAATTGTACTGATAACCAGTTATTTCCCAGTAATACGCTTTCAGTTGAAGCGGATGACAAAGATGCTAAATGGCTTCGACTTGATGACATAAGTACGGATGACGGTAAACCTTTAATGTATCTCTTGTTAGGCAATGCGTTTGAAAGTATTGACGAGGGGACTTTATTGAATCCTGAATTGTTTAAAACGACTGATAATTCGGATGTATTGGAAGGCACTTCATCCGGGCGCGTTAAGGGAAAAGTTGAATCAACTATTGGTGGTTTTATAACTAGCTCAGGAATAGATGGGCAGAAAGATATTCTTGGGAAATTTGATGTCATCTCCGAAGAAATTAAGCAGGAGGGGGGCGCAAGTATTAGTGCGCAACAAAGTGTGGTGGCCAAATACTTCCATATAGATACGCTTAATTCTGAAAATAATGTATCGAGTGACGATATGGGTGTTATAAAAGTTGGTGAAATAGAAATGAGTCGAGTTAATACACAGCTATAGGTCTTAGTTCAGACCGTTGTGTCACAAATCTAACTATGTGAGCGACAAAATGAAAAAAAGTTGGGGTTACTTATTCGCGCTCTTTTCTGGCCTTGCTTTAGGGTGGGTCGGTCAGCAGTTCTGGTTTGCAGGAAAAGAGAGTTATTTTTCATCAAATGAATCTTCACTGTTGCGTAATGAACAACGTCTTCAGAAACTAAAGTCAAAGGAGGAAAGCCGGGTTCAGCCAAAGTCTGTCGCCATTGACGGTTTGCCTCTTCCCTCTCTCAGTATGATTAACTCAGGGCAAGTCAGCTTGGCTGCCGCGTTGATCATAGATAATGCCGAGTTGTACTCAGAAAATTTAACGCTGGCTCAGCAAGCTGCCGATGCTTTATTTTCTCAAGGGCAATATCAACAAGCAATTAGTTTTCTCTATGAATACAGGTTATTTGTTGAACCTCAAATAGAGGGTGCCTTACTTCAAAATATTTATGAGCTGGTTAAACTTGCTGAAATGAAATTGGCAGAGAAAAATCAGTTGGTTGAGCTAATTTCTTTCTATCGCGTATTAACGAACCTTCATGTGGATTACCCCCCTTATTATTTACGTTTGGCATATTGGCTTATAGTGTCAGGTGACTTATATGAGGCAGAGCTAAGCCTTGTCGGTGCGAGTAATGATGTTACCTATCAAGCTGAGTTGGAAGCTTTGCAAAGGAAGATAGCGCAGCCTGATGAAATGATCGTACCTCTCACGAAAGTGGGGGAGCATTACATTGTAGAGGTTTATTTAAATGAGCAAGCCTCTGTTAATTTAATGCTCGATACGGGTGCAACAATGACGGTCATAAAAACGAATATTGCTGAATCAAATTGGCCGGATTGGTTAGATAATGCTCAGGTTTTAAGTTTGAATACCGCTAATGGCTCAGTAAAGGGGCGTCAAATAACGCTTCCGGCACTGTCAATCAGCAGTATTGATAATAATATTTTGGAGCTGAATGATATCGAGATCGGCGTCATGCCTTTGCCAAATTTCCCATTTGATGGTTTGCTAGGGATGAATATTCTGAGTCAGTTTGAGTTTTCAATTGATCAAGAGAGCAGTAATTTAGTTTTATTAAACAAAACAGATTAGTTCTTCAAATCAAGATATCCTCGCTGTATAGAGGTTTCAAAGGCTTGAGCACCTTCAGCGAGTTCTGTAAAACGCATCCTTAGTACTTTGAGCTTTTTAAGTTCATCAGCCGTAGGCGCGTCATCACTCTCTTCATATTTTTTACCCAGTTCATTTACGAACTTCAAATAACTTGCCCTACTTTTCGCAACAATGCTGATAATCGGTTTTAAAGCATCAATAGAGAGTTCTTCAATTTCAGGGTTAATATGTTCTCGATTAATTGTTTTGTACAGTTGCTCATAACTAAGTAGCAGGCGGTTGATGTCTTTTTGTTCCATTCAGAATAATCCTATTAGTGTTTTGTCCTTTCTTGTCGCTCGTCGAAATTGGTGCTGTCCCTTATTCCAGCACGGTTAACTAAAGGGTCTTAATAAGAATAGAATGTAAATAAAGTATATCAAGGGGGCTACTACAAAAGTATATCAAGAGCGGACTACCAATGAGATGGCGTTATGGTCAAGTAAGTATTCTCTTTTGGTCGCTATTTTGTAGGGTGCTTTAAGCGGTAGGGGTACTTTATGCAGTGGGGGTACTTTGCTTTTTGGATAGAGCAAAGTATGCTTCGCGCTTTAGCCACTTTCTTATCTATCAAACGAACAAGGCAATTATGGAATCAAGGGATTCAGGGCAAAACGGGCCGCAGGGGAAAATAAAGTCCAGAGCTGCGCGTAGTTTGCTTCAATCGACTGGCTTGGTCGGAATTATGACCCTCTTGTCGCGGGTATTCGGATTAGTACGAGATGTTGTTGTCGCGAATTTTTTTGGTGCTTCAGCGGGCGCCGATGCCTTTTTTGTGGCTTTTAAAATCCCCAATTTCTTTAGACGCTTATTTGCTGAAGGGGCTTTTTCTCAGGCTTTTATACCGGTGCTATCTGAGTATCGAAGTAATAAAACTGAGCGAGAAGTCAGGCTGTTAGCCAACTCCGTCGCGGGGGTCTTAGGCAGCATCTTGTTTGTAGTGACTTTTCTAGCTGTCATGGGGGCGCCTTGGCTCACCGCACTATTCGCACCCGGTTTTATCGAGGACGCTGAGAAATATAATTTAGCGTCTGACATGCTCAGAATTACCTTTCCTTATCTATTCCTGATTTCCATGACGGCTTTTGCCGGCTCGATTCTAAATAGTTATGGTTATTTTGCGATTCCGGCTTTTACGCCAGTATTATTAAATCTGGTTTTAATCTCGGCGGCTGTTTGGTTGACGCCCATGTTTAGTGAGCCTGTGATGGGCTTAGCTTGGGGTGTATTTATAGCCGGTTTAGTACAACTGTTTTTCCAGTTTCCTTTTCTCTTGAAAATGGGCTTGCTGCCGCGTCCTAGGCTCGATTATAAACATGAAGGCGTTAGGCGTATTTTCAAATTAATGGTACCTGCTTTATTTGGGGTGTCTGTTAGCCAGATTAACTTGTTACTGGATACTATTCTCGCATCTTTCCTTCAGACTGGTAGCATCTCTTGGTTGTATTATTCTGATCGTTTGGCAGAATTGCCACTCGGAATATTTGGTATTGCCATTGCCACTGTGATTTTACCGACGCTTTCACGTAAATATGCCAGTGGTTCTGATCAAGCCTTTTCAGACACCCTCGATTGGGCTTTACGCATCGTGTTGTTAATGGGCTTACCGGCGGCCGTGGCTTTGATTGTTTTGGCAGAGCCTTTGGTAACCACGTTATTTTATTATGGCGAATTAACGCAGCATGATGTTTTTATGTCGGCGATGAGTTTGCGTGCTTATGCCTTAGGCTTGTTAGCCTTCATGTTAATCAAGGTGCTGGCCCCCGGTTATTTCTCGCGGCAAGACATGAAAACGCCGGTGAAAGTCGGTATTTGGGCCATGTGTGCGAACATGGTGTTCAACTTGATTCTAATATGGCCGCTTCAGCATACCGGTTTGGCGCTCGCAACAGCCATATCTTCATGGATGAATGCGCTTTGGTTGCTACGAGGTTTGATCAAAAAAGATGTCTATCATCGCAGTAAAGGTTGGGGCATTTTTACCTTACGTATTATGCTGGCGAATATCGCTTTAGTATTACTTATTTTTTGGCTAAATGAGCCAACCCTCAACTGGTTCGAGAAAGATGTACTGGCACGTTGCTGGGCGCTGGGTCAGTTAGTTGCCTATGGTGTGGGTATTTATTTTATTGTCTTGCTCGGAAGTGGTTTAAACCTCAAACGTATGTTGTCCGGGCCGAGTGAACATGCATAAAATGGGGGCTGTCCCCATTAGGCCCCTCCATTAGCCCCGTCCATTTTCAAAAAAGAGAGCGCGCATGAGTGCCGAGTATAATGAACGTTTAGATGGCAAGTTACCTGACTGGTCGCTTGATCAAGTCTTGCCCATGCTCCAAAAGATCCTACCTGCACGTGCCATTATCTATGCTCCTGAAGCGTTGCGACCTTATGAATGTGATGGTCTTTCGGTCTACAAATGTGTGCCTTTGGTCGTGGTGTTGCCTGAATCTACAGAGCAGGTCATCGCGATTCTAAAGCTCTGTGATCAGCAGGAAATCCCTATCGTTCCGCGCGGTGCTGGTACCGGTTTGTCGGGTGGTGCCTTACCGCTTAAAAGTGGCATTTTACTGTCGCTAGCACGTATGAATCAGATTCTCTCCATTGACCCACATCAGCAGCAGGCACGCGTACAACCCGGGGTAAGAAATTTGGCCATTTCTGAAGCAGTGGCTGATCTTGGGCTGTATTATGCGCCTGACCCTTCTTCACAAATCGCTTGTAGTATTGGTGGCAATGTCGCTGAAAATGCAGGGGGGGTGCATTGTTTAAAGTACGGCTTAACCGTTAATAATATTCAAAGCTTAGAGTGTGTACTGGCGGATGGCACCTTGCTTGAGGTGGGAGACGATTGTTTGGACCGACCGGGTTTTGATCTCCTGGCGCTGTTGCATGGTTCCGAAGGCATGCTGGCGATTGTGACTGAAATTAGCGTTAAATTATTACCCATACCGGATGCCGCCAAAGTCATGTTGATCAGCTTTGACGACGTGCAGTGTGCCGGTCGTGCGGTGGCAGATGTGATTGCTGCTGGCGTAGTGCCTGCTGGGCTTGAGATGATGGATAAACTGGCTATTCAGGCAGCTGAAGATTTTGCCAAAGCGGGTTACCCAAGAGACGCCGAGGCTATTTTGCTATGTGAGTTGGATGGTAATGCCTTAGATGTTGAGGTTGAGTTAGCGCATTTAAAAACTGTATTTGAAAGCAGTGGGGCGCTTGAAGTGCGGGTGGCTGAGTCGGATGAACAAAGGGCAAGATTTTGGGCTGGCAGAAAAAGTGCCTTCCCCGCTGTGGGGCGCATATCGCCTGACTATTACTGTATGGATGGCACTATTCCGCGAAAGGCCTTGCCTGATATTTTACAAGGTATCTCTGACCTATCTAAGCGCTACGACTTAAAGGTTGCGAATGTCTTTCACGCCGGGGATGGCAACCTACACCCTTTGATTTTGTATGATGCGAACATTCCTAGTGAATTAAAAAAAGTCGAGGAAATGGGGGGCGAAATTCTGCAGTTATGTGTTTCAGTGGGTGGCACGATTACCGGTGAACACGGTGTCGGACGAGAGAAGATAAACCAAATGTGCGTACAATTTGCGAGTGCGGAGCTACAACAGTTTCATGCGACCAAGTCGGCTTTTGACCCTAAGCGTATTCTCAATCCGAATAAGAATATTCCGACTTTATCGCGATGTGCGGAGTTTGGTGCCATGCATGTGCATAATGGTGAATTACCTTTTCCTGATTTGGAGCGCTTCTAATGCAAGATGCAGTCCTTAAAGCATTATGTGATCAGGTTCAGCACGCTTATGAATCAAAGACGGGTCTGAATATTCAAGGCTCTGGCAGTAAAGCATTCCTGTGCCAAACTGCAGGCTCTAAGGTTCACCCAGAAGCGTCGCCTAACGATAAGCTTGATACTGTTTATAACGAGACCGTTGATACTCCTTATAACGAGACCGTTGATACTCCTTATAAAGAGACGCTTGATACTCCTTATAAAGAGACGCTTGATACAACGATATATCAGGGTATTGTGCAGTATGAACCGACAGAGTTAGTGATTACCGCCAAAGCCGGTACGCCTATTTCAGAAGTCGAGCAAGCCTTGGATGAACAAGGGCAGATGTTGGCGTTCGAGCCGCCTCAGCTGGGTGAAAATGAGCTTGTGACAGTCGGCTCAGTCGGAGGGACTATCGGCGGCATGGTGGCGAGTGGCTTAGCCGGACCAAGACGACCCTGGAGTGGCGGTGTTCGCGACTATGTCTTAGGCACAAGTATCATCAACGGGAGGGGTGAGCATCTTCGTTTTGGCGGCCAGGTGATGAAAAATGTGGCCGGCTATGATGTCTCACGTTTAATGGTCGGTTCACTGGGCAGCTTAGGTGTATTGGCCGATATTTCACTGAAAGTGTTACCGAAGCCGGCGTGTCAGCAGTTCTACCGATTTGAATCGACACTGACAGATTTGTTCGTCATGCTGCAACAAGTATCGATAAAAATGACGCCGATCACAGGGGTGTCGCACGATGGTTGTTATGCTCATGTTCGTTTAGAAGGGCGGCAGAAAACTTTGGCGCAATTTGCCCGTGTCCAGAACTGGATATTTGAAGAGCGTCATCAGGAAGAGCTAAAGCAATACTGGCTTCAAGTGCGGCATCATCAACATGCTGTCTTTCGGGATGAGGGCCCGCGTGGTGAAGGTGAGGGTGATAATGCTATTTGGCAGCTATCCTTGCCAAAATGGAGTGCGCTCTCCAGCGCGAAGCTAGCGAGTTTAAATTCGCCTTTTTTGATGGACTGGGCGGGTGCACGTTACTGGTTAAAAGCAGATATGTCTCACTTTGAACAACTGAAAGAGTATGTGCAGTCATTGAAGGGGCACTTGCGGGTTTATCGTGGCGACCAAGCTATTCAATATCCTGCGTTGTCACCCGCGATACTCAAGCTGCATCAGAATTTAAAGCAGGCATATGACCCCGCGGGTATTTTGAATCCCCTGTCTGTATATTGATTCAACAGGATCTACTTTGATTCCACAGGCTGTACTTTAAATTGATAGTCTGTACTTTAAATCGAGAGCCTGTACTTTGAATGTTTGAAGACTTTAAAATAAAAGAAGAGCAACGATGCAAACCAAGCTAATTCCACTTTACCAAGAGAGTGAGATCGGTCAAGAGGCCGAAAGCATATTACGCAATTGTGTGCACTGTGGTTTTTGCAATGCGACATGCCCGAGTTATCAAGTATTGGGTGATGAACTCGATGGCCCTCGTGGCCGTATTTACTTGATTAAAGAAATGCTGGAAGGGCAAGGCGTGACCCAAGAGACACGCAGTCACCTTGATCGTTGCTTAACGTGCAGGGCGTGTGAAACAACCTGTCCATCGGGTGTTGAATACCATCGCCTACTTGATATTGGCCGAAGTATAATAGAAGAGAAAGTGCCGCGTTCAACACAGGAAATCAGAACCCGAAAATGGCTGGCTAAGTTACTTTCGAGCCCCGTTCTGTTTAAGTCTTTACTGCGCATCGGGCAAAGTGTGCGCCCGGTATTACCGGTGTCACTGAAATCTAAAATTCCTCATTATCAAGCCGCGACCCTTTCCCATGTAACAGATAAAAATTTACCACGTACAGTGTTGATCCTGGAGGGCTGTGTTCAGGATGCCTTGGTGCCCGATATAAATTTGGCGACTAAAAAAGTCTTCGCCAATTTTGGTATTGAGTGCGTCAGTGCCGCTTCCGCTATGTGCTGTGGCGCGGTTTCCTTCCACTTATCAGATGAAGAAAAGGCGAGAGCGCAAGCTCGCGCAAATATCGATGCCTGGTGGCCGGATATAGAAAAGGGGCAGTGTGAGGCTTTAATCGTCAACGCTAGTGGCTGTGGGGTCTTCGTTAAAGATTACAAAACACTTTTAAAGCACGATGAGAGCTACCGCGATAAAGCGCTTCTAATTTCTGCCTTAGCAAAAGATCCTTCTGAATTTCTAATCCAGGAAAATTGGGATCAAGTGCGTCTAAACGTGCCACTCGTACCTCAGAAAGTCGCCTTTCACCCCCCTTGTACACTGCAGCATGGGCAAAAAATTAATGGCGTGGTTGAGAAGGTTTTACGCATGCTGGATGTGACTTTGCTTGAGTTTACAGATAAACATTTGTGCTGTGGTTCTGCTGGCACTTACTCAATATTGCAGCCAGCTATTTCGGGTGAACTTAAAACCCGAAAAATCAATGCGCTGGAAAAGGTGCAGCCTGATCAGATATTAACAGCCAATATTGGTTGTCAGTCTCATTTATCAACTGGCACGAATACGCCTGTTCGTCATTGGTTGGAATTTGTTGCTGAATATATGTGACGCGGAGGCAGTGTGACGGGACCTGATATTTTAGGCATTAAGCGGGTGGAGTTTTAACGTTTACTGTAACCTCCGAAAGTGACGCAGAACCCGCGCCAAGGCGGATTGGAATTAGCTAAGCTAGCGTTTGTTATGATGCCCTGCTAATAATTTCAAGTATTTGATAGTAATCGGTTTTTGTGTTGCACATGAAATAAAGTTCATGAACGTGTAATTAGGCTTGTATCTTAAATTATCTGTTCTATATTTTTCTTATAAATAATAAAAATCACGAGGTGTTGTACTAGGTTACTCAGTCCGACATTAGTCAGTTGGACTCTAAATTGCGCATTGAAGCTGTGCAGTTTTATTGGAGCGATAGAAAGCATGGAACAGACCGTTGAGCGCAACCATTATGCAGATCACCTTGTTGAGGTAAATAAGTATAATCCGGTGATGACCACTCAAAGTATATGCAATAGTCAAGGTGCAATCGTGATACCTGAAGGCACCTATATTACCGAGGACGTCGCCAATAAGATTGCCAGATTTAAGCTCAACTTACCGATTGAGTTACAGGTGAATTTAGCTACTTCTCTTTCGCCGCACCAGCTTTTTAATGACATTCAACTTGCCCAAAAGAATATCTTGGGAGAATATCTGCAGCCTTCTATCAGCAAAGAATTAGTACGCCAATGTGGCTTGATTAGTGTTTACCCTTTACTCTCTCAAAAACTCACCGTCTTTGCAGATCGCTTGCCTCAAAAATATGCCAGTACTCAAAGTGCAACAGGTTTGGCTATTTTGCTTGCTTTACAGCTTGGCCTGGACGACGAGTCTATAGAGGTGGTGTTCGCGACCACGCAAATGCACGATGCAGGTTTTTTGAATATTGACCCTGACATGGCCAAGGTCATGGACCTCTTACCCGATGAAGAGCGCCGAACACTCTACAAACAGCAGTTGTCTCTTGGAAAAGAGTTTTTGGACCAGATTCCAAACTTATCAAACCGTGTAGGGCGGGCTGTGCTGGAATATAAAGAGCGAAAAGATGGTTCTGGCTGGCCTCAAGGAATGATCGGTGATCGATGCAGTATAGAAAGCCAGGTCGTGGGGCTCGCGGTGATGTTAAATGACGCTTATACAACAAAACTTAAACCAAGAGGTTATGGCACTCATAATTTATTGCCTTTTGCCCAAATTGAAATAGAGGGGCTCGATAGAGGGGTATATAACGCGGCCGTGGAAGTATTGAGAAAAAATGCCCATGGCATAGCCCAGGCACTGCCTTTTGAGTTTATGCCGCCTTTGGCAAAATACCTAGCGGTCATACAGCGTATGTTTATTCATTGGTTAATTTTAGCAAAAGAATGTGCGGCTCAGATGGAACAAGAACAGGATATCTTAGAAACCAAACGTCCAGTCTTGATTATTTCCGGTTTAGAAGAGCTATATCGTAACTCGGGTTTATGGGACGGTGAAATACGTTCCTGGTTGTTAGGTGTGGCGAATAATGGTCTTGCAGAAGACATGACAGAGGTTGAAGTGATAGCACTTATGTTTGAGTCAGTGTTATCAAAACTAAAACGTTTACAGTGGTCAATGCGAGAAGCTGCCAAGCAGTTAGGTAGTGGTTGGATAGTCCGCTGTGATGAACTGGCTACGCTCATTTACAACCTGCCAAAAGATCATTTCGAAGCGCTTGAGAAATATAAGTGCTTTGAAGAATAAGCTGACATCTCTGATCGACAATCCCTAAGTCAGCCCCTTCGCTATTCGCCTTAAACAACCGGTATGACAAACCATGTCGTCATTCCCGAAGTGTTTAATCGGGAATCCACTTCTTTTCATACTCCGCTTTAAGGCAATGGATACCGGCTCAAGTGACTACCGGTATGACAAACATGTCGTCATTCCTTAAGCGTTTAATCGGGAATCCACTTCTTTTGATACTCCGCTTTAAGGCAATGGATACCGGCTCAAGTGACTACCGGTAGGACAAACATGTCGTCATTCCCGAAGTGTTTAATCGGGAATCCACTTCTTTTCATACTCCGCTTTAAGGCAATGGATACCGGCTTAAGTGACTACAGGTATGACAAACATGTCGTCATTCCTGAAGTGTTTAATCGGGAATCCACT
>Ga0105348_1000361_pt1 | contig 33793 bp, 31 predicted proteins | sample EN8Hudsemesocosm_2_FD_83504 | JGI IMG/M metagenome (GOLD analysis project Ga0105348, IMG submission 83504) | Methane-oxidizing microbial communities from mesocosms in the Hudson Canyon - EN8C Hudson Canyon | ecosystem: Environmental > Aquatic > Marine > Cold seeps | place: Hudson Canyon... | reverse complement strand
AGCTGGTATGTTAAATACCTTTGCACTTATCAGCAGCAGCTACTTTGTTGCCAAAGCTTTGGCAGCAATTAGGCTTAATAACCCAGAGAAAAGCATCACTTGGCTATGGCGCGCAGTATTTTGCGGAGGCCTCTATTTAGTTATCAAAATATGGGAATATCATTGGAATGTTGATCAGGGCATAACCACCAATACCAATAACTTTTATACCGTATATTACTATCTGACCTTTAATCATTTATTACATGTGTTTTGGGCTAGCGGCAGTTTGTTGTGGGCAATTCGTCAATTAAAGTTTGGCAATTACACCCAGCAACACCACATTGGCTTTACCGCAATTGCCTGTTACTGGCATATGGTTGATTTAGCTTGGGTCATCATTTTCCCATTACTATACGTACTAAGATAAGGGGATATTTATGACTAAATCCGTAGCAACGTTTAATGCCTTAGATGTTTCTTGGTTATTGCTGATGCTAGTGACATCAGCCAATGCTTTTATTGCAGAAACGGCTGAGCCTAGCTTAGCGATTACCGCTTTAATTTGTGGTTCAATAGCCTTTAAAGGCCGGCGTATCATGGACTATTTTATGGAGCTAAATCATGCCAACAGCACAATTCAGTTTTTCATGCGCAGCTACTTCCATGTTTTTCCGGTATTAATATTTTTAAGCGATTTATTTGCTGAAGAACTGGCGCAATTAACTTCGCTTTAAGTACTTAATACTGTTTACCGCTAACTTTTAAGTTGTTGTTTATTCGCTATTTAGCTATGGTTGAATTAATCTATTTTTAGGGTTAACTAAACCAAGCTTCTAGGGAACAGCAATGAGCGAAACGTTAGGCATTATCAACCAGTTAAAAAAGCAGTTAGCACAATCTGTTATTGGTCAACAGCACATGGTGGAAACACTACTTATCTCACTGCTTACCAATGGTAATGTTTTATTGGAAGGTTTACCCGGTACCGCAAAAACTCGTTCGATTAAAGCATTAGCTAAAGCACTATCTGTTGACCTTGGCCGCGTACAATTTACCCCGGATTTATTACCTTCTGATGTTACCGGTACCGAGGTTTACCAAGAAGTTGATGGCAAACCGACCCTAACCTTTCAACAAGGCCCAGTATTTAATAACCTACTCTTAGCCGATGAAATTAATCGCTCGCCAGCAAAAGTGCAGGCTGCGTTACTTGAAGCGATGGAGGAAAGGCAAATTACCGTTGCCGGTAAAACCTACAAATTACCCGAACTATTTATGGTACTTGCCACGCAAAACCCTGTTGAGCAAGAAGGTACTTACCCGCTTCCTGAAGCGCAAATGGATAGATTTATTATGAAGATAAATCTTGATTACCCAGACGGTGCCTCAGAAAAAGATATCGTGAAATTGGTACGTAGCGAAAGCAAACCTGCCACTGAAACGTTTGAGCCTATCGACCCAAAATGTATTTTTGATGCCCGCAAAGAAGTTGACGACCTGCATTGTGATGATGCCGTACTTGATTACATGGTGGCAATTATCATGGCCACCCGTACGCCAGAAGTTTACCCTGAATCTAACTTAGCTAAGTGGATAAAAGTTGGTTCAAGCCCAAGAGCGACACTTGCCTTAGATAAAAGTGCTCGTGCGATGGCTTGGTTAAACGGCAAAGAATTTGTTGACCCAGATGATGTACGACAAGTGGTTCACGCGGTATTAAGACACAGACTTATTTTAACTTACGAAGCCTTAGCCAGTGGCATCAGTGCCGACCAAGTAATTGATGAAATATTAGCAAACGTTGTCGTTGTTTAAGTTGTCGACTTTTCACTAAGTGAGCACAAAATGAGTGATAATCCACAGTTAGACCCTGATATGTATACCAGTGTTGATGCCTTGCAACGCTTGCAGTTTGCTGCCAAAGGTTTTGCTTTTAATAGCTTACAACCAATAAATAGTATTCTTGCAGGGAAAAACATCAGTAAACTGAGAGGTAGAGGCTTAAATTTTGAAGAGATGCGCCAATACCAACGCGGCGATGATATTCGTACCATGGACTGGAAAGTTACCATGCGTACCGGTAAGCCGCATGTAAAAGTTTATACCGAAGAAAAAGAGCGCAGTGTTTTTTTACTGGTTGATCAACGTCAATCCATGTTTTTTGGCAGCAAGAAGAAAATGAAATCAGTTATCGCTGCCGAAGTCGCGACCTTAATCGCTTGGCAAGTTATTGATAGCACCGACAGAGTTGGCGCCATTGTCTTTAATGATACTGATGCAGTAACGCTAATGCCGCAACGCAGTCAATTACAAGTCATTAAGATTATCGGTGAAATCACCAAGCAAAACCAAGCCCTTAAAACAGGCGTTACCAGTGCTGATCATCAAGTATCATTAGAGTATATGTTTACCCAAGCATTGCGCATTGCGGGTCATGACGCCCTAGTGATCCTCATTGGCGATGGTTATGGTTGGAATGATCGTTGCGGCGAATATGTGAAAAAACTTAGCCAACACAATGACTTTATTATGTGTCACGTTACCGATCCCCTTGAGCATAAATTGGCTGAATTACCACAAATGGTGGTCAGTGACGGTAATGTGCAAGTCGAAGTTTCACCGCAAGAGAAAAAGTTGCAGCAAGAGTTTAGCGATAATGTCAAAACCTCTATTGGGTCTTTTACTGAACTTGCCAATCAATACCGTATTCCATTATTACCCTTTAACACGGTTGAAGATGCCGATAAGCAGTTGTGTCGAGCGTTAGGGGTAGATATCTAAATGAATAATATTAACGAAAAATTACTGGCGGCAAAACCTGATAACCCCTTACTGACTTCATTACATGAAATAGCCCAGCCAGCCGAGATTAACTGGTTACCACAAACCTTAGGTTGGCAATTACTGGTACTGTTATTTTTCACTTACTTACTGTATCGCGTTTATTTAGTGATTAAAAAATACCTTAGCAATGCTTATCGCCGCGCAGCGTTAAGTCATTTAGCAGAGCTGCAACTTACCCTTGATGAAAGTAGTGAGCTAAAAAAAATCCCACTCATTCTAAGAAAAACGGCATTGTATGGTTACCCTCGCCTGCAAGTTGCTCCCCATTTAGATAATTCTTGGGAGCTTTGGTTAGATAAAGAGTGCCAAGGTAGTGACTTTTCAGGTCAGCACCGCGGCGTATTAAGTCAACTGGCCTATGCAAAACGACCAAAACTTTCAACACAACAAATTCAAGCAATAAAAGAGCAAGCCATGTTTTGGGTGAAGAACCATCGAGGTGCCCATGATTGAGTTTGCTTATCCTTGGGCATTTACCTTATTGGCTTTACCATTTTTGGTTTACTTTTTTACGCCAAAATACAAAGAACAAAAAGCCTCACTACAAGTCCCTTATTTTCAACGTTTATTAGCCGTAACAGGTAAAGAGCCAACCAAGGGCGCGGTATTATTAAATCGAAACTTGATTCAACGTACCTTATTGGTCATTGGTTGGCTGGCATTAGTTACCGCGATTGCTAAGCCAGAGTGGTTGGGTGAACCTATTGAGCAGAAAAAATCTGCGCGTGAAATTATGGTGGCGTTAGATTTATCAAACTCCATGTCTGAAAAAGATTTTATCGATGATAACGGTGACAAAGTGAATCGATTAGTCGCCGCCAAGCAGGTACTGACTGAGTTCGCTGCACAACGACAACATGACAGATTAGGACTGATTTTATTTGCCGATGAAGCATATTTACAAGCACCTTTTACCGAAGACATTAGCACTTGGCAGAGTTTACTCAATAGCGTGCAACTAGGTTATGCTGGCTATCAAACCGCGTTTGGTGACGCTATTGGCTTATCCATTGCGATTTTTGAGCGAGCCAACAGTAAGCAAAGAGTGTTAATCCTTCTGACCGACGGCAAAGACACCGGCTCTAAAATGCCGCCAATAAAAGCCGCTGAAATCGCGGCAAAACATGGCATTAAAATTTATACCATTGCGGTAGGAGATCCTAGTAGCAAAGGCCTATATGAAATGGATGTAAAAACCCTTGAACAGGTTGCTAAAGTTACCCAAGGTGCCAGCTTTAAAGCCTTAGATAAAAAGCAATTACAAAGTGCTTATAAAGCGATTAACGAGATTGAAGAACAGGAATATGAAACCAAATCATTTCGGCCTCGTAGTAGCTTGCACCATCTTGCATTTGCAGTGTACTTTGCTGCCAACATTTTGTTGGTTATAGGGTTATTAATGGTGCGCTTAGCCAAGCGAGGAGTCACGAATGAGTAGCTTATTTGACTTACTTGATGGTGCAGCAATCTCACAAACCTTTAACTTAGCTCAGCTGGCAAACTTTCACTTTTTACGGCCTTGGTGGCTACTAGCCATTGTGCCATTATTTATTTTCTATCGATCTTTGGTTGAAAAAGATGATGTGCTTAAACAATGGCGCGGGCACATGTCAGATAAAGTCATTGAACATCTTGCGTTAAGGCAACAGCAATCACGAAAGTTTACCCCGAAAAATTTCTTTGCCGCATTTGCCATTATTGGCACCTTAGTCATGGCAGGACCAAGCTGGACTAAAAAAGCTTCGCCATTTTTTGTTGATGAATCGGTTTTAGTGATTGCTTTAGATGTTTCTGCATCTATGCAAAGTGATGATATTCAGCCATCACGATTAATGCGCGCTAAGCAAAAGATTACTCAGTTACTCGAGTTGCGTGGTGATGCGAAAACCGCGCTAGTGGTTTATGCTGGTAGCGCCCATATTGCTATGCCGATCACCCAAGATAGAGAAATGATCCATCACTTCCTTGATGTCCTTGATACGGGGTTATTGCCGGTACCCGAAAGCTCGCCTCAATCAGTGGTTAAACCGGTAGAGCAGCTACTAGCACAAGCAGAAACCGCCTCAACGGTATTGCTGTTAACGGATAAAACTAATACTGAAGCCATTAATGCCTTTAAAGTGCTATTTGATAAGCAACAAGATCAATTACTGGTTTGGGCGATAGCAGAAAACCCAAACAGTGGCTTAGCCAGTGCAACAGGACTAAGCAGCGATACCTTAGCGCAATTATCAAACTTAGCCGCTGTTGGTCATGGTGAATTAATTACCTTTACCCATAACTCTGATGATGTCAGCGATGTAAACCAAGCTATTGATAATAATATGTTTGCTGTGAACGACAAAGCGCAGCCTTGGTATGATCAAGGTTATCCGTTACTGTTTTTACTTATTCCGCTACAAGCTCTATGGTTTAGACGAGGGTGGACATTACAGTGGTAAATAACACCGATAAAAAGACACTGATAAACTCAGCAACTGAAGCATCATCTATTTTTCAGCGTATCAAGCGCTTGCCAAGCACAATGGTGCGCTGGTACCGCGCACACCTAGCGTTATCTATTGCCATCATTATTGGTTTGGTATCACTGGTTATTTATAACAATCAGCAAGCTTTTTGGAACTTATGGTTAACACGTGATCAACAAGGCATGGTCGTGTTAAATCAAGGGAATCCAGCTAAAGCCGCCAGGACATTTATCGATAAAGATTGGATAGCTTATAGCTTTTATGCTGATGGTGATTATCAAAGAGCAGCAAGTATTTATGCGCAATATGAAGGGACACAAGCTAAATTTTCACAAGCCAATGCCTTAGCGCACGCAGGGCAATATTTTACTGCCGCTGAATTATATCAATCAGTGATTGAGCAAGAGCCAAATAATCAACAGGCAATTGAAAACTTGGCGTTAATGGAAAAGATCATTAGTAACTTGAAGAAATCTCCGGGTAAAAAAACATTATCAACGGAAATTGCTGATGGACAAAAATTTGTCAAAGTTGAGAAAAAGCCTAAAAGCAATAATCGCCTACCCTCTCATGCCTTATGGTTAGAGCAGGTACAACAAAACCCGTCAAAGTTCTTACGTAAGAAGTTTCAGCAGGAACACCTTAATGAGCAAAAAAATGCGCAAAAATAGTCAGCTGCTTCAGCACATAAGCACCCGTGGCATTTATTTTTCTTGGTTTTTCAAGTCACCGTGCTTTGCCATGACTTCTGCTGGAATTTTTTCGACGGTGTTTTTTGGTGCGCTAATATTTTGGGCGACATTATTCTGCGCGGTAATTGCCACTACTTTTTCAGGCAATAGCTTCGCAGCCCAGCAAGCTTCAATCGCTTCACTTCAGCAAAACGGCCAAGTTGCAATAAAGCTTTATCAACAACAAAACCAAACCATAGTACCTAATCAACAACTCAATTTAATTGTAGAAGTGTTGAGTGCGCATCCTTTTGCCGCAGATTTTAGCTTACCCTATCTTGATTTTGCCAATACCGTGGTTATTCAACCCAGTGAAAAGGCAGAGCTTACTACCAAGTTAGTTAACGAAGAACTTTGGTTTATTCAACGGAAAAAGGTTAATGTTTATCCACTAAAAAGTGGCCAGTTCTCGGTACCCGCAATTACCGCACAAATAAAGTTAACCATTGAAAATCAAGGTACTGTCGTCGGAGAACTTAACACAGAAAATTATAACTTTGAGGTCAACTTACCTGCAGCATTAGCAAAAACATCAGGGATTATTGCCAGCAGCCATCTTGAGTTCTCTCTCGCTGTAGAGCAGAAAGAAAGTAGCACTAATGAAGCCATTGAAGGCAATCAAAAAAAACAAAAAGCAAGTACCTACCAACTTGGCGATGCTATTACCTTCAACTACAGCATTAAGGCCGATAACAGCCATGTAATTATGCTGAATAAGCTTAACTTTGCTGAGATCGAAGGCACACAAATTTATCGTAAACCCAGTAATGAGAAAGATGAGTTTGACCGTTTTGAAAAGTTTAATACTGCAATATTGTCGCAATCAGTCACCTATATTTTTCAGCAAGCAGGCGAATTCATCATTCCCGCGCAACAAGTACTGTGGTGGGATACGGTAAATAACCAGCTCAAAGAAGAATTCATTGAAGCACAAGTTTTTCAAGTAGGAGAAGCATTAAACAGCTCAGAACCGACACAGTCTATCGACAAAGGATCTGTGTCATTAGTTAATTCTCTAGATGAAAGATCACTAATAAAAGCGTTAATAGCTCTTGTTTTACTAAGTTTTTTCTTAGCGATTATTCGTCAATTTGTTAAGCACAAATCAGCTATCATGGCTGAATTTCACCAAGTTAATCAAACCGCACAAAAACAATTAACTAAACACTATCGTAAGCAAGTTGCAGAACAAGATTATAAAAAGGCAATCAGCAGTTTATATCAACTCAGTAAAATATCTGCAAATGAGGTTGCCGCACTTGGCAAATCTTTAGCACCAACCGATAGCAGTCGTTTAGCTGCACTACAACAATTAGCCTTTAACGCAGCAAACAAAGCATCTAAATCGATTAGTTTTACTGCCCAAGATGGCGATGAGTTATTGAAAGCTTTACTGCATAAAAAAAGACTGAGCAGTAAGCGTCAGCCTTTTTCATTTTCCTTTAAACTCAACCCTGAAAAATAAACAATTAAGTGATTAAGTCAGTCGTTTTAACGATTAAATTATTTGTAACTTAATCGCTACTTTTTACTGGGCTTGGCTTAGCTTCATCCCTTAGCACCACGATAAAACAAATTAACGCGATAGACCAAATAACACCTTTTAAAATAACTGAATTTAAATCCGTATGGATATGATCAGCTCTGAAGGTGGCTCCGCGTAAATAAGCCTCTAGATGTGCGTAAAAAGGCACAAACATACCACCCGTCGCATATGCCCATGCTGCTACCATATACTTTGATGCTAGTTTAGAGCCTTTAGTAGCCAGTATCGCTGCAGTAAACAATAATGCTCCACACAAATAATCTTCAACCATGGTAGTGGCATTCACTGAAAAGTAACTTAACCCTCTGCGAAGTGTTTCACCTAAAATAAACACTGCGCTCATTAAATATGTTAACCAAAGAACTATTTTCATTATGCCTCCCAAGGCAGTATCAACTTCAATACTAAATATCAGAAAAAATCAGGTAAAAAAAATGAAGACTTATTGGGTCCTCATTTTCAGTGTTTCAACTTCTGTTATGCGGAGTGACTATTTCACCGCTTTAACAAATGGAATTAGGCGGTAACCATCAATACGTACTTTGTCTGACGGAATGTAATGTCTCATTGCTAAGTTGAATACGCCGGTAGCATTTTTAGTCGGGATGTTATTAATTGCATCATCACCACAACCAAAACTTACCGTATATGTGCCATCTTTATTCGGTTTAGCCGTATTAGAGCTTTGGTTAGCTAATTCACCAAACATAAAACCTTTTTTATCGTAAACCGTTACTGACCAAAACGCTTTGTTTTTCGGATCTTCAAAAGTCATTTGATGACATTGATCAGCTGGGTAGTTGCGTGAAAGTTCATAAAGGTTATCAACCAATTGAGCTCCCCCCCAACCTAATGCTGCACCCATAGCATACTTTTCTTTAGTAAATAACTCTTTGGATGAATCGGTTGGATCAGTAAACATACCAAATGTTGCTTCAAGCGGGCTACTTGCCAATAAAGCAGGCGCTTTAGCTTTTAGTGCATGTTCGGTTTCATAAAAAGATGTTTTATCTACTGCCATTGATTTGAACTCGGTAGCAGATTTTGCCGTAATGCTCATTTGATCTTGATATTTCTTCGCTTCTTCTAAGGTAAAAGTAGCATCTAAACGGATAACCAAATACAAGTGTTTACCAGTGTGCGTGGTTAAATTAAACGTACCTGAACCATATTTCATTGGCTGAATACGGTGATCTTCTGTAATACCTTCCACCGACATGTATTTGCCTTTAGGCAGTTTCGGCATAGTGATGTAAGCGCCTTTTGATACATCAACAACAGCCATTGAATAATAAGTATCACGGTTCATGCGAACTACTGGTTGGTTATCGGAAGGGGTAAGTACGCGTTTATGAAGAAGATTATTCACACCAACTAAACCTTGGTTTTTTACCATTTGACGTGCTGTCTCTAACGTTGGGTAGTTGTCACTCGTTACTACAACACCGCCTTTATTAAAGAAGCCATCTAAAGTGGTTACTGTACTGCCAGCCATACTAGAAAAAGCTAATAGGTTAATACTAATTGCAGTTGCTAAAACTAATTTTTTCATCATTTCATCCTTTGATTTAAATAACTGTTTGCCGGTGTAAGTTGATGCGGCGTTTGCCATCACCTGATTGATGTAACCAGTGTAAACAATTATAAAGTTATAGCAAATGAAGTGTTTACATAATAGATATGCACTGGGTGCATATAAATAGCATCAATTGTTGCGCAGTATGTAATGTAGTTTTTCGTCTCTGCGCTATGCAATATATTCATGTTAAATGACTTATGTTCAATTAGGTTAATACCATTAAAAAAGCACTAGTAGTTGTTAACAACTGCTAGGGGCTGTTGATCTTTCGAGATTGTTTTTGCAGCGAATTGTTGGGTATTTATACAAGGCAGAGCTTTTGTAATGTGGTTATTCAGGACAAACTGCTCCTGCGTTGTCTAGCAAGCTACATCCTTGTAGCGTCACATAAAAAGGGGATTACGCCGTAAAAATGACCAACAAACGCTGTCCGAAGGATTCGGCTAAAAGTGCTTTACTCTTTGTTGAGTAGTATTTGCTTAGAATGACTAAGCTAAAGACGACTCGCCGCAATTAAAGCACTTTACTTTCGTTATAAATAGCCGAACAAAATTTAACCGCGAAAGGTCAACAGCCCCTAGTGCTTATATTGAAATTAAATTTTCTGCTGCTAACTGTCTTCACCAGTTTGGCTAGTATCCGCTTGCCACTGAAATAATTCATCTAGGCTGGTTTCAAAGATATCCGTTAAACAAAAAGCGACCTCCAAAGAAGGGGAATACTTTCCAGCTTCAATAGCGGCAATGGTTTGTCGAGTAACCCCCAAAGCTTTCGCTAATTCTTGCTGAGTCATTTCATCTTTTTCAAAACGTTTTTTGCGTATTTGATTGCTGATAATGCCTTTTGCTTTTTTACTCATAATTTTCACCAAGACTTGCTGCTTTACGGTAACGATAAATTTGTGTGGCTCGCAAAATAAACTCCACCAACAAACCTGAAAACATTAATCCATGAATCAGAAAATCGACCGCTGGTACATTAATGAAAAAAGGGTAACCTGAGAAGATAGCTTGTGAAAATACATGAACCAACAACACCATAATACACAAGTTAATATTAAAATATGCCAACGTTGTCGCTTTAGTTTCTATTTCTTCATCCCTTTCATCAATGATACCTATCTCATCATCTGCATCATGCTTCTTTTTATAAATCGCTAACAGAACAAAGGCGATAATGACAAAAACGATACTGACAACCATAACCTCAATCCAAAGCCAAACAATCTCCTGTGGATTTGTCGCAAAAGTGCCCGTTAGATGGCTGAGCCCAATGGCATAATAACCCGCGATAAATAGACAAAAAAAGACACTTATCCATGCTGTTTGTTCGCTAAAGTTGGTATTTTTTAAAAACATATTCCCTTCCCTTGATTAACCGAGCACTGCATTTCGCATACAGTTAACTCTTATTGATGTTAAATATTATTAACACAGAGTAGTATTTAAAAAACACCATGTCAAATATACTTAACACTTGGTTAATAAAAAATCACATAGAGTCAGGTATTATTAACACACATGACTTAGGTGATTTGTACAAAGAGGGAATAAAATCAAATGATTACTACTAGCCTAGGAGATGGGTTAATAAAAAGTAGAAGTAAAAACAATAGAAGTTACCGCGGATATTCAATATGTTGCCAACCTAACGTTAAATGCAATTGATAGCAGCACACTCATTTAGGGTTTAAGAATGCGTTTGGCTATTTAACCTTAAATCTTTGAAATATTACTAAAGTTGGCTTTAAATAATATAAGTGTTAACGTTTATTTAAAGTCAACTAACTGAATAGTCTACTCTAAATTTGCCAAAGGAATGTAATGAACATAAGAACCGTATTTATAAGTACCTTATGGGCGGCAATTAGCACCTTAGTAACAAGTATTTTTTTTATATCAGTAAGTTATGCAGAAGAGTCCTCTACTGAAGCTGTTGATGTAGTTGAACAAAAAATCATTATTCAAAGCATCACCTTTTTAGATCCTCTAGGTAAAAAAGAGCCCGCTGTTGCTAATTTAGTTATCACAAACAAACTTTTTGATTTAGTCACCATTAATGAAGTAAAGGTCTCTTCTTCTGATATTGTATTAGATGCGCAAAATGGCTTTCTACTCGGTACATTAGAACCAGGTAAACCAGCCAGTTTCTTAATTCTCGATCACGACCCAAATAAGAACATTGAAGCGTTACTCGACACAAAAAAGCACATACTTTTAGCCATTAAAGATGGCATAATCGTTCGTAACAACCTAAAAAAAGAAAGTAATATTTCCGCTTTAGCTCACCAAGAAAAGGCCAAAAAGAAAGCTAAAAAAGCCAGTTGGTTAGCTTATTCACCTCCTCAAATGGTAATTCCCAGTCACTATAAAGATGCAGATTGGATCAATTTTAAGAATGATTATTTCACCACAACCTTAATTGGTGCACTAGCCATGGATAGACAAAGCTGGAAGTCTCAAGATGAAGCCAGCAAACAACAAGTTGGTGACTTGCAAGAATATGATGGTGGTGAAATTCGTGCATTACGCTTTGGTCTTGCAGGCAGAATCATGTTTGATTCGCCATGGGTATACATGATTAGTGGTGCAACTAATGCCTTTGATAAAGGCTTTGACACTAAGACCACCGATGACGTTAGTTTTTTTGACTGGCGTGTAGATATCCCAAGTTTTGCCAACACTACTCTAAGCATAGGTAAACAAAAAGAACCGATGTCCATGGAAAGGTCTATTGGTATGATATTTTTGCAAATGCAAGAACGTACTGTAGTTTCTGATACCCTTATGCCTTCTCGAAATGTTGGGGCTGTTTTAAGTGGGGGTGGTCTTGATAATAGATTAACTTGGGCAGGTGGTATTTTTAACGATTGGATAGAAAATAACGAGTCCCTTAGTGAAAGTGCCACGCAGTTTGTTGGACGTACTACTTGGTTACCTTATGTCTCTGAAGATGAAGGGCAAATTTTTCACCTTGGCGCAGGTTTAAGGTATAGCGATGCCAAAGAAACTATTCGATTCTCTTCTGAGCCAGAGTTTAATAAGTCACCAGCTTTTATTGACTCAGGCGATATAGATGCTGATAACACTTTAACTTATAACCTTGAAGCATCATGGCGGAAAGGCCCTTTTTGGATGTTAAGTGAATACACAAAAACAAAAGTTAAAGCTGAATATTTAGGTAATCCTGAGTTAGATGGTTATCACGTCAGTGCATCCTATTCTCTTACTGGCGAAATGCGAGAGTATAATCATAAAAGTGGTGTATTTTCACCTATATCAGTTGCTCATTCTGTCTACCAAAATGGTTGGGGGGCATGGGAGATAAGCACTCGTTACTCTGTATTTAATGGCAAAGATGGACAAATAGACGCAGGCTCCACCAACATATTTTCTTTCGGTTTGTCTTGGTGGCTATCTTCCAAGTTTAACGTTAGTTTTAACTATCGTTGGATTGACTTAGACCGTCATAGCTTTATTGAAGATACTGCTGATTTACATGGTAAGAGCAATGGTTTTAGTACCCGTATAGTACTATTGCTATAGCTTTAGAATGTGGAAAGGAAAAAGCATTGAAGTAAGCTCTAGCTAAATTAGCACAACTAAGTAAGACAAGGACACTAACTTGTAACGTATTTTGCCAGCATGGCAAAACACATAATCACCACTAAGTATCTCAGGTAATTAACAGGAATTTTAAACAAGCAGTGTGAGCCTAACCAAGCACCAATAAACTGCCCTACCATCATCACCAAACCTGCTAACCACACAACATGACCAGCAAATAAGAAAACGATAAGCGAAGCGAAATTGGTGGAGAAATTGAGTGTTTTGGCAATCGCCGTTGCTTGTAAAAAGGGTTGGGCACGTAAAGCTCGGCCGGCAAGAGTAAAAAATGAACCGGTACCTGGTCCAAAGATACCGTCATACATACCAATAATCGGTACCACTAGTTTTTTGTAACGACCCTCTGAAATTTTTGCTGATTTATTTTCCTCATCAACCACAGGGGTGAATAGAAAATACAAACCAATAATAGAGATCACTACGGGGATAACTAAGGTCAACAGTTCCGCATCAACAAATTGAATGATAACCGTACCAAGAGCTGAGCCAATGAAGGCTGCTAACATTAACTGCTTTACTTGATGCCATCGCACTCGCCTGCCACGAAACATCATAATACTTGCAGTCGCAGTTCCCATACTCGATTGCAATTTATTGGTCGCCAGTGCCGAAAGTGGCGGTAAACCACTCATCATTAATGCCGGTAAGGTCAATAAACCTCCGCCACCAGCTAAGGTATCAAGAAAGCCTGCGATAATGGCGACGGCAAATAAAAATAACGCTATTTCAACGGTTAAACTAGCAAATTCCAAAACACTTCCTTTCAATCGAAATAGTTTATATAGCTAGACTCAAAAATAACGCTATATCAACAACAGGCACAGACTTTAAGCAAGTACAGTGTATTTAGCAATAATTCCATCTCAACATTTGATTTCAGCACAGGAAATTTATTTTTGTTAGGGATAAATTGCTAAATATAAAAATAAAAAAAGCCACATAAAATGTGGCTAAAGAGTACAACAAAACGCGAGCATTATTGTATTAGTGTTGGTGTTCTTCCTCATTGGCTACACCAAGCCATGCGGCTTTACCGGGGACAAAATTGAGGTCAAAGTGGTTAATGACTTCACCATCATGTAAGTCAACGGTAGTCACTTCTTGGCCATTGATAACATAAATAAATTCATGGGCTTTTGAGGCGATAATCGAAGGTTTTGCATCTTCTGCTAGTGCATCAAAGAGTGGAATTCTTTTCTCTAGCTGCCAGTTATTTTCAGCTGAAAATAAGTTTAACTGACCGGTATTATCAAGAATTATCATATGCTCATTATGACCATCGAAGCCATAACTCACTGACGTTAAACCCTCTTCTGCTTGCCAATTAAATGCAGTTATGCTTTTTTCAGTTAAATCGACTAAATGATAGCCCGCACGTGAAATACCAATCATTACTTCATTTTCTTCGCTTCCCTTAAGCGAACCAATGCGAACGCCTTCAGGTAAGTCTGTCGGGTTGGCAATCTTGTGCGCTGTAAAAACACTTCCTTGCTGTTCAATAGCTAAAATGCCATCTTCACAAGCAAAGGCAATATGCTGTTCCGTTTGAAAGCTGCCATGCAGTGCAGGACATGTGGTTTCGAACACTTGCTCTTGGTGAAAATGATCGTCATGTACTTCTAATAAAGCCACTTGCGCAGGTAAGGTTGTTTCAGCGTCACTTTCGCGCAATGTCGTTAACACAAAGTCGCCTCTTATTTCTGCAGTACCATGCATATAAGTATCAAAATGATACTCAGCAATAAGCTTTTCTAGCGCAATACTTTCATCGCTTAATAACACTAAATTAGCACTTTCTGCTGTTTCTTCGTTACCATCAAAGAAAATTGCCGCTTTATCACCACGAGGCACATAATGCGTGGGCTTTACATCATGCAATTGAAACGAAGTTAACATAGGCGCATCATTATGTTGATCATAATGGTCGCCATGAAGTTCTTGCCATAAGCCGCCATCAACAAACTCGACACTATCTAGAGTACGTTGTACGGCAACTGCATAGCGGTTTTCAGGGCTAGCGTACAGATATTCTGCTGGGTGTGTTAACGTGATTGAATCAACTAAGGTGTTATCTTCTAAATCAAAAATATGCAGCATTGCCTGCTCAGATTCAGCGATTGCTAAGCGACCTTTACCTAGCTCTTCATCATGTGCGTGATCATCTTCAATAACGGTTGGTTCTTTCTCAACAACAGTGGTTTCACTGGAGTTACAACCTACCAATAAAAAGGCAGCACTAGCGAGCACTATATTAGGTAGTGAATTGATTTTCATAATAATCCTTGTAAAAATTTTAAATCGATTGAATAAATTTTGTAATAACTATTTAGCGCCGTTAAAAAGATCCTCGAATGCCCAAGGCAAATGATCTTCCTGCTAACGGAGTTAAGTCTTTTAAGAATGAGGTATGCACTTGCGCATATTCATCGGTTAGGTTTGTCGCTTTTAAATACAAAGCTAGATCTTGCTCTGCCAAGTTAAAATGATAATTAATATTGGCATCTACTAATGTGTACGAGTCCGTGGAAGTCTCATATTCGGCAATGTGAGTTTGCTCAAAGTTATGGCTGACAAATATATCTGCAGAGATACTGTCATTTTGATAGCTCAACTCAGTGGCTAAACGTGCAGGTGGCGTTCTTGGTAGCTCTTCTCCTGACGTAAGGCGAGAACGAATTAAGTCACCTTGTACTTTCCAAATAAAGTTGTCGTTTAGGTTCCAAGTAACTTGTGCTTCAACACCATACAATTCAACATCTTGCGCTGTGAAAATATATAGGGGTAAGTTGTGAGAAATTTCTTCTTCACCTTCATGAACCTCTTCGCCGTGGTCATGGTCATGATCGTGTCCGTCTCCCGCCGAAAGAGCCGTTGCTTGTTGATAATAATAGTCATCAATCTGGTTATAAAACGCGTTAATAATAAAACCAAAATCCCCTTTAAACTTGCGAAGACTTATATCGATATTACTCGACGTTTCCATGACAATTTCTTCATCAGTTATACCGATGTCAGTACCATGTTCTTCATCTTCATAAACTTTAAACAATGCCCCTACTTCATAAGTTCCTGTACCAATATGCGGGCCAAAAGATAACAACTCCGCAGATGATGGTGCACGTTGTGAAAGTGATAATGATAAACCTAGGTTATAGCCATCAGTAAAATCCCAAACGATGCCTGCAGATGCACTTGCCGGATTAAAAGTATGAGCAACATCAAAATTTCTAACCATTTCATCATGACTTCCATGATGCTCTCCTTCATGGCCGCCCATTAGTTCAATTTCAGGCAATCGCACGTTATCTGCGGTAATTTCTGTATGTTCAATTCTGGCACCGAGTTGAAATAAGAAGTCGCCAAAATGACGCTCTTCCATCCAGGCAAGGGCGATTGAATCTGTTGTTGAAGGTGGAGTAAAAGCTTCTAAGCCGACAGCGGTAAAATCACTTTGCTTATAATGCACGCTAAGACCACCACGCCATTGATAAAAGTCCTGGTGCAGCAATTCAACCCGTGCTTCTAGCGTTTCGTTGTTGAAGGTAGTGCCTGCGATGCCAAGTTCAACTTCATGGTGCTCATAATCGGTAAATGCCAACTTAGTATTGATAGACTTGATAATGCTACCGTTAACATTAAGCTCACTTAACATCTGAAAACGGTGCTGAGTAAGGTCTGCGAATACTTCAATATTCTCATCACCGTGGCTATGGCCTGGGATGCCATATTCTTGTTGCAAGTTTTGATAAGAAACACCAACGTAGCCTTCATCGAGGATATAGCTAGTGCCTAAAGTAAAACCTTGCGTAGATGAAGCCGAATTCTCTACTTCATCTACGCCGTCTTTTTCTGGAATAGTATAGTTTTCTGCTTCTCGCCAAAAACCATCGGCATGAAACGCAACATTACCAACACCAGAGTTTACACTGCCGGATAATTGCTGCTGTTCATTGCCGCTATTTACTTCAGCTAACCATTCACCTTTAGTATCTGTACTGGTAGGTACTCGTTCATCCACAACATTGACTACACCTCCAATGGCGCCACTACCGTAGAATAGTGTTGCTGGGCCTCGAAGTACTTCAATGCTTTCACTGGTAGACGCTTCTGTCGAAACAGCATGATCTGGCCCTACTCGTGATGCATCACCTGCATCAAGACCATTTTGTGTTACTAACACTCTTGGGCCATCTAAGCCACGAATGATCGGCGTAGATGCAACACCACCATGAAAATTACTGTGCACACCTACCTCTTTAGCTAATGTATCACCTAAGGTATTGGCTTGACGCATTCTAAGTTGCTCACCATGTAATACTGTAACAGGTAATGCAGATTCAATATTTGAACTATGAAAAGGCGTTGCTGATACATCAATGATTTCAATAGCTGACTTATCTAACGAAATGGCAACATTAGGGTTATCACTTTTAACAACAACTACGTCTAAATTTTTATGGACATAAGATTTTGCAGTAATGTGTAATTCATACTCACCCGGCTTAACCTTTAAAGAGAAATCACCATTTTCATCTGTTTTAACTGAATTATTAGTCCCCATAACTTTGACTAAAACGTTATCAAGAGCTTTACCTTGCTCGCTGGTAACCTTACCTGTGATCTGCTCCGCACTTACTTGATTACTTGTGATAGCCAATGCAATTGCACTGGCTAATAATGTGAACTTGTTCATGAAAAACCCAAAATATAATGTGATAAAGTAACAATCCTCAAAATGTTATAATATCACATTACCAAAAGCAACACTTGTAAACATATTTTTAACAAAATGACTTGCTGCTACTTGAATTAGCTCCATGCTAAACAAAGAATGAGCAGATAAAATATTTGCTTCACATGTCATTTGAGGACGAATAAGACGCTAGCTATCTACTGGGTGAGTGATAAAATAATGGCTGATATCAGCCTAATAATTAGTGTAGAAACTGTGAAGATAAAAGATAAAAGTGTCCTATTGTTCGATCTCGATGGTACGCTAGTCGATAGTGCACCAGACCTTGCCTTAGCATTGAATAGAACCTTACTAGATTTAGCTAAACCGCAATATGAAGAGCAAGTAATACGTCGTTGGGTTGGTACGGGGGCAAAAGTCTTAATTGAGCATGCATTATCGGCGTCGTTAAAAAAAGATGAAAAACTTAATTCAGCGCTAGTTAATGAAGCGTTAGCGCTTTTCTTAAAACATTATAAAAACTGTTTATCTGACCATTCAACGCTATACCAAGATGTGAAAAAAAGTTTAGTGATTTTGAAAAGCTTAGGTTATCGCCTCGCCATTATTACCAATAAAAATACGGCTTTCACTCAACCGATTCTGCAAGATTTAGGCATAGTCGATTTATTTGAACTGTTGATCTCTGGTGATACATTAGCGCAAAAGAAACCGCACCCTGCGCAATTACATTACGCACTAGCACAGCTTAATGCTTCTGCTGAGCAATGTGTGATGATTGGTGATTCTAAAAATGATATTTTAGCCGCGAAAGCTGCGAATATTGACTGTGTCGGCTTAACTTATGGCTATAACTACGGCGAAGATATTAGTAAATATCAGCCAAATTGGTGTTTTGATACTTTTGCAGAGTTATTAGCTGCACTAAAGCGCTAATTGAGAACTAAAAATTTTTGGCTAAAGCGGCAGGGTAATTGCGCTGCTTCGCCAAGGTCATCGCTCGGTTAGTGACTTCTTGCTCACTGCTTTGTTGACTGATAGGGAAATAATGTTCAGTGAGCTTATCTCCTATCTGCTCAGCTGTTATCACCCCACATTCAATAAGATCCTTTAAAATTGCATCTGCTGCAGCCAGTGCTGATGAAGCTTTGACAATTTCAGCACGTGCATAATTTTTCCCGTCAAAGGAAACATCTGCCGCTCTTAAGTGGGCATCCCCTCCAGGAATTTGTTGCGCACCAAACAGCGGTTTACTTGCTGTTTCGGCAGTATTAAATGTTGGAATATACTGGGCAATATGTTCAATAGAGCCCATAGTTCTACTGTTAACTAGCTGAATTGGCCAGTTTTTATCTATTTTATCGACAAAGCGCTGGGCTAGCTTAGGCTGAGCACTGTTTTGGCAACTCGCAACAAGACCTTGCTTAAACAAAGTAATATCTTGCGTCATGCCATGTAATTGAAAATAACCGCCGGGATACGGGGTTAACTGCGCCATTCCCTGCGGAGTTCCTCGCTCACCATAAAAAACGACTTCAGGCCATAAACCTTGGCATTCTGGCCAGTGTGCGACATAAGCGGCTTTAAACTCAACCATGCGCTGCCGCTTCGCCTGAACCATGTCATCAATTTCACCGGTTTTAAAACCACAAGCATTAATCACATAATCAAAGTTTTGTACTTGGGGTAACTGGCTTTGTTCACTTTTAGTGGTAACTTGCCAGCCTGGAGTTGTACTTTTTGAAATAATATCAACAACCTGCTGATGCGTTTTTAACTGGCAGCTTGATAAATTTTCAATGGCTAAGCTAGCAATAGCAGCAAAACGAAAAGCTGATAAACCGTATTCTTGTACCACTAAGACTGGAAACTTTAGTAGCGTTAAATCAACATGCTTGGCATAGGCGATTAACCAATCGGTATCTTTTACAGCTTCATCGGGAATCGGCAGTTTTGCTAATGCTTCTAGCTCTGCTTTTGAATAAAATTTAAAGTAATTTTCTGGCTCACCCAGTACTTTATTGCGATTATCTAGCTCAACCAATTCAGTGTATTTAGCCGTTAATTTTTTTAATCGAGGCAGTAAATCACTCGGTTGGCCTTTGTCCGTTTTAGGCAGGGCAATAACCGTAGGACGCTTATTAACCCCTAGCGGATAGACCTTAACAGTATCAATTGATTGCTTTAACAGTGTTAAACATTGCGCATCAGAAATCTCACGATAGAGATTACCACCGGCATGTAAATGACAAATTGGCGGTCCGTTAACAAGACTCGGGCCTTTTTCGATAATGGTGGTATCTAAGCCTAACTCTGCAAGCCGCAATGCGATGGTTGAACCAGCAACACCACCACCAATGACGGCAATTTTTGCAGCTGAGCTGATTATAGGCTGGTATGGTGTAGGGCTTTTATTCATCACGTTGAAGAGTAACCGATTTCATTGCTGCTATTTTACTGCTGTATAGCTAACTTTCGAAGTAGCGAGATAGAAAAATAAATTAAGCTACTGTGTCGTTCTATGTACAGACTTTTCAAATGTTTGATAATAGTTTTCTATACAGGCTTGGCAAATACAACTTTTATTTTTTTGTTTTTCAGGTATTTTTGCTAATAACTCAGCAGGCACTGTAGTTGTCATACACCAACAGCCCGCTGAAGCTTGTACTTCACAGCGATTGCTTTGTTGGCAAAGGGGACAGATGCTGTCATCAATAATGTCGGTCATATAAGTGCTAGTAATTTTAAAACTATAGCTACTATATTAACAGGTTAACCTACAACGATAAAACCGAACGAGAGCTATAAAAAAACGACCCGCAGGTCGTTTTTTGTATTCATTTAATGATTCAATGAATTAAGCAGAGAAGTTATTCGCTTTGTCTTTTCGAGTTACCATGAAAGCTAATGCTAGTAGCATCAATATCCAAGTAGCAGGCTCAGGAATTTTGTTGGTGCCACCGTCAGGACGATTAACATTAACTACACCATCAACAACATCGTTCGCACAAGACATGGCCCAACTAAATGCAAGCTGTGAAGCATTTTGAAATGCATCAATACCGTTTACATTAAAGCTAAAGCTGATTATATCAAAATTATCATAATTGTAGCCGGCATTATTTCTATCTACAGTCAAATCGCCTTCTCGGCCTTGACCAACTGTATTGCCAGCCATAACTTCCCCTGATTGAACAGAAGTTGATTTTCTATGATAGCCATCTCTACCACCTGCTTCAACTGTCGAGCTTATTTCAGTGAAGAGCCCTTTCTTTTCCCAGTGGTCACCACGACTAGATGAGTAGTAATCTTCTCTATCAGAGTCAGATAATACAAAAGCATAGTTAAAAGGTGTGTCAGCTCCATTAGTACCAATTAGCAGGTCACCTAGAACGATGTTTCCGGTAAAGTTACCATATCTATCATAGGTAGCATTTCTATTGTTGTAATCGACAAAATTTGTATAAACATCAACCGTAATTGTGTCATCCTTTGCCCATTTAACATCCATTTTTTCAATATCATATCTCCAACCACCAACACCTGGATCGTGAGAATCATCAATTGTTGTATCAACAAGGAAATCAGCAGAAAAAGCACTTGCCGATGAAAGCAAAGCTGTTGCGGCTAAAACTTTAATTACATTTTTAATTACGCTCATAATATCTATTCATCATCGCTTTAAAATAAAAGATGGTCTGTTAGCTTCAACCGCTAACTTTCCATTAACAATGGCATACAAAGCAATTTTCATTCCAACATTGCAATGTCGCCATTTAACAACACTTTAACATAGCAAAGTGGTCGAACCTTTAATTTCACAAGCCTTATTGTAAAGAAAACTGACAATAGTTTTCAATACTTTAGCGTCAATTTATAATAAAAGTTTACTCACTAACTCGTTATCAATGTTACTATTTTAACAAATTATATCTTTCACTATTTCCAATAGGTTTTATTCAAATCATCGGTTAAGAAAGTTGAATATAGATTGTCTCCAATAAGATACACATTAACAACGGTACATCATGAATATTAAAAACAGCCTGCTTTCGAGTCTACTCACCTTATCACTTGTTTCTTGCATAGCTTTTGCAAATGAAAAAACTGACGAAAGCTATGAGAAGGCGTTAATTGCTTTTCAAAATGATGAGTTTGCTAGTGCCATTATTCACTTAAAGAATGTCATTAAAGAAAACCCTAGCCATATGCCATCACGAGTATTAATGGCGCAAGTTTTAATTACGCAAGGCAACGGTGCTGCAGCTCAAGTCGAGTTAGATAGAGCAAGAGATGGTAAAGTTGATGATGACAGGTTAATCACCTTGTATGGCCAAGCTTATATTTTACAAGGAAAATATGATGATGCACTTGAAGTCGCTAAACTTGGTCAACGTAACGAAAAGATAGAACTTGAGCTTTTGCTTATCCGAGGTCAAGCCTATATAGGTAAGAAGCAATATAGCTTAGCTGATAAAGCTTTTGTTGCGGCATTAAGTTTGCAGCCAAAAAGCCAAATTGCTTTACTCGGCAGAGCACAAATAGCATTACAAGACGCTAACGTTGAACAAGCACTCAACTATATTGACCTATCGCTAAGCAGCGTAAAACCATTTTTAAATGGCTGGGTATTAAAATCGAAAATATTACATCGCCTAGGCGATCGCCAAGGTGCGTTAATCGCCATTAACGAAGCTTTAAAAATTAATGAAAATCATTTATCTGCTCGCTTAACCAAAGCGATGTTGCATATTGAACTAAAAGAGTACCAACAAGCATTACCCCACGTAGATTACATTCTGGCAGAAATCCCTAATGAACCAAGAGCCGGTTATTTAAGAGCGATTATTAACGCGAGTTTACCCAGTGATGATAAGAAAAAGTCATCTGAAAATAATAAGCTTTCAGAAGTAATTGCAACACTATCTGCTGTACCGCCAGAGGTGATGAAAAACACGCCAGATTACTACTTTTTAGCGGGACTGACTAACTTTCAATTTGGTAATTTAAATGATGCTCATCGATACCTCAGTCAATACCTAAAGTATGTTGAGTTTGATATTGATACCGTGAGAATGATCGCCAGTATTGAAATTCAACAAGGTGAATTGAACTCGGCACGTCACCTATTAACCAAAACCAATGTGGCACGTCCTGGAAACCCCGACATTCTGACACTGTTAGGGTTAACTTATTTACAACTTGAAGACAGTAGCAAAGCGCAATTTTATTTTGAAAAAGTGGTCGACAGCTATCCTAATTCTGCAGTGAGTGTGAGTAATTTAGCGCGTAGTAAAATGCAATCTGGTGATTATCAAGCGGCAATAGAAGCACTTTCTGCCATTAAGGATAACGAGATTAACGGCACGCAAATCAAGTTGCTGTTGATTGAATCATATCAAAATACTAAAAAATATCCGCTAGCGATTAATATAGCTAAAAGCCTAGTTGCTGAAGATCCAACGAATAGCTTCTTCCAACAACGCTTAGGTATGCTTTACGGGTTAAACAAGCAAATTCCTGAGGCAAGGTCTGCTTTTGAGCAAGCGTTGTTACTCGATGAAAACAATATTATCGCTATGGTGCATCTTGCACGTATGGATAACATTAATGGGGAATTTGATAAAGCCTTAACCTTCTTGCTTGAGAAGTTAGCCTTATTTGATAAAAACGTATTGCTAATGACCGAGATATCAGACAGTTATTTATTCAAAAAAGATATTGCTAGCGCATTAACTTGGATACAAAAATCTTATGCTCAAGATCCTAATAATTTTTATGTGGTGTTAAAGCTTAGCCGCATTTTAAATAAACAAGGAAAACTGGATGAAGCAATTGACTTACTAGATCAGTATATTGGTCAGAACCCAAGAGATCCGCAAGCGTTATATGCTATTGCCAAGCTATATCAACAACAAAACAAGCACCAACAAGCGGTTCTGGCGTTAAGAGATTATGTAGAAAAATCTCGTCACAAAGCTAAAGCCTTAATTGTCTTAGCGAAAGCGCAAATTAAAGCCAAGGACAGTTTAGGGGCAGAAAAGTCTTATAAGAAAGCAATTATTGCAGATGATAGCTTCCTGCCTGCTTATATTGGTTTAGTGAATCTGACGATAAAGAATAAAAATGAAGCCTTTAGCTTAAGCTTAATTTCATCTATTAGTGACTTAACCGAAAGCCCAAGTTTAACCGCGGTACTTAAAGGTGACTTGTATTTAGCGTTAGGCGATACCAAGCAATCGATTAAGTTTTACCAAGAAGCCTTAAAAAAGTCCGATCAAAAACAAGCGATTCTAGGATTATATCGAAGCTACAGACTTGATGATAAGCAAAGTAGAGTCATTAAGCCGTTACAGAATTGGTTGAAGAAATACCCTAACGATATGCTAGTGGCAATAGCACTAGCAGATAGCTACAAAGGCGCCGAGAAATATCAAAAGTCTGCTGACTATTATCAAGAGCTAATGCAGAAATTTGGCCCATTACCTATTTTATTAAATAACGCCGCCAGTGTTGAATTCACCTTAGGTAATACAGCAAAAGCGAAGCAATATGCTGAACAAGCTTATGGTTATTTACCTGATAATGTTGCCATTATTGATACTCTTGCCTGGATAAAAAGTCGCTTGGGTGATCACCAACAGGCCATTGCCTTATTTAGAATAGCGCTTACCAAAGATTTTGATAATGCGGAAGTTAAATACCACACGGCCGTGACCCTTAATGCATTATCAAGAAAGGTGGAAGCGAAGAAGTACTTAATTGAAGCTGTTGATAGTGAACAAGACTTCCCTGAAAAGTCAGCGGCGGCAGCGCTTTTAAAAGCTTGGTAAAGCGAGTAGAAAATTAAGGTGATTGTCAGATAGTGAGCTACTCTTAGTAAAGCTCACTATCGATAAATGCTTGCGTTAACAGTTGATAAAGTTTATCGATACTAGGACGTTCAGCTGTATTTTCAAATAAAGTAGTATGAACCTCAGCTTTAACTTGTTCTGTTTTATTCGATAGTTGATAACACAAATTAACAGGCTCTACGATGAGGGCTAAGATCACATCAATTAAGATAAATGCTTGCGCTAAAACTATTTTACCACCACCCTTTTTCAATATAACTCTTTGTGCAGTTCCGACAATTTTTTTGCCATTAATATTGATATTATAATCACCATCACAATACGAAAATTCAGTAGCATGAGCGTGACTGACTAAACCAAATTTCATAAAGAAATCATGCAATACCTTGCACAAATTTAGGTAAGCTTGGGTGATGGAGTATGGCTCATCAACAGACCAAAGATAGAGATGAGATAAGTTAATTATCCCCTGACATTGAGGGACCGGAGCGCCACCTGTTTTTCTAGCATGTAACAACCAGTTGTCTTCAGCCAGCTGAGCAATTAACTCCTTTGATTCTGGCCATTTTTTCCCTGCCGGTAATACCAGTGTCGGCTGCTTTGCTTGCCAGAGTAATAAACACTGTTGAAATTCACCGGCTTGAATTTGGCTAATGATTTGGCTTTCTTTTTCAAACACGTTTTCAACCGATATCTGCTGATAACGCAGTAATCTATTTTGTCTCATTGCTTCTCTTAATAATGCTTTTATTAACTATCTTCTTCGTGCATTTGTCCGTCAACTAACATTGCTCGCTCAGCAAATTCTTCATCATGCTTCATCAAGGCGTAGCTACCATCTGCCATATACTCTAAAAAGATACTTTCACCGACTGTTGCTTGTAACTGCTTTAACACTTCACTAGGTAATTCAACACCAACACCTGTGCCAATTGACTGTATTTTAAGTTCTATCATGATAACTCTCCAATCATTCTCACTGATTAATTATAATTTTAACCGTTATTATAGTTGGCTATTTTTAAGGCAGCCAAAGTACTTGGAAATATGACCTCACTTAAATACAACTAAACACTAAAGCCAAGGGCGAACTTGGTTTTTATAATCTTCAAATTCATCGTTGAATATTTTGGTAAGCGCCCGTTCTTCAGGAACAATCTGAAAACGTTGAATAAAAGCAATATACACCGCAATAAAACCAATGCCCCAAACGGAGCCTAAGAAACTAGTCCAAGCAAATAGAAAACCAACGAAACCCACATACATCGGATTACGGGAAAACTGATAAATACCCGAAGTGACTAATGCGCTTGCGGTATCTGGCTTTAAGGGATTTACGGTAGTTTTTGCTAGGCGAAAAGAAATAGCGCCTGCAAGGGCAAAGAATATTCCTGTTGAAACAAAAGTAAAAACAAGCGAATACTTTACGGTAGCTGAAAGCATAATATTGTCAGTGAACTGACTTAGCCCCCACATGCAAGTAGCAATGATAATTGCCACTAACGGTGGTGGAATTTTATTTTCTAAAAATTTCATGTTCATCCTGAAAGAGCCATTTATGCAATTAAGTATTTTAAGATATTAAGCACTATCTGCTGCTAATGCTATCGATTGTAACTTTGCAACTGCCTGCTCCGGTGATATAGCGTGTGAAGTTTCAGCTTCGGTAATTGCAGTTACTACAGCAATACTTTCAACGCCAGTAGCAGCAACTTCTTTTGCTCGTTCCAAGGTAATTCCTCCAATAGCAACCACCGGAATTTGCGCTGATGTTGCTGCTGGTCGTAAACTCAACACTTGTTTTAAGTTATCTATCCCCTGAATTTGACCGGTCATATCTTTGGTTTTAGTGGGAAAAATAGCGCCAATGGCTAAATAAGACGGTTGTAATTGTTGCGCTAATAAAAACTCATAACAACCATGAGTACTAATCCCTAAACAAATACCAGCTTGTTGAATTTGTGCTAAATCGGCTTCTTCCAGATCTTCCTGACCAATATGCACGCCATAGGCGCCATGTTTTATAGCAAGTTGCCAATAGTCATTAATGAACAAGCGAGTTTTATAATCTTTGGCTAACTCGACCGCCTCAATAATAATCTGCTCTAACTCTTGGGCACTAACATTTTTAACTCTGAGCTGAATTATTTCTAGACCTAAAGGTAATAAGCGCTTTAGCCAATATAGAGAATCAATAACTGGGTAAAGACCAAGTTGATTATTTACCAATTCAAGTGATTTAAAAGCCACTAAATCTTGGTACTTTCGACTTATTTCATCTACCACTTGAGGGAAGTTATTTGCTTGCAAAGCAGTAGGCGATTGCTCAAAAGCACCATAATAACTATGTTGCTGTTGAGTACTTATTGCTTGTGTTGCCGATAAGCCTTGGTTAATAAAAGCTTTAGTTTGGGTAAATGCATCACGCATTAAATAACCTAATGCTAAGAAGGATGCTAACGCTGTAGCAAAGCTGCAGCCACCACCATGACTATAGTGTGTAGCGATGCGCGGCGAACTTAATTGATAACGAATAACTTGATGCTGCTTTTCTTGGTTGTCTTGCTTCTCGTCACTAAGTTGATTCAATTGATGGTAACAGTAATCAACAGATTGCGCTGTATTCTGCTCACTATGGCCGCCTTTGATGATAATGCTAGTAATGGAAAAGTCTTGATAGATTTTTTTAGCGAGGGTTTCAACATTTTGCTCAGCATTTTTCTCAGTTAAGTTGCTTAAGCTCTGTGCTTCTAACAAGTTTGGAGTGATGACATCGACTTGCGATAACAAAGGGCTTAATTGCGCTAATGTTAACGCATTGAAGCTACCACCAACACTGGCTTGACCGACAGGATCATATACCACTAATACATTAGCATTGGCTTGCTTAGCTTGGATTAAAATTTGCCTTAACCACACGACTTGCTCAACGTTAGCCACTAAACCTATTTTTATGACCGATGGTGATTTGTCCGCAATAAGCACTTCAAATTGCTGCTGTAAAATATCAATAGAGACGGGATTCACCGATAAGAGCTTAGAAGAGTTTTGCACGGTATTGGCGGTGATCAAATGACAAACTTCAACCCCTAAGCCATGACCGGTTTTAATATCTGCCGCTATACCAGCACCACCCGAGCAATCACTGCCCGAAATAGTCCAAATTATTGGTTTTAGTTTTGTTGTCATGCTTTCTTTCTTTTTATATTCGCTTCAATAAGAGCCATAAAGACAATGGACTCCCGACTAAGACACCACGGGAGTGACGATTTATGTTTATTAATACTCACCAACTAGCATAGCTAGGCAACATCTAAATTATTGACTTTAGTATTATTGTCATGTTTTCTTTTTTATATTCACTTCAATAATAGCCATTAAGACAATGGACTCCCGACTAAGACACCACGGGAGTGACGATGGCTTGCGGTATATACTCAACAACTAGCATTGCTAGGCAACATCTGAATTATTGACTTTAGTATTATTGTCATGTTTTCTTTTTTATATTCACTTCAATAATAGCCATTAAGACAATGGACTCCCGACTAAGACACCACGGGAGTGACGATGGCTTACGGTATATGCTCATCAACTAGCATAGCCAGAGTTAGATTCACGCAAACTCACACAATCACACCCGCAGTATCAAATTTACCGTCATACCCGAAGTGTCTTGTCGGGTATCCATATTTTTGTGTTGTCAGTATTATCCTGAGTTACATTGCTTGAAGCTGTAGTGCTCAATTACAAGGAAATTGCACGGAGTTGACGTTAGTCAATGAGTACATTTGACGCCTTAATTGTGTGCTACAGCAAAAAGCAGTTGAACTCACGACTGGTGCCAGAACGGTGTATCTAATGTTGGCGTTGATGGATGCGCAGTTTGTCTTTGCTCCATAATACCCGCGACATAACCCTGCTCGCCAGCTTGCAATGCTTGACTAAAAGCTTTTGCCATCAATACTGGGTTATCCGCTAACGCCACAGCACTGTTAAGCAAGACACCGTCATAACCCATTTCCATCGCTATACAGGCATCTGATGGCTTGCCAATACCGGCATCTAAAATCAGCGTTGCATCAGGTAGTCGTAGCCTTATCGTTTCGAGGTTATAAGGGTTCATCAAACCTTTACCTGTACCAATCGGTGAGCCCCATGGCATGATAACTTCACAACCTAAATCATAAAGGCGTTGGCATAACACTAAGTCATCGGTGCAATAAGGCAGGACTTTAAAGCCCTCACTAATAAGTTGCTCTGTCGCATTGAGTAACTCAATGGGATCTGGCTGCAAGTTATAATCATCACCAATCACTTCAAGTTTAAGCCAATTGGTTTGAAAGATTTCACGGCTCATTTTTGCTAACGTCACCGCTTCTTTTGCGGTTTTACAGCCAGCTGTATTTGGCAATAAATGCCCGTTAGTTTGTTTAATTATCTCTTGTAAATAACGCCAAATCTGCTGACCCGACTGCTCTGCTGGGTTTTGACGCTTTAACGATAATGTCACCACTTGTGAACCACTGGCTAAAATAGCCTGCTTCATCACTTCAGGTGATGGATATAACGCACTGCCAATTAGCAAACGGCTATCAAGGTTTTCTCCGTAAATATTCAATGCCACGGCTTAGCCTCCTTGAATGGGTTGTAATATGTCTAGGCTGTCGCCATTTTTGACCATGGTGTTGTCATATTCTGCTTTACCAACAAAATCACCATTAAGCGCCACGGCAAAGGTGCTTTGCTGCGGTTCGATAAAATGCAATGTTAGCGCTGAGCTAACACTAATTTGTGGTTCATTGCCTAATGAGTAGGCTTTTCCATTAATATGAATATTCATAAGTTGTGTCTTTTTCAATTGAAGCTTGTTTAATAATTACCGGAAATAAATCATCATAAGGCAACGCTATTTGGCTGCTCTTTAGTCGGTTTTTAATAACAGCCATTGTTTGCTCAAGCACGACTGGCGCGATTAAAAAACCGTGGCGAAATAAACCATTAACTTGAATGAGTGAATCTTGCTGCGTTATTTTTGGTTGGTTATCGCTAAAGGCGGGTCGACATTGGCTAACATGTTGACGAATATTCGCTTCAGCAAAGCCAGGGTGAACACTATAAGCAGCACTGAGTAATTCCATAGCTGAGCGCACTGTCATCGGTGCATCATCATCACTTTCAATTTCAGTAGCACCAACCACATAAAAACCTTTACCCTTTGGAGCTATATAAAGTTGATATCTTGGATGCATTAGCCGCACTGGCCGAGTAATATTGACCTCTGGTGCATAAAGCTGAAAAAGCTCACCTCTGACCGATCTTAAATCGCTCATCGGTTGGCATGCTTTGGCACTTTGCTTGGTAGTCGCACCAGTACCACGACAATCAATAACTAAATCAAAGACTTTACTTTGTTGTTTAGCGTTTTGACGGTAAGTGACAGTACTGCTTTCGCCAGCCACACCTATGCCAACAACAGGGCACTCGGTTAACCAATTAAGTGTATTCGCATTAGTGCTGCCATTAGCCGCTTCTTGCTCAAGCTGCTTGCGCAGTGCCACTAATAAACGTCGATTACCCAGTTGTCCTTCTTGAGGAAGGTATAAGCCTTGATTAAAACTACGGCCAATTTCCGGCTCAAGCGCTGTTAATCCTGCACGATTTAATGATTGCAGCGCTTGAGCTGGATAATTGTTTTGCAGGTGTCTGACAAAACGCTGGTAATCACCTTTATCTTGCTCATGACTGACCATGATTGCACCAGCTTGCTGAAAAAACGTATGCTCATCCAAGCTATCCAGTATGTTTGGCCAAAGTGTTAACGCGGCAAAACCCATCTCAACGATATTAGCTTCACAGTGCAAAGACTCACCTAATGGGGTTAATAAACCTGCCGCAGCATAAGCCGCGCTGTTATGCGCTAACTTAGTGTCTTTATCAAACAGTGTAATTTCTAGGTTTTTAGGCGCTTTTTCGCGCAGCAAAGATAAAGCGAGCAATCGCCCCATTAGTCCTGCGCCAACAATGGCAATATTCATGTTTATCTGTAACCTTATGTCTGAGCAGAGACTAAGTAAATAATATCCGCCAATGAATACCCACTAATGGATACCCGCCAATGGATACCCGCCAAAACAACGCGAGTATGACGTAACAGGCAGTGTTATTAAACTAACAATACCGTCACTGCCGAATTGTGCAACACAGTCACTTCCGAATTGTTCTGTCGGGAGTCCATTTATATTTGCCCGCCAATGAGTACCCGCTAAAACAATGCGGGTATGACGTATGAGGCAGTGCGATTAAACTAACAACACCGTCACTGCCGAATTATGCAACAACGTCACTGCCGAAGTGTCCTGTCGGCAGTCCATTTCTATTTCCAGCCAATGGATACCCGCCAAAACAACGCGGGTATGACGTAACAGGCAGTGTTATTAAACTAAGAACACCGTCACTGCCGAATTGTGCAACACAGTCACTCCCGAATTGTTCTGTCGGGAGTCCATTTATATTTGCCAGCCAATGGATACCCGCCAAAACAACGCGGGTATGACGTAACAGGCAGTGCGATTAAACTAACAACACCGTCACTGCCGAATTGTGCAACACAGTCACTCCCGAATTGTTCTGTCGGGAGTCCATTTATATTTGCCCGCCAATGGGTACCCACTAAAACAACGCGGGTATGACGCATAAGACAGTATTATTAATCTAACAACAACGTCACTGCCGAAGTGTCCTGTCGGCAGTCCATTGCTCTTTCTTGCTAATGGATTATCGATAAGATAACTTGGCAATATCTCGGCTAAATTAATCCGCTAGTTGATAAATTTCACTACCCGTTGCTTTAAACTCAGCAGACTTTTCTTGCATCGCTTGTTCGATAGCATCATCTGAAGGGATCTTTATCGTTTCATCAAGCAATTGAATTTCGATAGCATTTTTGTCTAAGTCAGCAGCGTAATCTCGCACTTCTTGTGATATTTTCATTGAACAGAATTTTGGTCCACACATAGAACAAAAATGCGCAACTTTACCTGATTCTTGTGGCAAGGTTTCGTCATGATAAGCACGTGCGGTTTCAGGGTCTAAACCAATATTGAATTGATCGTACCAACGGAACTCAAAACGTGCTTTAGACATAGCATTATCTCGAATCTGCGCACCCGGATGACCTTTAGCTAAATCACCCGCATGAGCCGCAATTTTATAAGTGATCAAGCCTTCTTTAACATCTTCTTTGTTTGGCAGGCCTAAATGCTCTTTTGGCGTAACATAACAAAGCATGGCGCAACCGTACCAACCAATATTAGCGGCACCGATACCTGAAGTAATGTGATCATAACCTGGCGCGATATCTGTGGTTAACGGCCCTAAAGTATAAAAAGGTGCTTCACCACAATGTTCTAACTGCTCTTCCATGTTGGCTTTGATCATATGCAGTGGCACGTGACCAGGCCCTTCAATGATGGTTTGTACATCATGTTTCCAAGCAATTTTAGTCAGCTCTCCTAGTGTATGTAATTCAGCAAATTGTGCTTCATCATTAGCATCGGCTACCGAACCTGGGCGTAAACCATCACCTAACGAGAACGAGACATCGTATTGTTTTAAAATTTCACAGATGTCTTCAAAGTGCGTGTATAAGAAGTTTTCTTTATGGTGCGCTAAACACCATTTCGCCATAATTGAGCCACCACGTGAAACAATACCGGTAACGCGTTTTGCTGTCATAGGAACGTAACGTAACAGTACGCCGGCATGAATAGTGAAGTAATCAACACCCTGCTCTGCTTGTTCAATTAAGGTGTCACGGAAGATTTCCCACGTTAAGTCTTCAGCAATACCATTCACTTTTTCAAGTGCTTGGTAAATTGGTACGGTACCAATCGGCACTGGCGAATTACGCATGATCCACTCACGTGTTTCATGAATGTTACGACCAGTAGATAAATCCATTACCGTGTCTGCGCCCCATTTGGCTGACCAGACTAGTTTTTCAACCTCTTCTTCAATGCTTGAGGTAACGGCAGAGTTACCAATATTGGCATTAACTTTGATTAAAAAGTTACGACCAATAATCATTGGTTCACATTCAGGGTGGTTGATATTTACCGGAATAATAGCGCGACCACGGGCAACTTCATCACGAACAAATTCAGGGGTGATTTGTTCAGGAATGCTAGCACCAAACGATTGACCTTTATGTTGCTGCAGTAAAATTTCATCCTTTACTTGTTCACGTTTTAAGTTTTCACGAATCGCAATATATTCCATTTCAGGGGTAATAATGCCCTGCTTGGCGTAATGCATTTGCGTGACGTTTTTGCCTTTTTTAGCGATACGCATTTTAGGTAGGTGTTCAAAACGAATATGATCAACACCTTCATCCGCTAAACGCTGCTGGGCATATAAAGAGCTATTTGACTCTAAAAACTCAACGTCATCTCGCGCATCAATCCAAGTTTCTCGCAAGCGAGGAATACCTTTATGGACATCAATATCTACGCCTTCATCGGTATAAAACCCTGATGTGTCATACACACACAAAGGTTCATTTTTTTCGTACACTGGATTATCTTTGCTACCGCTAACTAAAGTATCGGTAAGGGTAATTTCACGCATGCCAACTTTGATATCGTGAATTTTCCCCGGGACATAGACTTTTTTTGAATTTGGGAAAGATTGGTCTGAAACATTTTTTAAAAAGGCTTCTGCCGCTGCACGTTTTTCACGTCTGGTTTGCGGTTTGTTTTCTGTCTTCACAGAATTAGTTGTATCGTTCATGGTCGCACCTTGTTTTTGGTTTTTCTTGTATGACAGAGCACCACAAGAAAAAAATAAAAATAGGCGGAGTTTTTTAATTAAGTCTGTATTAGACAATAATTAAAAAGAGGCAAAAAGAGTATGGTAAAGATTAAGATTTCAGGACTTAATCACTCTCTCTTGTTTCCTACGCAGATATTAATCTGATCAGGTTTTACGGATCCCGCTTACGCGATCTCAGCCTTTGGCACTCCGACAAGTGTTACGTTAACTAGGCTCTCTCCCTAATTAACGCGGCTAGATTCTAACGTGAGCATAGACTGTTTAGCAAGCGCTAATATTACGCCAATGTTATGACAAGTGAGTTATCAATCAAATCGAAATTTTCATCCTGCTAAAGAGATCACCCTAGTGAGAGTTAATCACACCACTCAAGAAAAGAATCCAAAAAAAGCTATTTCAATTCCATCATTTATAACAGCTAATAATATTTCACTGAATTTAGCTAGGGGCTGTTGATCTTTCGCGGTTAAATTTTGTTCGGCTATTTATAACGAGAGTAAAGTGCTTTAGTTGCGGCGAGTCGTCTTTAGCCTAGTCATTCTAAGCAAATACTGCTCAACAAAGAGTAAAGCACTTTTAGCCGAATCCTTCGGACAGCGTTTGTTGGTCATTTTTACGGCGTAATCGCCTTTTTATGT
>Ga0105348_1000352_pt1 | contig 34002 bp, 35 predicted proteins | sample EN8Hudsemesocosm_2_FD_83504 | JGI IMG/M metagenome (GOLD analysis project Ga0105348, IMG submission 83504) | Methane-oxidizing microbial communities from mesocosms in the Hudson Canyon - EN8C Hudson Canyon | ecosystem: Environmental > Aquatic > Marine > Cold seeps | place: Hudson Canyon... | reverse complement strand
ATCACTCAAACGGTGTGTCCCCATCGTCTAGAGGCCTAGGACACCGCCCTTTCACGGCGGTAACAGGGGTTCGAATCCCCTTGGGGATACCATTCTTTCTTCGGAAAGAACGTATTGACAAGAAGTGAGTAACAAGTGAAGTTGTTACTCTGCTGAGGAATCAGTTGAATCATTCATGCGGAAATAGCTCAGTTGGTAGAGCATAACCTTGCCAAGGTTGGGGTCGGGAGTTCGAGTCTCCTTTTCCGCTCCAAATTCTAAAAGTCGTTTCAGGTAACTGAAACGGCTTTTTTTATGTCTGTAATTTGAGAAAATCTGAATAGCAGGCATTAAAAAGCCCCGCAGGCCTAATTGTAGGAGCGGGGCTTAAGTTATGCTCGCGACTACTTGAAGATTTCTTCGCGGGAAAGTGTGTAGTTGAAGGGAGCATTGCGAAGCATTGCTTCAGCCATGGCATCATCGAGCATTTGGTATTTCTCGATTTCTTCATCCGGCATGAAATGCAGGCATTCGCCACCGAAAAACCAAAGTAGGTCGCGGTGAACGGCAGGGGCAAGTTCAGGGTTGTGAGTCAAAAAACGATAAAACCATTGCTGCCCTTCAAAGACGGCTGAATCATACTGTTGCGCTGAGCTATCCTTTAAAGACTCAATCAGCTGGGCGAGTTGCTGTAGAATAGTATTTTCTTGATTGTACTCTTGGTCGGATTGCTCCAACTTATTCAGTTGTAGAGCTAGCTGATTTAATAGTTCTACATGGTAGGCGAGCCGTTGGTTCATTCTTTGTACTCTTTTTGATTCTGTCTTAAATATTTTTGATAAAGGTTTTATATGACGGCTGCATTATCTATCCAAGGACTAGAGAAAGTCTATGGAAATGGCTTTAAAGCATTAAAAGGTATTGATTTAACCGTTCAGCGGGGTGACTTTTTTGCTTTGCTCGGTCCAAACGGTGCAGGTAAGTCTACAACACTTGGGATAGTTTCTTCCTTGGTGCAAAAAACACAAGGCAGTGTTGAAATTATGGGGCACGACCTTGTTACCGATAGTTTTGCTGCAAAACGGTGCCTGGGAGTCGTCCCGCAAGAGTTTAATTTCAACCAGTTCGAAAAAGTCTACGACATCGTGATTACTCAGGCGGGTTATTACGGCTTAACTGCGAAAGAAGTTGCCGAGTATGCAGAAGTTTTATTAAGGGCGTTAGACTTATGGGATAAGCGTAATGAGCTCTCGCGTATGTTGTCAGGTGGCATGAAGCGACGGTTGATGATCGCTCGAGCGCTGATTCATAAGCCACAAGTTTTGATTTTAGATGAGCCTACTGCGGGTGTAGATATTGAATTACGCCGTTCTATGTGGGAGTTCATGCAAGAACTCAACGAGCAGGGTACGACTATAATCCTGACAACACACTATCTTGAAGAAGCAGAGCAGTTGTGTAAAAACATCGCGATTATTAATCAAGGCGAAATCATAACGAATACCAGTGTTCGGGACTTACTCGGACAGCTGACAACAGAGACGTTTGTATTTGATGTGGAAGGAGATTTGTCTCGCTTACCTGAGCTGCCACAATATCAAATAGCTCAAGTTGCTGATGATTGTCTCGAGATTACAATGGAAAAAGGGCAGAGTTTAAATGATGTATTCGTCATTCTAAATGACGCGGATCTGCAGGTGCGTAGTATGCGAACTAAGGCAAATCGATTAGAAGAGTTATTTGTATCGCTGGTGCAGAAGCATGAAGACCAAGATCAGGTGGAGGGGGTTGCTAAATGAGTGCGGCTAAAGAAACAGTTAAAAGTGTATGTGCCATTCAATGGGTTGCTTTCACCACGATAGTTATTAAAGAAGTCCGCCGCTTTATGCGAATTTGGCAGCAAACTCTGTTGCCACCGGCCATTACGATGACCCTCTACTTTATAATATTTGGTAATTTAATTGGCTCGCGCATTGGTAAGATGGATGGCGTGGATTATATGTCTTTTATTGTGCCAGGCTTGATTATGATGAGTGTTATTACTAATGCTTATGGCAATGTTGCCTCATCGTTTTTTGGCAATAAATTTCAGCGCTGTATTGAAGAATTAATGGTCTCACCGATTCACCCTCTGGTCATTCTTGCAGGTTATGTTGTGGGTGGTGTTGTTCGGGGTGTAATGGTTGGAGTAATTGTGACGTTATTATCTTTATATTTCACTGATTTGAAATTGCATAATTTACCGGTGGTTATTATTGTCACAATACTTTCGGCGACCCTGTTTGCATTAGGCGGATTTATTAATGCCATCTTTGCGACTAAGTTTGATGATATTACAATTATTCCAACGTTTATTATTACTCCTTTGACCTACCTGGGTGGCGTCTTTTATTCGATATCCTTGTTGCCTGACTTTTGGCAGGATGTATCGTTGCTGAATCCGATTCTTTATATGGTGAACAGTTTTCGTTATGGCATCTTAGGGATTTCAGATGTCAATGTAGGTGTATCAATTGTAATGCTAGTTGGATTTATTGTTCTTTTGTCAGCTTTCAGTGTGTGGTTGTTGAAGCGTGGCACAGGCATGCGCAGTTAATTTATTAGTGCATTGATTGCTTGGTTCGCTAAGTATTATATTAAAAATTAAGGTATTTGAGATGGCTTCGGTACACAGTGAGAGTAATCCATTAGGCAAAAGTTCGGCATATATAGATAGCTATGATCCGACACTGCTATTTCCTATTTCACGGGCAGAGAGTTGGAAAACAGTTGATATAGACCGTGATACTTTGCCGTTTTATGGAGAAGATATTTGGAATGGCTATGAGATTTCTTGGCTTAACGACAATGGAATACCTCAAGTTGCTATGGCTGAGTTTCGCTTACCTGCGACGAGTCCATTTTTAATTGAGTCAAAGTCTTTTAAGCTGTATTTGAACTCTTATAATCAGACGCGTTTTGCTAATAAAAGCAGTGTTGAGCAGCGTATGGTGAGAGACTTGTCGGCAGCGGCAGGTGGTGCGGTTGTTGTAACCATTTTATCTCTGCAGCACAGCTTTCCTGCGGAACCAAAATCAGTATGCATCGATGATTTAGATATCTCGATGGATCGATATGAATTAGACCCTGGTGTTCTTAAGCTTGCCGCTGGAAAAGATGGTGAGCCTAGTGGCAGTATTTTTGAAGGGACTTTAGTCAGTCACCTGTTGAAATCTAACTGTCCTGTGACAGGGCAGCCAGATTGGGGCTCTATTTATATAGAATATAAGGGGGCTCATATCGATGAGGAGTCACTTTTGACGTACATTGTTTCTTTACGCACCCATCAGGACTTTCATGAGCAGTGCGTAGAGCGAACATTTTGGGATATTTGGACTCGCTGTAAGCCTGAGTCATTAACTGTGTATGCTCGTTATGTGCGTCGTGGTGGCTTAGATATTAATCCGATGCGTAGCTCGAAGAAAGAAAAGCAAGCACTTAACTTTCGAACGATTCGCCAGTAAATCGTCAAGTACATAAAAAGAGGCGACTGTCGGTTTAGGGGATAATCTTATCGCGTATCTTCTTGGCCGCACTTTCTAATGCGTCAGCAATGTTGTCTTTATCATAGCTTTTAACTTTTTGAGTATCTAAGTATAAAGAGAAACCTTCGGAATCGTGTTCGATGAAGCTTGGGTTTGAGCCAAGGTCGCGGCGGAAGTCGATAACCTGGTACGTGGCTACCGGCTGTGAGAATCCTTTCATGTCAACTTTGCCTTTCAATCGGCACATGATTTTATCTTTGACTAGGTTGTAGGTTTCTTCTGAAATCAGAATTTCACCAGCTTCAGCGTTGCTTTCAAGTCGGCTCGCAAGATTCACTTCTTTACCGATGATGGTGTAATCCATTCGGCTTTCTGTACCGAAGTTGCCTACAGTGCAATAGCCTGTATTGATGCCCATTCGAATTTGTAGAGGGGATTTAATGCCTTGTTCAAGCCACTTCTTTCGTAAAATTTGCATGTGGCGGCGCATATCAATGGCCATTGCTAAGCAGGCTAGGGCATCACGCTTGGTGCCGTTCGACTTAGGATCGCCAAAGAAAACCATAACGCTATCACCGATAAACTTATCGATTGTGCCGCCGTGTTTTAAGGCAACTTTCGACATCTCGGTTAAGTAAGTATTGAGAACGTCGGTAAGGCTTTCTGCTTCCATCTGCTCTGATAAGGCCGTGAAACCAACAATGTCAGAAAAGAAAACAACAAGCTTCTTTCGTTGAGTTTCTAAGCGAACTTCTTTGCGGCCGGAGAATATGGATTCCCAGATCTGCGGAGATATGTATTTAGAAACCTTATGTGATAGCTGTTGAAAGCGCTCAACTTGCCCCTGAAACTTCCTTTTCAAACGCATTAGGTCACGTGCTTGGCGGTGTGAGTTAAAGGCCGTGATTGCTAGGTGCATGCCGACACCAAGAGAGGCGGCAACAAAGACTTCTGTTGGAATATCTTTCGCGGGTGTAAAGCCAAACCCTAGTACACCCAGGGCAGCGCCAATAAATAATGAAATAACACAGAAAGTCCACGCAGTAATACTGCCAACAACAATGAAGCTGGTATTGATCATTATTAGGAAAAGAATGGTTAGTTCGAGAGGGAAGCCAATAAGGGCTAGCATCAGTCCACACAATACAGCATCACCATGAATCAATATCTGTCGGGTGCCATAGGGGTGTCGAGCGCGAAAGGAGCGAGTTAAGTATTGTAATACGTGAGGGTAGAGAAGTGCGATTAATCCAACCCACATGATGCTGCTTTCAAAGTATCCAATGAAAGTGCCAATAATAATAGTAATGCCAGCCGCGGCATAACCCAAGACTCGGGCGATATAGTCCTGCATCGGCATGCTAGTTTCACTAAAGTCGACGGTATTCTCTGTGCTCATAATATCTATATCAGTACTTTTGTAATGCTATTTACCCTTATTCTATGGGATTAGGCAAGCAGAGTTAGTTATTTCTCGTGCTTATTGACTTATGTTCAGCATAAAATAACAGTCTCCTTTATATACCACGACAGAATATATCAAAATGGATGCATTGACGGCGATTACCCAAAGAGTATCAGTAGCCCAGCTTACGGGCCCAGGGCCAACTCAAGAGCAAGTAGAGTTGTTATATAAAGCCGCGTTTAGAGCTCCAGACCATGCTTGGATGCGACCTTGGCGTTACCTTACTATTCGTGGGCAGGGTCTAGTTGATTTAGGAAGGGTCTTTGCAGATGCGGGTTTAAAGAAAAATCCAGATTTAGACGAAGTTAAAATCGTCAAATTGAAAAATATGCCTCAACGAGCACCATTGATGATCGTTGCCATAGCTAACATTCAAGAAAATACTAAAGTTCCTGAGTTAGAGCAGCGCTTAGCCGTAGGCGCTGGAATTCAGAATATGCTAACGGCTTCCTACGCGATGGGCTTAGGTGCAATTTGGCGTACGGGTGAAATGGCTTATGATGCTCATGTTAAACAGTCTTTGGGCTTGCAGGATAATGAAGAAATTCTTGGTTTTATCTATTTGGGGCACGTGAACTGTAAATTGAAGCAGCCTCCCGAATTGAATGTTGATGATTTTGTACAAGACTGGCCAGCTATTTAATTATAATTCTGTAACAAAGCCTTTAAAAACAAAGTATTAGAAATAAAAAGCTGCATTTAGGGGCTTGACGCTGAACAGGGGGCTGAGTATAGTACCCGCCTCTGCATTGGTTGCAGCTAGACAGGATGTCTAGGTAGGTATAAAGGTGAGGTGGCCGAGTGGCCGAAGGCGCACGCCTGGAAAGCGTGTAACGGGTAACCGTTCGAGAGTTCGAATCTCTCCCTCACCGCCACTTACACTCAGTGTTATTTACCATTCTGCAATATTAGGGTAGAACTGAAGCTAAATGGCAAAGTTTTCGGGCCTCTTATCTCGTTAATCCCCTCCAGTTTATACAAACTTATTTTCTGAAATTCTATTTATAATGTCTTAAGTTTTCAGATGGTGGTCTTTGTTGTAACTCGTTTGTTATCAAAACAAACCACTAGTGTAGGATTTTCATTTATAGCAACAAACTTAACTCTTTTCATATCGACTTTTATAAACTTTGATCTATTTTCATTTAGCTTTGTATCTAAAGCGATGCTCTCAATAATAGCTCTTTGCCCTTAGGTTTTTTAACGTAGCCTGTGAGTGGTTTCGTCATTATCAACAGTGGTGATCAGAGGCTTCATAAAGCTACTTCGTAATAAGTTCAAATCTTAATGTTATTTTATGTAACTTTCGCAAAAATACAGAGACAAACTCATATAAAGGTCTTAGTATTCGCAAAAATTTCGGAGGTGAATAATGCGTATAGGATCAATAGTTGGCTCTGTTGTTGTTGCTCTAGTAGCAGCTTCTTCAGTTCAAGCAAAAAGTAGCGATCTAAATATCTATGGCTTTATGAGCGTAGGTGTGGGTATTTTAGATAACGATGAAGTAACCATTGAAGGCTTTGAAGGGGAAGGTAACTTTAAGCAAGATACTATTCTTGCTTTACAGGTTTCAAAACAGGTTAACGATAAAACAACAGCAACAGGTCAGCTTGTTTCTCGTGGAACTGATGATTTTAAGACAGAAGCGGCATGGGCATTTGTTTCTTATCAAGCTACAGAAGACTTTACTGCTCGTATGGGCCGTTTACGTATTCCATTCTTTTATTATTCAGAATTCTTAGAAGTGGGTTATGCCTATAACTGGGTTCGTCTACCTTCTGATATCTACAACATTCCGTTTTCTTCATTTGATGGTGTTGATTTCACCCAGCGTTTTTCAATTGGAGGCTTAGATAGCAGCATCCAAGTTAACTATGGTCGATTGACTGATGAATTAAACATCTTTGATGAAGACTATAAAGCCGATCTTAGAAATATGGCGGGTATATCGCTTAACTCTACGTATGGAAATTGGGGATTCAGACTTGGTGGTCAGCGTACAGAGATGACGTTGGATACTGAAGTTGATATTGCTTATGTTGCAGCGGTTCAGACTGCAACTATTGCACAGGGCGCTTTTAATGGCGACCCGACACAGGAAACGGGTGCAGCGCTTCAAACTGCTGGTGCTGCATTGGGCGAAGCTCAAGCTAACTTTGATAAAACACGTCGAATTGATCAAGGCCAAACAGGCGCTTTGCTTTTATCTCAGCAGATGGGATTAGATGTTGATGCGGCTGAAGAGTTCTCATTCGATGGCCATACTGCAGATTTCTATAACGCGGCAGTGACTTATGATAACGGCAACTACAGTTTTATTACTGAAGTAACAGCCATTGAATATGAAAGTGGTTTGTTGGTTGATAACCGTGCTTGGTTGGCTTCTGTTGCTAAGCGATTTGGCAGTACTACAACACACTTAACTTATTCAACTTCACGCGATGTCTTAAACTCTGGTGATTCTGGTAAGTTGCAAAAAGCTTTGAATCTACAGGGTGAAGATAAAAGTGTCACTTTAGGCTTGCGTTATGATTATGATGTGAATACCGCTCTGAAAGTAGAAGCCCAGTATCATGATGAACTTATACACCAGGGTGTAGAAGGCGATCACGCTATGTTGTACAGCTTTGCCATTGACGTGATCTTTTAAGGACAGAACTATGAAATATTTTAACCGTTTAATGGTTAGTGCTTTGCTTCTAACCCCTGTTCTAGCTTCCTTGTCCCACGCAGAGACTGCGGTGATTGTTAGCCTCAAGAATAACAACAGCTATACCAGCATCGATAAAGATTTAATTACTCGAATCTTTTTAGGTAAAGTATCAGATTTTCCTGATGGTACAGGTGTTACGCCTCTTTATTTGAAGCAAGGCGATTACGCTAGAGAAGCATTTAATCGTGACTTCTTATCTAAATCAGAAAGCCAATTAAGTGGTTACTGGTCTAGATTACGCTTTTCAGGTAAAGGCGAAGCCCCAGAAGAAGCTAGGGATGCGGATGAGCTTAAAGCGTTAGTCGCCAACGATCCTAATTTAATAGGATATATCGACTCATCTGACGTTGATGGTACAATCAAGGTTGTGCATCAGTATTAGGATGTACCTTGATAATTTAAGCGATCTTTAGTTGGGTCGCTTAAATTTTTTTTGCATAAGGTAAATGGAAAATTATATTGTGATCACTATGGTCAAACGCGTTTTTGTATTTTTTAATCTTTTTCTTGTATGTTTACTTGCCTCTTTACAAGTCACTCATGCAAGTAATTCTGCTCTAAACGTTAAAGGTGCAGCTACCTATAAAGCGCTGGGTATCGAATACTATATTGCCAGCTTATATATTGATGATACGAGTATAGATAGTACGGCTATTATTGATTATTCCGGATCACAAGAATTAAAGATTAAGGTGGCTAATCGTCGTTGGTCATCGCGTAAGTGGAAAGCTCAATGGCAAAACAATATCGCCATCAATAATGAGCCTTCAAGCAATGAAGATTTAAATTCAGCGTTAGCGCTTTTTACAGAATTTCCTCAAGCAAGTTTAGTGACAGGCGATGAGATTATAATTTCTTTTCAGCCTGAATCAGGGAGTGAGTTAACGTTTAACGGTCACTCTGTTTTTAAAACTCCGAATAAGCAATTTTATAACTATATTTTAAATACTTGGTTAGGTAAATTCTCGCCTAATCGAATATTTCGCGAAAAAATATCAGGCGTACAAGCGCCAGAGGCCGAGTTGGTTGAAAGTTCATCTATGCTAGTAGATGAGCAGCGTATAAAGGTCGTAGGGAAGTGGTTTTTAAGTGTTGAAGAAAAAAATATTGCCAAGATAAAGAAAAAAAAGGCCGCTGAAGCGCTCCGCCAGCAAGAAATTAAAGCCGCTAAAATTAAGCAGAAGGCAATTGCTGATCAAAAGAAGCGTAAACAAGAGAAGAAAGCACGTCTTTTAGCGGCAGAGAAGAAGGCACGTGTAGCTAAAGCAATGCGCGACCAGGAAGCGCAAGGAAAGTTAAAAGCTAAAAAACAGGCGGCAGAAAAGTCAAAACAAGAGAAGAAGCGCCTTGCATTACAAGCGGCCGAGCGTAAGAAGTTGAAGGCTTTGAACCAGCAAAAATATCTACAACAGCTGTATCAATGGCAATTACGTACCCGTGTAAATGAGACAGTGGCCTATCCACCTTGGGCGAAGCAGTTTAACCAGCAAGGTACGGTTAAGGTTAATTTTAAGGTTAACCGTTCAGGGACATTATTAAATCTTGAGTATTTGGTTGAAGATATTTCACCAATTCTGGAGCAGGAAGTTGAGAAGCGGTTGCAGTTTGCAGTCGAAGTCATCGCACTGCCAAAAGAGTTAAAGGGTGATGTTTGGTCTTTTAGCTTACGTTATGTATTCGATCTGAAATTAGCTGAGCAAGAAACATTGTTGAAGCCGTTAAAGCCTCTTTAGCTCTCTTTATGGCTCTACTCAAATCAATATATTTGTCTTCATACCAGTATTAGTTTAAATAGCTAATACTGGTCATCGCTAAAGTAGCTAAACCCTAACTTCTTCAATTTAGAAAATTCTAACGGTTGTGGTAGTTTTTTCATCATCCATTGTAATTCATGAGAGCTATCAGGGGAGGTTTCCCAGACAAGGTTGCAATCAGGATCACCGCTGATCAGTATTCTTAAATATGAAGCATCGCCTGAAAGGGCAGCCCTATATTCGTGGACATTCATCCAAACTTTATTGCCAGGGTAACACTTCGGCCAATCTGGACCCGATGCTTGGAATTCATCACACCAGACAAAATCTCTGGGTTTTTTACGGGTAAGGTGTTGAATGTTCAAGGTAAAGCTCCAGTCATTAATGCTTTGATAGAGCAAGTATCAGACCAGCTATTGGGCCTTTAAAGAGAGTGCTGCCGAGTGACCTTTGAGAGGGAGGTTGACTGCTGGAGCGAGGAGCTAGGGTCTGATACCGCTCTCTTTGATATTGATATTTAGTATCGATATACCGCTAATTGCTATATATCGATACTAAAGTCAGAAGTCAGTACTGCAACCGTATTCCTTTAATCGTTTGATGGATCAAAAGGCTTAACGACATTATTGCGTTGCTTCTCTATCGCGCGAATCTTCATGTCAGTTTGTAAACGCCATAAACCAGCAAGTATGGCTCCACTCAAATTGTGCCAGATACTAAACACGGCCCCAGGTAACGCTGCTAAAGGCCCGAAGTGTTTAAGTGCTAATGCGACACCTAAGCCTGAGTTTTGCATACCAACCTCGATTGCAAGAGTACGACAGGTTACTTCTGTTTGGCGAGTGAGTTTGCCCGCAGCATAGCCGCTGATTAAACCAATGATATTATGTAAAGCCACCGCTGCAAAAACACCGTAGCCTAGAGTGGCGATTTCATCGGCATTGAGTGCTACCACGATTGCGATAATGATGAGGATTAAACTACTCGCAATGTCAGCGAGATATTTGTTTATTTTATTAGCAAAGTTCGGCTGATAGTGGGTAATTAGAATGCCGGCAGTTATTGGGATTAAAACCATTTTAATTAAGCTGATCAAAATGCCTTGGCTATCGATCTGAACCATCTCTCCCGCACTTAAGCTAATAATCCAAGGAGTTGCAACTACTCCCCATAAGGTTGAAGCAAGAGTCATACTGACAGAGAGGGCAACATCGCCGCGTGCTAGATAGGTCATAACATTACTTGCTGTACCACCGGCACAGGCGCCGACAATGACCATTCCAAGTGTTAATTCGTCAGACAAAGCAAAAGCTTTTGAGAGAAGAACTGCTGCGATAGGCATAACGGAAAACTGAATAATTACGGCCAGAGCAATAGGCTGTGGGTTATTCCATACGCGTTTAAAATCACTAATGCGTAATGTTAACCCCATGGCAAACATGACCATGGCTAATAGTGGAATAATTGAAGCCTTCCAGCTAATGAGCGGTGCAGGGTCGTTGTAGGCGAGTATAGCAACGATAATAGCCAAAATAGGGAATAAACGGCTGACTGAAAGCATGGTGGTAGTGCTCAATGAAACGAATTGAGCGCGCATTGTACCGTATATTCCCTATCTGAACTATTTGAGCCTTGGCAGTTACCTCATCTTCATTCTGAGGCAAGATGCTGCGCGTGTTGAAAGCTATTGACTAGGGTTTCGGCTAGTAGCTTGTTAATTATATCTATGTGTTTGGGGTTGCAGGAGGGTGAATCACAATAGTTTAGAACAGTTTCTACTAAGCTATGCAAGCCTGGAATATAGGGCGAAATTGTTTGTGACGCGTAATAGGGGTCTAGCTGATATTGCTCGGCAATATTGTGTAACAGGCGCGCTAAAAACAGCTCGCTTTCTTGCAGTCCGTGATACTCGAAATCAGTATTGGCTGGCCCATTGTTGTTGGAAGTAGGCTGGGCTATGCGGCAGTGGGACTGCGGAAAAATTAAGATATTATCATCTTTCATAATTCACTCCTGCTTCTGTCTTATGATTAAAATTAGCATAGTGAGGGCTGAAAAGGATACGGTATAGTGAGTTTTTAGAGAAAAACGGTCTTAGCAACTTCCGGGTTAATAACAGAAATAGATAAGAATATAGGTAAGGTTATCGTTAAGAGTGAAAAAAAGGGGGATAGCTCCCCCCAAAAAAAGCTCAGTCAAAATTAATCTTGATGAACTAAGAGTTGCTTGGACAAAAAGGCCAGGCTGTGCATTAAAAGGTTAAATGATTTTGAAATTATTATGTTCTTCATTCCACTGGGTTAATAACTCTCGGTTATCATGGTCCCAGGGGTGAAAGTCACGACGGAAATAATCTTTGTAATCACGCCATAAGCTTGGAACCATGCCGGGTTTCTTGAAGTAAAACCTAAAACCACTAAGCCATGTTTTAGGCTTAAATAATTGCCCATCTTTCCATAGAAATACCATCTGTAATAACGACGTACGTAAGGTAAACATGATAGTAATGTTGATCATGGCAAGAATACGAATCCAGTAGCTGCCAACGGCCTCTTGGTATACGTCAAAAGCGACGGCTTTATGCTCGGTCTCTTCGATGGCATGCCACTTCCACAGTTCTTTAAACTGTTCATCCATCCCTTCTGTCGCTTCAGGATTAGTCAGTACTTGATGCGCCATGATGGCGGTAAAATGTTCTAGTGCGCAGGTCACGGCAAGCATATGTTTGGCAGGGATGTGCTTGCGCATCCAAGTGCGCTCTTTTTTCTGAAAGGCTTCGTATTTAGAGGCCGGGTAGCCAACAGTATCCAAAAACTTATTAAACTGTGAATGCTCATGTCCGTGCATGGCTTCTTGCTTAATAAAGCCTTTAATTTGCTCTAATAAACGTGGATCTGTGATCTTATGCTGATGGTCACGCACTGCATCCATAAACATGCGCTCGCCTTCAGGGAACTGGCAGGAGAGTGCACCCATGTAAGTCGACCTAAAAGCATCATTGCTGTACCAGTACTTAGGTAAGGCATTGAGGTCAAAGCCAAATTCCATTTTTCGGCCAGGAATAGTGATGCCTGCGCTGATACGCTTTGAGTGTGGATTAACCATAATTTCTAGTTCTTATTAGAGTGCTTAATGAAGTACTTATGGCTGACTATTATAGAAGTTTAAGGTGGTCGCAACAGGTCTGCTGCCGACAATCCTTAAGGTTGATGATTGGAGTGAATGGCCCGTTTTAACCTCTGGAATTAATTGATTTATAAGATGGGTGATAAAAGTCGTGCTGCCTTGCTAAGAAATGTCAGCCAGAAATGCTTTGTTTCTGGGTAAGGCTGACAGTGCTTAAGGTCATTGCTAAGCATCTCTTCAACTTCGTTTGCTAGTTTTTTGCATTCGATGATGGCATTTAATTCAAAATTAATTCTTAGTGATCGGTTGTCTAAGTTGGCACTGCCAATGCAGCAAATGTTCTGATCGATTAGCATCACTTTTTGATGCATAAATCCCGCTTCGTACTGATAAAAGGAAATGCCAAGTTGACTGAGTTCTGTGACGTAGCTTTTCATTGCCAAGGTTAAAATAAGATTGTCTGTTTTTTTCGGTAATATTATTTGTATACCGATTCCTTTCAATGCCGCTAATTGTAATGCGCCCATAACTTTTAAATCTGGAATAAAATAGGGTGTTGCGATCCATAAGCGCTGTTTAGCTTGCTGTATTAGTTGCACAAAACTTAGGCTTGTTGTTTCAAACGCATCGGCGGGTCCACCAGAAATTATTAAAACATTGCTATTGGCAGTGCTTATATTAGGTGTCCAATCTAGCTTAAGAATTTCATCCTGTGCCCAATGCCAATCTTCAACAAAAGAGAGTTGAGCGGCTAAGGTCGCTGGGCCGTTGATTTGTAAATGAGTATCACGCCATCGGCCCAGCTTTGCATTTTGGCTTAAGTACTCATCACCAATATTATGACCACCGATAAAACAGCATTTATTATCAATAACAATTAATTTTCGATGATTGCGGAAATTTAATTGTAAGCGCTTGTGCAATTTAAAAGGATTGAAGCGGCTGCATTGAATACCTGCGCTGGTCATGGCTTTTAAAAAAGGACTGCTTATATTCGGGCTACCAATTTGGTCATAGAGAAAATAGATGTTGAGTCCTTGTTGTGCTTTTTTAATCAGCGCCTGCTGCAGACGTTTGCCAAGTTGATCATCATTTATAATATAAAATTGCACCAGGATGGAATGTTCAGCGGCTTCAATCTCCTCAAAAATACGTTCGAATGTTTGCTCACCATCGATTAATAATTGGACTTTATTATGTTTGGTTTGAGGTAGGCGTGCTAATTGTTCTAGCGGGAAAGTCGCTGAAGAGGGAGTATTACTGCGATAAAGTTGTGGAATAAATGAGTGTCGATTTATGCGCTGTAATACCTTTAAACTGGATTTATGCGCTTTTTTATAACCGTGGAATTTTCGACTGCCAAGAAATAGATACAGCGGCAGGGTAATAAAAGGGATGAATGTGAGGGCTACAACCCAAGCGAGGGTGCCTTGAGAGGTTCGACCATTCCAAATAGCATCGATTGCAGCGGCTATTCCAAGCAGATAAACAATCAAAGCCCAGCTCGAATCAAGGTTATTCAAGAGGTCATTGATATCAAAGGGGGCATTAAAAAAAGTATCAAACCAAGCTTCAAACGATAGCACTGATAGGCTCCATCACCGTTGCACTGAATCTAAGTATAGATGAGGGCGTAGCGAGGAGCCAAGCGTTAGTAATTAACGATTAGTCGGTTGAGCTATTTTCCAATTAAGCGAAAGAATTCACTGCGCGTAGCTGGTTGCTCACGGAAAGCGCCTTGCATAACGGAGGTAGACATTGAAGAATTCTGTTTTTCTACTCCGCGCATCATCATGCACATATGGCGGGCTTCAATGACAACGGCAACGCCACGAGCACCAGTTACTTCTTGCACCGCATCGGCAATTTGCTTGGTCAGATTTTCTTGAATCTGTAAGCGACGGGCAAACATGTCTGTGATACGGGCAAATTTAGAAAGGCCCAATACATTGCCGTTGGGTAAGTAGCCAATATGGACTTTACCAATGAAAGGCAGCATGTGGTGTTCGCACATGGAGTACATTTCGATGTTGCTGATAACGACCATCTCGTCATTTTCACTGGCGAAAACAGCATTATTGACGATATCTTCTAAAGACTGCTCATAACCACTGGTTAAAAACTTCATAGCTTTAGCGGCACGTTTAGGGGTATCTAGTAGCCCTTCACGGTTAACATCTTCCCCAAGTTCAGTAATGACTTGAGAGTAAAGATCAGACAGCGCTTTCATCGCTTCTCCAGAATATAAGGTTATGGCATTGCATAATGCCCGCGCATTTTACGCAATTATCAAATAATGTTAAAGGACTGGAAGGGGGCAATACGTTGGCAGGCGGATAAAAATGACGCTTTATTGGCAATATCTGCTGTTGTGAGTAACGAATGTTGATTATTAGGTTGTTGCAGGGTCTTAGTATCATGACCGAGTTGTTGCAGAATAACGCAAATACGGCGGGCAATCGCTTGACCTGAGTCGACTAATTCAACATGAGGATATAATTTAGAAATCTCATGGCTCAGCAGAGGGAAGTGAGTACAGCCAAGAACAATCTGATCCAGACCTTCATCTTCTATCCATGGCAGCAATATATTTTTTAGCGCCTGAATCTCCAGCTTCTCTCCCAACCAGTAGTCCTCAGCCAGCTCGACCAGTTCGCTGCTGCCAATACGCTCTACTTTACAATCTGCTGCATGATCATTAATTAATTGATCAATATAGAGTCTATCGATAGTCGCAGGGGTCGCCAAGAGAGCAATGTGTTTGTTTTTACTGTGTTGAGCGGCCGTTTTAATCGCAGGTACAACACCAATGATGGGAATGTCGAAAACTTCACGTAACGCCGGTAGCGCCAATGTACTAGCGGTATTGCAAGCGATGATGATGATATCAATGTCTTCGCTAGCGCATGCTCGTTGGCATAGCGATACGATACGCTCAATTAGAACATCATCAGGCTGAATGCCGTAAGGAAATAGCTGGTTATCCATCAGATAACAGCTCTCTAACCCAGGGACAGCTTGGCGAATTTGCTGGAAAATGCTAAATCCGCCGACGCCTGAATCAAATACGAGTGCTTTAACGGGCATGGTATTGAAATTAGTCAGCTTTAAACGAAAGATTGAAGGTAAGTGGTACTGTGTAAGTAATCGACTTTAGGCCTGCAATCTCTTTCAGCTTATTTATGCCAGCGACAAGGTTAAAGCTGTCAGCATCGATGATCATTGGTGTGATGCTATTAACCGTAATTGTTTTGTCTTTATTGGGGCTAATCATTACACGGCAATGAGCTTCTGACTTTTCACCATGAAGGGATATATTACCCTTCAATTCAAATTCAGTCTGTTGGCCAGCGCTGACTTGAGCGAGAACAGTTACTGGAATCTCAGCTTCAAAAGTAGCTTGTGCAAAGCGAGCGGTTTCAAATAAGTGCTCTTGCATACGCTCGTCACGAACGCCAATGCGAGTATCAACGCTCGCGAGGTCAATATTAATGATGGCGAAGCCAGAATCGTTAATCGTTGCATCAAACTTTTTGAAGCTGTGTATCTCTGTAATGTGTGTGTTTTTACTGGTCAAAAAGTTAATACTGGAAGGTTGTTGTAGAGTCCAATCAGCAAGGCTTAAGCTACTAAGAGCCAGCGATAAAGCGAAAGTAAAAGCTTTCATTGAAAATTCCATAGTGAATCGTTCCTTTTTATTATAGTGCTAGTTGAATAAGTGCTAGTTGTTTATGAATCAGTGCAGGTTCTTTAAGTTAGCAAATGAATAATCGATGATCAATTGAGCTTCTACTAAGACTGCGCTGTTATTAGTTTCTTCTAAGCGAAAACGCTGCTGGTCTTGTTGAAAACGTAGTTTTTTAGACAGCGCTTTATAAGCTTCTTTAATTGCCATCTGCTTACAAGCTATAAAATGCTGGTGGATAGTGGCGAATTGGCTTTGCAACATAAGGTCTGTATCTAGCGCATCGGCTAAATGATGAATGCGTAAAACGGCTTCGGTCATCTCGCACTGTTCAGAAATGAGGGACTGAGCAATAAACCGTATATCAGCAATGATGTTGTTATTTCGTTTATCTAAATTTTGTTGAGCTAATAATCGTTCAGCATCATCTTTATCTTTCTTTTCTCGAGCAAGAAGTTTCACCTTGTTTTGAAGATAAAAGGCATAAGTGGCCAGAGCGATAACAATGATTGCGGCGATAACTAAAAGGACGATTTTACTGGATAACATAATGTAAAAATTAGCAGTGATAATGGGGACGGCTATATTACTCTGCTTCTGGTTTTCAGGCTAGTAACGTAACGACTCTAAATGAAAGCAGGTGATTAATTGGCCTAAAACATTGCGGTAGTCGATAAATACAGGTTTATTAGACTAATATCGAATGAAAATATGGGTTTTTTTGGCTTTTTTGCATAAATCAGCTAATCTCAAATAATAATCATGGAAGTTGGAAAAGTGTATGAAGTTAGATAATCGCTGGGTTATTGCAGATGGCACTCTTAATGATCTGCCCATTACGATTCACAGTCGTGAAGATTGGAAAGAAACAGCTGACAGTGGTCATTTCCCAATATGCATACAAATTGCTTGGCATTCCCCTGATCGAAACGAAAGCAATGGTCATCCTTCCTTGAATGAAATGCAAAAAATCGAGCTATTTCATCACCAGATTCAGTCTAAATTTGAGCAATACGGCCATACAGTGATTGCTATGGTAATTACTCACGACGGCGTGAATCAATGGGTTATCTATACCGACGATATTGAGCAAATCAAAACAGAGATAAGTCTGCTCACCGCACCAGAGAGTGGTTATCCTATTGAGATCGTCGCGGATGAAGATCCAAGCTGGGAGACCTTTAAAAAAGTGCATCAAGCCATTCAGTAATGGCTTAATGCTAAAGAACTGGTTTATTCTGTGTATCACTTAATCACATATTGATTTAAATCTATGAAACTTGAGTGAACGCCTGTATGCTCAGCTGAAATTTAATAGGTTTACTTTATCTTATGCTATCAATTCTGCGTTATTTTCTACTTGCTTGCCACTTTGTAATCAGTTCTTTAATGTGCTTTTGCATCATTATTTTCCGCCCTTTTCATCACAGTAATAGCCGCATCTTGGCTCAAGTTTACTCGCAAATTGGTCGTCGCATTATTGGTATGAAAATCATCCATCATAATGAAGATATTATGATCAATCACGAGCCTTGCGTCGTAGTTTCAAATCACCAAAGCAACTGGGATTTATTCATCGTTGGTTCAATTGTGCCTAAGCGGGTTGTAAGTCTGGGTAAAAAGAGCCTCAAGTGGATGCCTTTCTTTGGCCAGGTATATTGGCTAGCTGGCAATATTTTAGTTGATCGTGGCAATCGTAAAAAAGCGATGGAGGCGATGGCCACAACTAAAAAGGCACTGACAACAAAAGATACATCAATTTGGTTTTTTGCTGAAGGAACGCGTAATCATGGTAAAAACATGTTGCCGTTTAAAAAAGGGGCTTTTGTTACTGCTGTAAATGCAGGCGTTCCGATATACCCTGTTTGTACTAGCAGCTACCTTGAAGGTTTCAGCCTTACACGCCTAGATAACGGCACTGCTCATATTAAAGTTTTGGATCCCATTGAAACTAAAGATTTAACCTTGGATGATGTTGATCAGTTGATGGTTGATACACATTTAGCAATGATGGATGGCATTCAAGAGATGGATGCACTGAATCAATCTTCTAAATCGTAGCTCTTTACGATCTTCTCGTAGCGCCCATCCTCTTTGAGTTGGGCTAATCCTAGGTTGAAAGCCTCAATGATGGTTTGATACTTAGGGTTAGAGCGATTTGCTGCAAGATATAAGTCTTTAGACGTTAAAGGCTCTTCTACTAAACTCAATTCTTCTTCCCAGTTTATAATATGCTTATCGAGCATATATTTAACGACATAATGATCATCTAAAGTTAAATCGATTCTTCCTGCTAATAAATTATGAATGTTGTTAAGCAATGAATCGGACGTAATCCGCTTTATTCCTATATCGCTTAGAAACTCCTTGTTGTACTGATAGCTTAAAATCGTACCAACTCGCTTTCCTTTTAAACTTTCTAGCCCTTGATATTCGAATGTAGAGTTTTTGGGTTTAATAAACCTGATAGAACTTGCAAAGATAATATCGCTATACAGCAAATAGTTATTACGCTCATCGGAATACCAAGCGCCAATTAATAAATCTGCCTGCTTTTTTTGAATCATCACCATGGCCCTAGACCAAGTGACAAACTTTATTTCTAGGTCATAGCCTTGGGTCTGATAGGCCTTTCTCACAATTTCAACCAACAGACCTTGCTGCTTCGTATCAGGGTTCAGTAATACAGGCCAAGGATCTCCGACAGCGGTGAGTACAATAGACTCTGACCAAGTAACGGATGACATCAATACCATAGCCAAAAACAAAATGACTTTCATATTCAGGATTTTATTCCTTAATTGTTTAGATTTAGAGAATTAATACAGTATAGAAGATGATTAATGAAATGGGGGTGATAGCTCTTGGGTGTAAGAAAGTCAGTTCATAGCGAGCGATCAACGATTACTTTGAGCGAACTAACGTTCAAACTTAGCTAATCTTATTAAAGGCAGTGTCATTATGTGAGAAGTTTAATGGGTTTAGGGCGAGTGAAAAGTTACTTGATTGTATTGTTGTTAATGCTGCTAGCGTTTAGCGCACAAAGCGAAAATGGTGAGTCATCAGCTCAAACTGTCGAACTTAGCCAAGAAAGAAATGTATCTTTATTACAGCATGCCGATGTTTTAGAAGATGAGCAGGGATTACTGACATGGCAGCAGGCCATGAATTCCAAAGCTTGGAAGGGCGTAGAAACTAATGATTTAAACCTAGGTATTACTCAAAGTGCCTATTGGTTCAAAGTCTCTGTTAAGTACTTGGAAGAACAAACACGAATTTTCCAAATCCATTATCCTCTATTAGATTATGTCGATTATTATTTATTAAAACATAATCAGTTAATCAAACATGTTGCTACCGGTGATGCACTGCCTTTCAATTCTCGCCCGATTAAAGATAAAGATTTTGTCTTTTCTCATTTTGATCATAAGAATCAAGAAGTCACATTACTCCTTAGAATAAAAACTCAAGGGACAATGGTTCTACCTTTAACCTCGGTTAATATCGAATATTATGCACAAAAGGAATCGGTAGAAAATATTGCGTATGGTATCTATTTTGGTATCACCCTCGCAATGTTGTTATACAACTTGATGTTGTTCGTTTATCTCAGAGAGTCCAGCTATCTCTATTACTGTTTGTTTGTCTTTGTTATTTTTATCAGTGCATTGAGTTATACCGGTCATGGGTTTTATTGGCTGTGGCCAAATGCGAGCTTTATGAATTCATTTATGGCGCCTTTATCCGCGGCAACTGGATTCTTATTTTCCGTTCTGTTTATGAGTAGTTTTTTACAAATACGAAACCGAGATGCTTGGGGCCGAAGAGTATTTAATGTAGGCGTGAGTTTATCAATACTCGTGATTATAGCGGTGATATTCCTTAGTTATTCTTCAGGAATAACAATCATCTCTATTACGCAAATAATTTTAACCATTATCTTAATAAGCTACTCCATTAGTTTGTGGCGGAGAGGCGTTTTAGAAGCTAAATACTTTACTTTAGCGTGGGTATCTTTTATCGCAGGGAATGTTACAAGTGCGATGCGAGTAGTCGGAGTATTACCATCAAATGATTTTACAGTATATGCCAACCTTTATGGCAATGTTATTGAGATGCTTATGTTATCAATGGGCTTGGCTTATCGCTTTGAAACGATGCGAGAAGCTCAGATTGGATTATCTAGAGAATTAAGATTAGCTCAGCAAGACGCTATCGGGAATTTAGAAAAATTCCGAGATTTATTTCAGAAATCACCGGTAGGGCTTTTCCGTTATGATCGTGAAAATAACAAGTTTATGAACAATATTAAAGCCATTGATTTAATTGGTGATAGTAATAATGTTAATAAATTCTTACAAGAGAATCTTACATTTAGCGATTATAAATGCTTGTTAAAAGATGGCGCGGTAAACGATAGAATAATTAAACGGGAGGGTGGTATATATTATAACCTATCTTTATTAACTGTTAGAAATGAAAAGGGGCGGGTAGTCGAGGTTGAAGGAACCTTGTCTGATATTAGTGGCCAAAAACAGGCCGAGACTAATAGAATTATGAATGAAAAAGAGAAGTTAAATACACTTACTCAGCTGGTTGTTGGGATATCTCACCAATTCAATACGCCATTGGGAGTATTAGTAACCACAGAAGATCTAGTTAAAAAAAATCTCACCGATATATTGGAAGATATTGATAACGGAAAATTAAAGAAGGATGATTTATTAGAAACTCTCCATATGATTCAAGATGCAATGAACCTCTCTTCTGAAAATACAAAAGTAATGTCTACTATATTGAAGGATTTACGTTATAGCATCAGTACTCGGAGAGACCTCAATGTCTCTGATATAGATTCTAATTGTTTCTTTATTGATCTTTTTGGATATTACAAATCGCAATTAAAAGAAATAGGTATTTCTTGCTCATTTATTATTGATGTTGAATTAAATAATGTTAATTCAATTTTTTGTGATTATGACATTATTTCAGATGTGTTTTTAAGGTTGTATGATAATACCCATTCACACGGTTATTTAGAAAATAGAGAGGCTAGAAATAATGAAGAGAGAGGAGTTGTTAATATAAAGCTAAGCGAAGATAAAGATTCAGTATACATCGAATATTATGATGACGGACGCGGTCTTGATGAGGCTGAGCATGAAAATATATTTATCCCATTTTTTACTGGAAATAGCCGCAAGAAAGAAAACTCGGGATTGGGTATGTATATCTTACACAATCAAGTGGTAAAAATTCTAAATGGAAAGATAGAGCTACTATCTCCTCAAGCCGGTTTTGGTATTAAAATCCAAATACCAAAAGTGAATATTGATGCCGTTGAATTCAATTCCTACTAGCTTAGTATGGATTAGCCTTTTCTTAATCTATGTCAATTTATTAAAAAACCATATCTAGTATCTTACTCTCGTCTTTGGCACTGCATGTAGTGCTTTATTCGTTTTGTATGTGGATATTTCAAGGGATAAGGTTATGAGTGAAGAATTAATCGGTGAGCAAGTGGTTGGCTCGAATAACGAGAAGCAAAATAATCGGCTTGAGGGGGTTGAGTCTTTTGTTCTGCCACTGCAAGACGCGTCCATGGATATTTGGGACAGCAAATACCGATTAAAGACAGCTCAGGGTGATCCACTTGATGATGATATCAATGCAACGTTTAAGCGCGTAGCCATTGCTATATCAGAAGTTGAAAAGAATAAAACACTACAAGCCAAATGGCAGAAGAAGTTTGAGTGGGCCATGCGTTGGGGAGCAATTCCTGCAGGTCGAATTATGTCGAATGCAGGTGCTGCCCAGCACAAGCCGGCTACTTCGACCATTAACTGTACGGTATCAGGTATCGTTGAGGATTCGATGCAGGGTATTTTAGATAAAGTGCAGCAGGCAGGACTTACCCTTAAAGCAGGGTGTGGTATTGGTTACGAGTTTTCTACCTTGCGGCCAAAAGATGCGTTTGTGAATGGTGCAGGCGCTTACACATCCGGCCCACTCTCATTTATGGATATCTACGATAAAATGTGTTTTACGGTATCGTCAGCCGGTGGTCGTCGGGGTGCGCAAATGGCGACCTTTGATGTTTCACATCCTGATGTACTCGATTTCATTAAAGCAAAGCGAGAGGATGGGCGTTTACGCCAATTTAATTTATCTTTATTGATTACTGATGAATTCATGCAGGCGGTTAAAACCAATGCCGATTGGCCTTTGGTATTTCCACTGGATGAAAAAGAGCAGGCGAGAGAACAACTCGACCTAGAAGATACAAGCCAAGTTATCTGGAAAGAATGGCCCATTACCAAGGACTATATCGTCAATGATGCAGGTAAAGTGGCGTGTAAAGTATATCGCACGATAGCAGCGCAAAAACTGTGGAACGTGATTATGACTTCTACTTACGACTTTGCTGAGCCTGGCTTTATCTTAATTGATAAAGTCAATCAAATGAACAATAACTGGTTCTGTGAAAATATCCGCGCCACCAATCCTTGTGGTGAACAGCCCTTGCCGCCCCATGGTAGCTGCTTATTAGGTTCGATCAATTTAACCCGTTTTGTTAAGCAACCGTTTACTGCCGATGCTCAATTTAATTGGGCCCAGTTTAAGGAAGTCGTCGCGGTATTTACCCGCATGTTAGATAACGTGGTTGAGATAAATGGTTTACCACTTCCTGAGCAAGAATTCGAAATTCGTAACAAGCGCCGCCATGGTATGGGGTATTTAGGACTCGGCTCATCTATCACTATGCTAGGGATGAAATATGGTGACGAAGCTTCGCAATTGTTTACCGAAGAAGTCACTCGTCAGTTAGCCTTAGTAGGCTGGCAGCAAGGCTTAGCCTTGGCAAAAGAAAAAGGTCCGGCGCCGAGTATGGAAGAAGAGTTTGAGCTCACTCATTCACTAGTCAGCCAACGGCCAGAGCTGCTTACGGATGGCTTTAAGCTCGGCGATAAAATAAAGGGAAAGGTCTTACACGCGAAATACAGCCGTTATATGCAACAGTTAGCCGAAGAAGATCCAGAGCTTGTACTAGATCTCGCCAAAATAGGCTCACGCTTCACTCATCACAGCTCTATCGCGCCAACAGGCACCATCAGCTTATCTGTTGCTAATAACGCCAGTAACGGCATTGAACCCAGTTTTGCCCATCATTACGCACGTAACATTATTAAGCCAGGACGTAAGACCAAAGAAAAAGTCGATGTGTATTCGTATGAATTATTAGCCTATCGAGCAATACATGGCTTAGAAGGCGAAGAGGAGGGGCATCAGCAAGCCTTACCCGATTATTTTATAACCTCAGACGCGGTCAGCCCACAGCAGCATGTTGATATACAAGCTGCGGCGCAGAAATGGATAGATTCCTCTATTTCTAAAACAGCCAATGTGCCAAGTGATTATCCGTTTGAGAAGTTCAAGCACATTTATCAATATGCCTACGACAAATCATTAAAAGGCTGTACTACCTTCCGATTCAATCCCGAAGTCTTTCAAGGAGTTCTTGTGCAAGAAAAAGATCTAGAAAATACCTTGTATAAATTCACCCTCAGCAATGACCAAGTAGTCGAGCTGAAAGGTAATGAAATGGTTGAGTACGATGGCGAAACACACAGTGCTGCAAATTTATACGATGCGTTGAAAGAAGGCTATTACGGTAAGCTTTAACGGCTCCAAGGAAAATAAAAATGATGAAAATAGAAAAGAAAATCACCGCTTTTGACGTCGTCGATTTAACGGCTGCCTCGCTAAATAAAGGACAGCAGTCAGATAAAGCTGATTGTACTGAGGTCGAACACATAGAAGAGGTGCACGAAAGCTTGAAGCGGCCAGAAATGCTACTTGGCTCAACGTATAAAATCAAACCTCCCATGGCTGACCACGCCTTATACGTGACGATTAACGATGTTGTCTTAAACCCTGATACGGATCATGAGATGCGTCGTCCATTTGAAATGTTCATTAATTCAAAGAACATGGACCAGTTTCAATGGATTGTTGCATTAACCCGAGTTGCCTCAGCGGTTTTCCGCAAGGGCGGCGATGTCACTTTTTTAGTCGAAGAGTTTAAAGCGGTATTTGACCCTCATGGAGGGTATTTGAAAAAGGGGGGAATCTATATGCCGTCACTCGTCGCAGAAATAGGTCATGCCTTAGAAAAGCATTTAATTATGATAGGTTTGATGAAGCCTGCTAAAATCCCTGCTCATCAACAAAAGATACTCGATGAAAAGCGAGCTCAGTTTGATTCTTTGGCGAAAAGCGAGAAGGTAGAGCAGGGGGATTTTCCAGAAGAAGCGAAGATCTGTAAAAAATGCCATACCAAAGCGACTATTTTAATGGATGGCTGCTTAACTTGCCTAAACTGTGGGGATTCAAAATGTGGTTAGCAGGCACGAAGATTGACACTTAAGAGAAGCAATAGGTATTAAAGCCATGGATATTGAAAGCATACGCAGAGAATACATGAGAGACGGGTTGAAGCGCAGTGAGTTGAACGCCGATCCTATGGAGCAATTTGACCAGTGGCTAACAATGGCTACCAAAACCCCCATGTCTGATCCTACGGCAATGAGCGTAGCGACCGTTGGTGAAAATGGTATGCCATCTCTGCGTACGGTGCTATTAAAAGATTATAATGAGAAAGGCTTCGTCTTTTATACCAATCTTGATAGTCGTAAAGCGCGGGAACTAAAGCAGAATAAAAAAATTGCTCTGCTATTTCCTTGGACCAATTTAGAACGCCAAGTGATTATTACCGGCGAAGCAGAGTTTGTTTCAACCGCAGAATCAATGAAATACTTTTTAAGCCGCCCTAAAGACAGTCAAATAGCCGCGTTAGCTTCTCATCAAAGCCGTCCGATTAATTCTCGTGCGATGCTAGAAGAGAAATTTTTGCAGCTAAAAAATCAATTTAAAAGCGGTGATGTCAGCTTGCCTTCTTTTTGGGGTGGGGTGCGTATTAAACCGGTTCAGATTGAATTCTGGCAAGGTAGAGAGAATCGTCTACACGACCGTTTTATGTATACCAAAGATGATAGCGGAGAGTGGAGTGTTGATCGTTTAGCGCCATAAACTGTTTTATTCATTACCAAAAAGCCGCAATAGGAGTTCTTTAAATTTGAGAAATTCTATTGCGGCTTTTTTATTTCTAATGCTTCAGTTTTACTTAGCTTTTAGCGCAAACCTTTATCAAGCATCACTTGAGTATATTGCTTATCGGTACCGTTAATGTGATTGATCAACCAGTTGGTTAAATAAGTACTCACTTCATTTAAGCTATCATGACCTTCACGATTATATAAACCAACAAACTGCTCAACCTGAGCAATCATATTATTATGCTGCTGTTTGTGATTTTCAAAATCTTCGTAACCGGCTTGCTGCATCATTTCTTCTTCGCGAGTAAAATGAAAGCGCGTATATTCAACTAGCTGCTCTAACGCCTGACGTTCAAACTCTGCACTGGTATCGTAGTCATAAGCCGTTTTAAATTGATTCAATAAATATATTAAGCGTTTATGGTCATCATCTAGTGATTTAATCCCTACGCTGTATTCATCTTTCCAGGTGATGGTCGTGGGTTTGTTAAATTTTTTATAGGCAAAAGGAATCAGTACTAATACTGCAATTAATATCCACGGAATTGGATTGTCTAGACCGATGAGAAAACCCAGTCCGATCGCAACGATAATTAATCCTATTAGCGCAGCAAATATAAGAGCGTTTGATCGTTTGTTCATAGTCAGTATCCAGCGGTAAAAAAGTTAAATAAAAGTCTATTTGACCGTAAGCTTTACATAAATGTAGCAAGGCAACAGGGTTTTAAGTTTTATTATTGAGTTAGGTCAACAAATTAAAAATTGTTTTATCCTCAGGTTAAACCATTGACCAAAGTCATTATTTTAGTTTCAGATTCGATCATAGTGTTCGTAAAGCAATGTAAAGGAAAAATTACTTACATAGCTTTCTTGTTGTATTTATCTTTATTGCACTGGGGATAGTGTCATATGAAAAAGTTGAAGTTTGGTATTTCTACAATTGGTTTGGCCATCGGTATGGCAACTGCAGGTTTGAGTTTTTCTGCAGCAGCTGGCGGTCCGACTTTAACGGAACAAGAATTTGAAAAAGCAAACCTAATGTACTTCCAGCGTTGCGCTGGTTGTCATGGTGTTTTGCGTAAGGGTGCTACGGGTAAAAACCTAGAACCTAAAGGCATGCTTAAGAAAGGTCAGGTACGTTTAGAGAAAATTATCTCTTATGGTACTGAAGGCGGCATGAACAACTTTGATGATATCTTCTCAAAAGAAGAAATCGCCGATCTTGCAACCTACATCCAAATGGAACCACCGGTTCCACCTGAAATGTCTCTTAGTCAAATGCGTTCGCATACTAAAGAATACGTTGCGCCAAAAGACTACCCAACTAAACCATTGCATGATGGCAACTGGAAAAATTTCTTTGTTGTTATCGAACGTGATGCCGGTACTGCTGCGATCATCGATGGCGATACTAAAGAAATCATTACCCACATTGATACGGGCTATGCCGTACACGTAATTAAGGGTACTGAGCACCATAAAGTTGATCACGCAAAAGATGTAGGTCGTTTCTGGTACACCATTGGTCGTGACGGAAAAGTTAACAAAATCGATCTATGGCAAACCCCTGATAAAATGTTGGTTGCCGAAACCAAGATGGCTTATGACGCACGTGATATCGCTGTTTCAGGCGATGGCAAATACGTTATTGCTGGCGGTTACTGGCCACCACATTTTGTAATCATGGATGCAGAAACACTTAATCCTTTAAAAGTTGTTTCTACTCGTGGCTACAATACTAAGGGTGATTACGTTAATGAAGCACGTGTAGCAGCTATCTATACTGCACCAAACGAATCTTCATTCATCGTAGCGGTTAAAGAAACTGGCCAAATGTTGCAGGTTGATTATAACGACCTAGACAACCTAACCATTACTTCGATTGCCTCAGCAGAATTCTTACACGACGGTTTCTTCGATCCTTCAGGTCGCTACTTCCAGATCGCTGCAAACGCATCGAACAAGATGGTTGTTGTTGATACTAAAGATCGTGAATTAGAAATGATGATCGATGTTGATTCTCTTCCTCACCCAGGTCCAGGCGCTAACTGGATTGATGAGAAGTGTGGCCCAGTTGCCGGCACAACTCACCTAGGTACAGGTCTAGTATCAGTATGGGGTAACGATCCGATCGGCCATAAAGATCAAGCGTGGAAACTTTGTTATGAAGTTGAAACTGACGGTCCTGGTGCGTTCATCCGAACTCACGAAACCTCTGATTACGTTTGGGCTGATCAGCTTAAGCACCCAGAGCCAGAAGTTCAGCAGTCAGTACAAGTTTTCGATAAGAAAACTCGTGAAATCGTTAAGACTATTCGTGTAACTGAAGAAGAAGGCAAAGCCGCTCTTCACATGGAATTCAACGATGACGGATCTGAAGTTTGGGTTTCTGTATGGAACCGAGCAGATGCGAAGAACCCAACCGGTGAGATTGTAATCTACGATGCGAAAACTCTTAAAGAGATCAAGCGCATTAAAGGTTTAACAACTCCAACAGGTAAGTTCAACGTTAATAACCGCATGAATCACAAAACCTAGTTTTTGATTTAGCGTGATAGGGCAAGGATCTCCTTGCCCTTTTTAGCATTAGAAGAAAAATATAATTGAAATGATGTTGTACCTCATTCTGGCGAAATTATTATGACTGATGATAGAGTGACCGAAGAAATTGTTCATAAACCCAAGTTTTTTAACCGACGTCTAGCGTTTGGCACCACCATAGCCGGTGCTGTAATTTTCTTTGTCGTTGGTGTTTTATTTTGGGGGGGCTTCAATACAGCGATGGAAGCAACCAACCAAATGGAATTTTGTATTGGCTGTCACGAAATGGAAGCTAATGTTTACCAAGAATATAAACCGACGATTCACTACTCGAATCGTACTGGTGTACGTGCGGGTTGCCCCGACTGCCACGTTCCACGCCCATGGATTCATAAAATGGTGCGTAAGATCCAAGCCTCAAAAGAAGTGTTCTCTTGGTTAACCGGTAAGATTGATACCGCAGAAGAGTTTGAAGAACACCGCTTAACCATGGCGAAGAGTGTATGGAGTGCAATGAAAACAACGGATTCACGTGAATGCCGTAACTGCCATACCATTGATTCAATGAATCCAGAATTCCAAAAACCTCGTGCGCGTAAACAGCACATGAATGCGTTTAAAGAAGGCCAAACGTGTATCGATTGCCATAAAGGCATTGCCCACAATAATGTTCGTCATATGTTAGATGATGAAGAGCTTGAAGCCATTGAAAAGCCTAATCCTGATTACATTCGTGAAGTACCACAGATGTATATTGATGGTTTAGCGCGCATCGAAGTAAAAGAAAGAGAGAAAGCGGAAGCTGATCAAATAGCGAAAGCGGCGGCGAAAGCAAAAGAGCAAAAAGCCATCGATGGTGCGATTAAAGAAGCCTTAGAAGCGTATAAGCAAGAAAATGCCCCTGCTAATAAGAAGTCGGCTGGCACGAGTAAGAAGGCATCCGCAGCAATCAGTAGTATTGATGTGAACTGGTCAAAAGCGAATAGCCGTGAGATTACCATCTTCTATCCTGGTCAAACCTCGATTGAGTGGATTCAAAATGGTCGTGATCACGGTGGTGCTCGTCCATTCACCAAAGGTGGAGATCGTTGTGTAACCTGCCACGATAAAGAAACGGCTGATATGGGTAATAAAATTGTTAGTGGTGAAAAAGCCGAAGATACTCCAATTGCGGGTAAGCGCGGATTTATTCCAGTAACCGTCGATACAACCTACGATGCTGAGCATCTATACATGCGCTTTAGCTGGGCAGATGGCGACCATGTGCCAGTCCCTTTTGTTGACGGCGGAAAAATGGATCCTAAAAACCCTATGAAGTTAGCCGTGATGTTTGCCAACGACAATGTAGAGTTCGCCGATCGTGCGGGTTGCTGGGGAACGTGTCACCACGATGCGAAGAACATGCCGGATGCACCGGATGCAGCAACACTCGCAGGCAGTGAATTTGCTAAACAAATTAACTTGCAGGATGGTGTCTCTAAGTACTTATCTGAAACGCGTACTAAGATCGAAATCAAAGGTCGTCGTGGTAAGAAGAAAGGCGGTTGGGATAAGCTTAAACCAGAAGATAAGCTTAAGAGTTTAATGGATGAAAAAGCGTATATGGATATCGTACGCTACAAGTCTGGGGAAGCGATTGTAGAGGATGGTCACATCTCTGCAGACCGGAACATGGCGGGGGGGCAAGGTGCTGAGTTTGATGCCAAACTTAAGAATGGGACTTGGTCTGTCATCATGAAGCGTAAGCTGACTTCTGATAAACAAGGTGATGTGAGTATTAGTAAGGATGGTTTGTACAACTTCGGTTTTGCGATTCACGATGATTATACTAATTCGCGCTATCACCATGTATCCCTAGGCTACAAGCTAGGACTCGATAATGAAGAAGCTGAACTGAATGCTGGTAAGCAGTAGTCAGCACCAGTAAGCAGCAATAGAAATCGGTTGTCAGTGAGACCGATAAAGAATAAGGCACCTTTTAATTATTAAATAATTATTAAAAGGTGCCTTTTTTGTTTCTAGTCAATTAAGTGCGATGAAAAATAAGGATAATGAAATCATGAAAAATACATTAATAATGTTATTGGCGGTGATGATTTCTATCGTATCGATGCCTTTGTATGCTGCAGAAATACATGTGGATATCGTAAAGTTTAAATTCGTACCGCAGCAACTTATCGTCAATGTCGGTGATACGGTTATTTGGACGAATAGAGAAAAGCGCCAGTATCACAGTGTTTGGTTTAAAGACGCAGGTGAGCCAGAAGCGGATTATTTTTTTCCTGATGAAACCTATCGTCGCACATTCGATAAAACCGGAACATTCAACTACCTTTGTGGACCCCACCCAAAAATGACAGGGTCGGTACAGGTAAAATGATGACAGATGTAAAGAGAGGAAGTATGAATAATAGAATCGTTTCAGGTGCAGCAGCATCGTTGGCACTCATCGCCTTAATCTTATTACAAGGATGTAGCGGACACCCTGGGGCAGGTCACTGGCAAGCAGGCCTTGAAGCATCTGATTCGCAATACAGTGCATTGGAACTAGAGTTTGACGGTAAAGGTACTCTGCATCCAAATGAATCATTCGCAGGGCAAGAAGGTAAAGCTGATCTTTGGTGTTTATGGCAGGCTACTTCGTCAGTAGAGCTCGACGTTCAATGTGGTGATGGCAGCGCAGAAAAGATTAATGTTAAGTTTGAATTTGTCGTTACAAATTCAGGAGGTGAAGGTTCAAGCGAAGATCTGTTTAATAAAGCAAGCTTAAGACAAGAAGGGCGTATCGTAGGCATGTTTAAGCGTAAACAGTAATTAAAATCTAAGCCCAAGATTCAGGCCATAGGTATTATGGTCGTTAAAATTATAGCGCCTAATATAAGGAAATACGTGTAGCTTCCCTGCATGTATCGCCAAGCCAACTTCTGGATAAATGGTGAGTATTTCATCTTTTTGGTATTCTTCCGGTTCGTCATCATCCGAACAGTTAAAAGTAACAGTCACAAATATAGCTAATCCCAGATACAGAAATCTTACGATCATGAAACTGCTTTCGCTTACTAGGTCGTCGGTACTGCTGAATGGGAAATAACAACAATAAACCGGTATATTTCATGAAACGCTAATTACTCTCTAAGGCCTTATAGTTGTCAGTAATTTGTTGCCTCATACATTAGAACCTTATTACGGCCTGATGATTTTGCTTGATAAAGTGCTTTATCACAGCGTTCTATCCAAGAATTAACCTTATCAGAATCACGAGCGTTAGAAACCCCACCACTAATAGTCACGGGGTGCCCAAGATTATAGTCCTGTTGCTCAACTAATCGGCGCAGTTCCTCTGCTAGCTTAAAAGCATCTTCTTGATTTGTCTGGCTTAATAATACCGCAAACTCTTCACCTCCATAACGAAACAACTTATCACTATCTCGTAATCGTTGTTGTATTGTTGCCGATATTTTAACCAATACTCGATCTCCAGCCTGATGGCCATAGGTATCATTAATCGCTTTGAAGTTATCCAAATCGAAAATAAACAAGGAGGCAGGGGTTTGATAGCGTAAATATGCGTAAAGTGATTCTTCAATGGAAGCATTGAATGTGTGGCGATTAAACGCATTCGTTAGTGAATCTCGGCTAACCAATATGTTTAATGAACTCAGTAAGCGATTGATGAAAAAGGTCAGTAATAGGGTGAATAAAGTAACCAATATTAAACTGGCATAGATACGAAATTGAACGGGAAGTGGGTAGTTTATACTTGCTAAATAAAAGATGCAGGCATTGAATATGGCCACGCTAATGCAGGCTTCTTCAAACTCGAGCATTAGGCAAAAAGCAATTACCCCAACGTAGGCCCAAAAAATACCGTATTCAGGATGCAATACTAAAGTGTGGAGGATTGTCGTTGGGAAGAAAAGAACGAAACCACGGCCTTTCCAAAGATAATGGTGTCTTACAGTTAGCACATAAACGACAGTCGCAAAGTAGATGCCGCCAGAAAAAGATATAAGCCCAGTGATATGATCGCCGCGTAAAAACTGTAATGCCGAAAAACCAAACGCTGCAATACAACCTAATATATTGAAATATAAACGAATATTGTATCGATACTGCTCAATTTCATTAATAACCATACTGTTCAAATTTTCTTTGCAGGCTTAATGAATAAGTATAGTTAAAAGTCTATAAATCGCTCAAAGTAGTTCTTCTAACGTGGCAACCATATCATCATCAGCACACAAAAAACGGATAGCCAAAAGACAAAAACAGGGAAGCTAATGCCACGCCATTTCGCTTTGGTACTACGTACAGGAGATAGCGCAAACCCGCAGCGGGTGCACATCTTATCTTTAAGCGCGACATCTCCCTGGCAGTTATCACATAGACGCTGAGAGGGTTTGGCACTTTCTGACTTGTTCATGGCAATACTCTAATCTTTAACCTAATTTATTTTGCCATAAAACTCCCTGTCAGAGCATATTAACCGGCCAAAACCTGATGCGAATCAATAGCCTTTGCCAATAGATCACTACTATGAACAGTATATTGTAAATGTCATATGCGTGAGGAAAGACGATGACCGTCGAGATTGCTGTAAGTAATGCTAAAGATAGCACCAAAGATGAGCTGTTCTACGAGCCACAGGGCAACGAAGTAGAGCTGTTTACCCACGCCTATAACAACGAGTTGCCAGTATTAATCAAAGGCCCAACCGGTTGTGGTAAAACCCGCTTTATCGCCGCCATGGCCGAAAAACTAGGGCGACCACTGTATACAGTTGCCTGTCACGATGATCTAACCGCCGCTGATCTGGTCGGGCGTCACCTTATTGGCCCAGATGGAACTTATTGGCAAGACGGTCCATTAACCAAGGCCGTACGCGAAGGTGGCATTTGTTATTTAGACGAGGTAGTCGAAGCGCGTAAAGATACAACGGTGGTACTTCACCCACTAGCCGATGATCGCCGTATATTGCCGATTGAACGTACCGGAGAATACTTAGAAGCCGCGCCAGGATTTATGCTGGTAGTTTCGTATAACCCGGGCTATCAAAATCTAATTAAGGGGATGAAGCCTAGTACTCGCCAACGTTTTATCGCCATGAGCTTTGATTACCCTAGCGCCGAGACCGAAGCCAAAATTGTTGCCCAAGAAAGTGGTGCACCGATGGAGCTAGTAGAACAGCTCGTTCGCTTAGGGTCCGCTTTGCGTAATCTAAAAGATCACGATCTAGAAGAAGCCGCATCAACACGATTAATAATTTATGCTGCTAAGCTTGTAATGAGTGGTATTGATATTAAACAAGCCTGTTATGCCGCAATGGCCGAACCTTTATCAGATGATGAAGCAACAGTTACAGCGTTAAAAACAGTAATCGATGCGTGTATCGTCAGCTAGGCGATACGCCCTAATTTATTGAGAAACGTTCATGAATAAATCAGTACAAGCGCAGGCATTGTATTTGGCAAACTTACTGGCATTGCCCGGTATTGCTTTTTTGCTACTTGCATTGTTATATCGAAAGCTTGTATGGATTCCACGAAAAACTTCAAAAATAGTAATACGTGACGCACTGGATTTGAATATCGACGAGTGCAAAGACTTAAAGCAAAGACGAATCATCGAGAACAGTGTGAGCCAAAAAGAACTCGATCAGTCGCATTCACGAGTCGCTCTGTTGTTATCGATTATTGGCGGAAGCTCGGTTATCGGTGGTTGTTCAACCATCTATTACACCATGGAAGGGTCAACTCAAGCATGGCCAATGATCATTGTTTATTTCACCATTATGCATACTTCGTTTGTCCTCTGGGGCATGGTTAATTTAGCCCAAGCGATGTCATCGCGCCTACCGTATTTCAAACTGATATAGCCTGCTTTAAATCGTCATATAACCTACTGTATCAGTAGGTTTCTTTTTTCTTGAAAACCCCAAAACTTGTTCTAAATCAGTATTTTAGCGCTCTAAAACAGAGCGTTAGAGCGTCAAGAAAGCTTGATGCATCTTTCAGGGTGTAAGTCCCTGTCGGGCAAGGTTTAACCAACCACCCGTATCGAGTGTTGCGCCTGTGGCGGAGTTTGTGGATCGAAAGTACT
>Ga0105348_1000350_pt1 | contig 34019 bp, 32 predicted proteins | sample EN8Hudsemesocosm_2_FD_83504 | JGI IMG/M metagenome (GOLD analysis project Ga0105348, IMG submission 83504) | Methane-oxidizing microbial communities from mesocosms in the Hudson Canyon - EN8C Hudson Canyon | ecosystem: Environmental > Aquatic > Marine > Cold seeps | place: Hudson Canyon... | reverse complement strand
TATTTTCTTAGACATCAGGCCTTTGAGTTTTTGTGCTGCACTCATTGAAGAGACTCCCTAGAATTTTAATTCCATAAAATTCATTAAATATGATGAGAGAAAGGAAGAGAGCAAACGCTCTCTTCCTTGATACTAGTTATCGAAACAACTAGGTTTTGTGGTTAGCTCGGTTATAAACATTGAACTTACCAGTCGGTGTAGTCAGACCTTTAATACGCTTAATCTCTTTAAGAGTTTTCGCATCATAAATCACGATTTCACCTGTAGGGTTACTATTATCGGTACGATTCCATACAGATACCCAAACTTCAGATCCGTCTTTGTTGAACTCCATATGAAGTGCAACTTTACCTTCTTCTTCCGTTACACGAATTGTTTTCACAATTTCATGCGTATCTTTATCGATAACCTGAACACTTTGCTGAATTTCAACTTCTGGGTGCTTCAACTGGTCTGCCCAAACATATTGCGAGTCAGGGTGAGTTCGAATAAACGCACCAGCACCATCGGTTTCAACTGTGTAACAAAGTTTCCATGCCTGATCAGGATGACCAATTGGATCATTACCCCAAACAGAGATTTCACCAATACCTAGGTGAGTTGTGCCGCCAACAGGACCACACTTCTTATCAATCCAGTTAGCACCTGGACCTGGGTGTGGCAACTTAGCAACGTCGATCATTTTTTCTAACTTACGTTCTTTCGTATCAACAACAACCATCTTGTTAGATGCGTTCGCTGCGATCTGGAAGTAACGACCCGTTGGATCAAAGAAACCGTCGTGCAAGAACTTAGCTGAATCGATTTGATCGATACGCAAGTTATTAATATCGCTATAATCAACCTGCCACATTTGACCTAATTCTTTAATTGCCACCATCCAGGTTGGCTCATTAGGTGTCGTGTAGATTGCTGCAACACGTGCTTCGTTGACGTATTCACCATCAACATTAACACCACGAGATGAAACAACTTTTAAAGGCTCAAGTGTTTCCGCATCCATGATCACGAAATGTGGTGGCCAGTAGCCGCCAGCAATGACGTATTTGCCATCACCCGATACAGCAATATCACGTGCGTCATATGCCATTTGAGTTTCTGCAACTAACATCTTGTCAGGTGTTTGCCATAGATCGATCTTGTTAACTTTTCCATCACGACCAATGGTGTACCAGAAGCGACCAATTGCATCATCAGGGTGGCCCGTCTTATGGTGCTCTGTACCTTTAATAACGTGAACGGCGTAACCGGTATCGATATGAGCAACGATTTCATGCTTATCGCCATCAATGATTGCAGCTTTACCTGCGTCACGTTCGATAACCACAAAGAAGTTTTCCCAATTTCGGCCATGAAGCGGCTTGCTTGGGTAGTCTTTTGGTGCGATATATTCCTTAGTGCGATCCTTCATCATTTGCAGAGACATTTCAGGCGGTACAGGTGGTTCCATCTGAATGTATTTAGCAAGAATATCAATTTCTTCTTTGTTGAAAAGATCATCAAAGTTATTCATGCCGCCTTCTGTACCTAGCTCGATAATTCGAGACAGACGCTTAGTGCCTTTCTTCAAGGTATTTTTTGGCTCCAGATTTTTACCTGTCGCGCCTTTACGAAGCACACCGTGACAACCGGCACAACGCTGGAAGTACATAGTTTTTGCTTTCTCGAATTCAGCATCACTTAATGTAGGTGCAGTATTGGTAGCTGCGTTTACAGCACCTCCACCCATACCCATTGCTAATACTAACGCTGACATTGCTAGTTTAGTTTGTTTCATTTATAGCAAACTCCTATTTTTTCGCCTTTATTTTCAAAAAATGGCCACCTACTACCTACCTTGCTCAATGCGCAACTTTCTGTAGGTATACGTGTCAAAATGACCTGCTTACTTGACCTTAGTCAATCAGCAAGGAATTCTTCACTGCCATAATTTCACTCGACATCAGTGACGAGTACTTATTACTAAACAAGATTCGTACCAGCACGTAACATACTGATAAATAACGGAATTTAAATTAAACCTATCAAAATGACCACTTTAAAAAGAAGTCATTCAGACAAAATAGAGGTTGCTATGACAACAAAAGATGCACTTTTTGATACGATTACCATGATCATTTCAGACTTGCCGAAAGATCTTCCTGCACAACAACGCTATCAGCGACTTTTGTCAGAAATGCAGAAAGTCTTTTCTTTTGATGCGGCCGCCGTTTTAAAGCTGGAAGGACACCTACTACGCCCTTTGGCAACCATCGGTTTAAGTGACGATGTATTGGGCCGGCGCTTTGAGGTAGATGAACACCCACGACTCAAACAAGCCTTACAATCAAGAAACCCAATACATTTTGAAGCAGATTCCGAATTACCCGACCCTTACGATGGTTTAGTCGACAACATTGACCATCAATTAGATGTGCATGATTGCATGGGTATCTCACTTTATATTGATAATGAACCCTGGGGCGTACTTACCTTAGATGCGATGGAAACGGGATCTTTTGATAAAATTGATCTAAATGAGTTAAGCACTTTCACACGTTTAACAGAGGCATCGGTTAAAGCTGCTGAACGAATCAAAGCAATGGGTATGCAAGCAAAGCATCACCAGTTGGTTAGTCAAACATTAGTAGCAGAAACTCCCTGTGAAATCATTGGCCGAAGTGAGCCTATGATAAAACTCAAAGATGAGTTAAATATTGTAGCCCAGTCAGAGTTAACAGTTTTAGTCACTGGCGAAACGGGTGTGGGTAAGGAATTAGTGGCGCGCCAGGTTCACTTGCTTTCTCCTAGAAACCAAGGACCACTGATCTACGTAAACTGTGCAGCCTTACCCGAAAATATCGCTGAAAGTGAATTATTCGGCCATATAAAAGGCGCATTTTCCGGTGCAGTGTCTGGTCGAGCAGGTAAATTTGAAATTGCGAATGGCGGGACTTTATTTTTAGATGAGATCGGCGAATTACCGCTTTCAATCCAACCTAAACTTTTACGTGCCTTGCAGAGTGGAGAAATTCAGCGCGTTGGTTCAGACCGTAATACCCAAGCCAATGTACGTATAGTTGCAGCTACAAATCGAGACCTTGAAAAAGAAGTCACTGAAGGCCGTTTTCGTTCTGATTTATTCCATCGTCTAAGTGTTTATCCAGTTCATGTACCACCTCTAAGAGAGCGTGGACATGATATTTTGTTGCTCTCAGGCTATTTACTAGAAATGAATCAACAACGTTTGGGGGTACAGGGCCTGAGACTAACACCCGATGCAAAGCAAACCCTCATGAACTATACTTGGCCAGGTAATGTACGAGAATTAGAGCACTTGTTAAGTCGTTCTGCTTTAAAAGCTATTTCAGAACAAGGCCGAGACCAGCGCTGCATAAGCATTAATTCAACACATTTAGACATTAGACTAAATGATGAAATACATACACTGTCTGAACCAACGCATTCACCAGATGGTACCTCGCTCGCGATTGCGCCTCAAAGTGATGCCATTTATTTCACCGCACAGGGTTGTTTGAAAACCGCTTTAGATGAGTTTCAACGCAGTTTTATTGAAACAGTATTGGAAAGACACAAAGGCAATCAAGCAGCAGCTGCACGTGAACTTGGTGTTAATCGAAGTAATTTTTATCGTTTGGTCAAGCGATTGAGTGTTTAGAAAGATTACGGAAGCTGTGGCCTGTTTTTTATCGAGATGGTATTTAGAGGCCAACTACGAACTGTCTTAAATATTATATTCCAAATACTTCTCAAGCATTCGCTTTCTTTAACACTTTGACTACAACTTTCTTAAAAATATCAGGGTTAAGCGGCTTGATTATCCATCCAGTCAAGCCCAAAGCTTTACCTTGCTCTTTAAGTTGTGGGTCTGATTCAGTGGTCAGCATTAAAATTGGCAGATTTTGGTAATGCTCCATGGCTCGCAAAGCAGTAACAAGTTCAAGGCCGTTCATATTTGGCATATTGTAATCTGAAATCAATAAGTCAAAGTTCTTCTCTTTTGCCAGGGCCAAACCTTGTTCGCCATCTTCAGCCTCTGAAATAGAGATCTCATCACCTTTTAATAAAAAAGCGACTAACTTGCGTACGGTTAACGAGTCCTCAACAATCAAAATATTTTTCATAAACTAATTCTCAAACGTTAACCATAATATCTATAGCAGTATAGAGCAGGTTAAAAATACACACAGTGCTTATAAGGGTTGTTTTTCCTAAGCTTAATTATTTAGTATTCAGCCATAGTCATTTTCTAAAAAAGTACATTGAATTTCTTCAATCTGATCTTTACTACTTAGTAACGCTTCAACGCAGTCAGGGTCAAATTGTTTACCCGCCATTTCCTGAAGTTTTTCGTAGGCTTGCTCATTCGTCCACGCCTCCTTGTATGGACGTTTACTGGTAAGCGCATCAAATACATCAGCCACTGTGACAATACGCGCTTCGATTGGAATCGCACCTCCAACCAACCCATCAGGATAGCCCGTACCATCTACATATTCATGATGATAGTTAGCAATGTTTCTAAGCATCTCAACATAACCCACACCATTAAGGCCGTAATTTTCTAACAAGGAATCAATCAGCACCCGACCGTCTGCTGGGTGACTTTGCATGACAGAAAATTCCTCTTGAGTGAGTTTGCCAGGTTTTAACAATATTCGATCAGGAACTTTTATTTTTCCTAAGTCATGTAATGGGGCAAATAGATAAATGTGTTCAATATATTGGTCATCAAAATTATATTTTTCTGCCAATACTTTGGCAATCAAACGGGTATAACGTGACATCCGTTCTAAATGGGAAGCGGTTTCCGGGTCTCTTGAGTGAGTCATGTTCAATGCAGATTTAACCGTGGCTAATAAGGTTCGAATATTAGCCCGCTCATTATAAATAAGTAGGGTGACCATATGACTGACCATATCCAACTCAACCATCACATGTTCAGTAAACACATCTTTTTCAAAGGAGTTAAAAAACACAAAACCAAAAAAGTGATCATTAAAAATCATGGGTAAGGTATAACTAGATTGATAACCTGCATTCAACAATGCTTTTGAATGAACCTTATAAGATGCACCCAATTGTGTCAGATCATTAATCACTCTAGGTTCGGATGCTTCAATGATTTTTTTTAATGAGGCCGTTTCAGACAGCTTTATCTGATAGTTCTCCAGTGGCGTCTTACCCTCCCCACTATAGATAAACGTTTTAAGTAAATCCGTATTAGTGTCATACAGCGCAACAGCAATGCGTGACAAAAAAGGATGATGTTGTTGAGTTGCTAGATGTAGCGCCTTTAGCTTGTCAGCAATCGACAAGGTTTTATTCATTTGGCTTAAGGCATCTTTGTGGTCTGGCATGACTAAAGCCCCAATTACGTACGAATAGTTTATCTGTCATTAAATAAACTATAGCAGAGCAATTGAGGGTTTGATGATTTTTAAAAAAAGAGACGAAAGAGCTTATAGAATCATCTAGATACTGAAACTAGAACCACAACCACAAGTAGTTTCTGCATTAGGATTGGTAACCGCAAACTGAGCGCCTTTCAGGCCTTCAGTGTAGTCAACTGTGGCACCCACTAAATACTGATAACTCATTGCATCGACTACTAGATTGACACCTTGCTTGGTGACTACAGTATCATCTTCGGCTTTTTCTTCATCAAAGGTAAAGCCATATTGAAAACCCGAGCAACCGCCACCTGTCACATACACTCTTAAATGCAGGTCAGGGTTGCCCTCTTCTTCGACTAATTGCTTAACCTTATTCGCGGCTGCATCAGTAAATATCAAGGGGGATGGCATATGAGATTGAACAACGCTCATCTAGGCTCCAACAATTCAAATAAATAGAAAATAACAATAGATTTCTAATTATCCAATTAACCTAGTATTTTAGTCAACTATTTTGCAGTATTTGAGCTCAATTCAGACGCTACTGTCGAATTCGTATCGGAACTAATGGCTTTCAAAGATACTGGCTCAGTTAAAGACTCCGGTTCATTTTCATTACCGTCATGATGTTTGATCGATACTGGCTCTTTATGGTGAACTAGATTGCCATTCACTTCAGCCCCCATCGCCATTTCGATCAAGTGATAATATACATTGCCTTTGATTGAAGCATTTGCCGCCAGTTCAATGTGTTTAGATGCATACACATCACCATGCACTGTGCCATTAACAATAATATGCGGTGCGATTACGTCACCATCTATTTCACCAATATCACTAATGCGCACAATCGCTTCGCTATCTTCTTCTGCACGAATAGTGCCACGTACTAAGCCATCAATATGCAAGCCACCTGAAAATTGCAAATCACCTACAATTTGAGTTTTGCCTGAAACCAGCGTGTCAAAGTGGGTTGTGGTACTTTGATGGTGCTTACTTTTGCTCTTGCTCTTGCCCCACATGCTATTTCTCCGAACCTTTGCTTTTGTTAATCGCTCATTACTTATTTATAAGCGTTTGCCATTCAAAACTTTGCTCCAAACGCGAGGCTTTTTTGCCTTTTGTCTGAGCCACTACTTGAATACTTCCTGGCACTAAGTCTTCTGGTAGTACTAATTCACCGCTTATATCCTGGAAATACTTAAATTTGAACTTAATCCCCAAATCTTTTTGCTCAGAAATATCCCGTAAAGGAATGATTTCTTTTTTATCGCCCCGCATACCAATTAAGTTAACGGCAACCACGCCTTTTACATAAGCCTTATTGTCAGCCACTTGAGCTAAAACAATTTTATAGGCGAAACGATTGTTTACTGAGCCCGCCTTGATTTCTACTTTCTGAACTTGCAAACCACGAGCATTATCCGATGGCGCCATGATGTTTTGATAAAATGAAACATCGGTTTCCAATTGGGAAACCTTGGCTTTAAACTCACGAATGGTTTCCTGAATGCCCTGTTTTGCCAGCTCATCTATTTCTCGTCCACTTTGCAGATTTGCTACTTGCTGGCGTAAATTAGTTTCACCGTCTTGCAACATCGCATAATCACCAGCAAGCTGATTCAATTTTTCTAGTACTCTGGCATGCTTGTAGCGACTTAGGTAGTCACCGAACAGAAAGCTGACGGCACCTATCACTACCACACCTGTTACAAACACTAGACGACGTTTTCGTTTAATGCCAGGTTTGTGTTTAACTACTATCAGTTTATCCTGAGCTTTGCGGTTTGCCATAAAATTTTCCTTTAATGAGACTTAATTCCGTGATTTTATGGCATAATTTACGGCATTAAAGGTACTTGATTAATACCTGCATTCTCTTCTAAACCAAACATTAAGTTCATATTCTGAACCGCTTGTCCCGAAGCGCCTTTGACCAGGTTGTCAATCACTGACAACACAATAATAGTATTGCTACCCACTTGTTTATGTAAGGCAATACGGCAGTAATTTGAGCCTTTCACACTACGTGTTTCCGGGTGAGAACCCAGAGGCATTACATCTACAAAAGGCTCATTTTCATAGCGCTTTTCATAGATACCCTGAATGTCTTCCAGACTAAGTTCAGTTGTTAACTCGGCATATAAAGTCGCCTCAATACCTCGAATCATCGGTAACAAGTGAGGTACAAAGGTCAATGCCACATCTTCACCACTAAAGGTATTTAAGCCCTGACTTATTTCAGGACTATGTCGATGGCCTGAGGCTCCATAGGCTTTAAAACTATCGGCACACTCTGCTAATAAAGTACCTACATTCGCCCCACGCCCTGCACCACTGGCACCGGATTTAGCATCCGCAATTAAACGCCCCGTATCAACCAGCTTATTTTCAAGTAGTGGTAAAAAACCCAACTGAATAGCTGTGGGATAACAACCCGGACAAGCAATTAGACTGGCTGATTTTATTGCCTCACGGTTGACTTCAGGCAAACCATAAACAGCTTGTTCGATCAGTTCAGGACAACCATGCGGTTGGTTATACCAAGAGGCCCACAAGTCAGGATCTTTCAATCTGAAATCTGCTGACAGGTCAATCACTTTCAAACCGGAGTCAATAAATTCAGGCATCATCGCTTGTGCCACACCATGTGGCGTAGCAAAAAATACCACATCACATTGGGCTAAGGTTTCAACGCTTGGGTCAGTAAAATTCAAGTCATTGTAGGTACGTAAATGAGGAAAGCGATCCGCAACGGCATTGCCAGCTTCTGAACGTGAAGTCACTACACTTACTTCTACGTCGGGGTGCAATGCTAATAAACGTAATAGCTCTGAACCGGTGTAACCCGTTGCGCCTACAATGCCTGCTTTAATCACTTTAAACCTCTTTCTAATTAATTTAGTTATAAAATAAGTGTTAGCGATTATATCATGCTCATGGGGCGTAGGTTGACTTGGTACAGATAAGTCCCTCCAATTAACATGAATTTAATGCATGCAAACATCTTTATTTGCAACACGTTGAGACAAATTTACCTTAAACAAGTAAAATAACTGACTTAATTCAGCATGATGATCAATAAACCCACTTTCTATGTCACTCAAAACGGCACTCGAAGATTATAAACGCCTGTTTAGTCAAAAGCTTTCGGGGGTTGATGCATTACCTCAACTGGCTATTTTGGGCCTTATTTCAGGCTCTTTAACAGCGGGCGTTATTTTATTATTTCGCTTACTGATTGAGTGGCCCCTAAGCCAATACCTACCTAATGGTGACCCTGAGAATTTTGAAGGGCTCTCCAGTTTGCTCCGTGCAGTGCTACCGATTAGCGGTGCTATTTTGATAGCGAGCATTTGGTATCGCCTGCAAATCAATCAGCGTAAAGTCGGTGTCGCTTTTGTAATGGAACGCTTGAACTATCATCAAGGTTATATTTCATTCAAAAGTCTGGTGATTCAGTTTATTGGTGGCGTATTAACTATACTAAGTGGACAGTCAGCTGGACGCGAAGGCCCTGCGGTACATTTAGGAGCAGCTAGTGCGAGTCTTCTTGGACAATATTTAAAACTACCCAATAACAGCATTCGTACATTAATAAGCTGCGGTACAGCGGCTGCAATTTCTGCCTCATTCAATACACCTATTGCCGGTGTGATTTTTGCCATGGAAGTGGTGATGATGGAATACACCATTGCCGGTTTTACTCCCGTTATTTTGGCTTCGGTCGCTGCCGCTATCATCACACAAACAGTTTATGGAACCGACCCGGCATTTTTGGTTCCTCAACTGAATATGAACTCATTGGCAGAGGTGCCGTACATTATTTTATGCGGTATCGTGATTGGTATTGTTTCTGCCATTTTTGTTAATTTAATTCAACGCGCCATGCGTTATTCAAGACACCCTATTTTTTACCGTATTTTAGCAGCAGGCGCCATTACTGCAGCCATTGCAGTCATTTTCCCGCAAGTGATGGGCGTGGGTTACGACACCGTTAACCAGGCTTTACTTGGCCAGTTTGGTTTATTAATGCTTTTGGCAATTGCTTTCGCCAAGCTCATTTCAACATCTATCAGTGTCGGTTTAGGCATGCCTAATGGCTTGGTCGGCCCGACCTTATTTATCGGCGCAACTATTGGCGGTGCATTCGGCTTAATCGCACAATGGTTAATGCCGTCAATTGCTTCATCACCAGGTTTTTATGCCATGTTAGGGATGGGCGCGATGATGGGCTCAGCATTACAAGCGCCGATGGCCGCCTTACTCGCTATCCTTGAACTGACACAAAACCCAAATATTATTTTACCCAGCATGTTAATTATCGTCATCTCAAGCATGGTAGCCAGTGAGGTGTTCAAACAAAAATCCATGTTCCTTACGATTTTAAAAGAACAAGGTCTCGATTATCAGAACAGCCCGGTTACACAAGCTCTTCGGCGAGTGAGTGTGGGCGCGATTATGACCCGGCAAATTTGTCATTCAGTTAAAATCATTCGTTATGAAGAAGCCAAAGAGTTGCTACGACAAGAGCCAAAATGGATTATCATCGACGGCAGCGAAGGCAAACCCATTTCTTTGTTGCCCACAGTTGATTTAGCGCATTACCTTGAAGAAAATGAGATGTTATTTTTAGAAACCGAAGAAGATGCACTCAAGGAACGTTTACTAATTAATTTACTTGAGATTCCTGCTCAACGAAAAGACCTTGCTCCCCTTTACTTTCAGGCGACTTTGCAAGAAGCTTTAGACAAGTTTACGGAATCCAAAACTGAAGCACTGTACGTTGAAAGAATGAGTGCCCCTATGATTAGTCGTGTACTCGGCATCGTAACACGGGCAGATATTGAAAATTACTACCAATATAAAAGGGTTTAATTATGCTTTGGATAAAAGCATTCCACATTGTGGCTGTCGTTTGCTGGTTTGCAGCTTTATTCTATTTACCACGACTGTTTGTATACCATAGTCAAACGAAAGATAGTATTGGCATTGAACGCTTCAAAGTAATGGAACGTAAACTGTTTCGTGGTATTGCAACACCTTCCATGATCGCTACCCTTGCTTTAGGTGGCTGGCTACTGAGTTATAACTTGCAAGGTTATATGCAAGGTGGCTGGTTTCATGCCAAGCTAGCTTTTGTCGTAGGTGTTATCGCTTACCATATTTATTGTGGAGAATTATTAAAGGCCTTTGCTCGTGATGAAAACCGTAAAGGCCATGTGTTTTACCGCTGGTTTAATGAGTTTCCAGTTTTGTTATTAGTCGGCATTGTTATTTTAGTTGTGGTAAAACCGTTTTAAATGAAACCAAAGACATCGCTTCCTCGTGGCCTGTACGCAATTACTGACCCGCATTTGTTACCAAACAAGAACTTACTCAGTAGTGTTGAAAGCGCCTTGCTTGGCGGCGCTAAAGTAATTCAGTACCGTGACAAAACAGCCAGTACACATGAATTACTCAAAAATGCACAAAGCCTGCGAGACCTATGCATTGATCATCAGGCCCTCTTTGTGATCAATGATGATTTAGACTTATGCTTGCGGGTTAACGCCGACGGAGTCCATCTGGGTAAGAGCGATGGCGATATTATCAAGGCGCGAAATAAACTTGGTGAGCAGAAAATTTTAGGGGTGACCTGTCATAGCGAGCTAGTTTATGCTCAACACTGTATTAAGCAAGGCGTAGATTATTGTGCTTTTGGTCGTATTTTCCCCTCAAAAACCAAGACCAATGCACCGTACTGCAAACTTGAAATTCTGGAGCAAGCTACCAAACTGAGCAAACCTTGCGTTGCCATTGGCGGCATTACTCTTGAGACTTTACCTCAATTAATTGAAATGAATATTCATAGCGTTGCTGTGATTCATGGCTTATTTGCTCAACAAAATATTGAAGCTACAGCACGAAAATTTTCATCCTTTTTTTAACAAATAGATAAATTAATAGGGATCTCCATGTCAAAATCTGAACAACTTTTTGCAGATGCTCAAACTGTCATTCCGGGTGGCGTTAACTCACCGGTTCGGGCCTTTAAAGGCGTGGGCGGTACACCGATCTTTTTTGAAAAAGGAGAAGGGGCTTATTTAATTGACGCCGATGGCCAGCGCTATATTGATTACGTCGGTTCTTGGGGACCAATGATACTCGGTCACGCTAATCCAGCAGTGATTGAAGCGGTTAAAACCCAGCTCAACCAGGGTTTAGGTTATGGCGCACCGACGGCTATTGAGACCCAGATGGCCAAGAAGGTGTGTGAATTAGTGCCTTCTATTGAAAAAGTCCGTATGGTTAGCTCAGGTACAGAAGCGACCATGAGCGCTATCCGTCTAGCACGTGGTTTCACCGATCGTGACAAGATCGTTAAATTCGAAGGTTGCTACCATGGCCATGCAGACTCATTGCTAGTCAAAGCAGGTTCTGGCGCACTCACTTTAGGCGTGCCTAATTCACCAGGTGTTCCTGCAAGTGTTGCTGAACATACCATCACTTTAAGCTATAACAAGCCTGACGAAGTGCGTGAATTATTCGCTGAGATCGGCGATCAAATTGCCGCTATCATTGTTGAGCCGGTTGCTGGCAATATGAATTGCATCCCGCCCATTCCCGGCTTTTTAGAAACATTGCGTGAATGTTGTGATCAACATAAAAGCGTATTGATCTTTGATGAGGTCATGACAGGCTTCCGCACAGCCCTCGGCGGTGCGCAATCTGTGTACAATGTAAAACCTGACTTAACCACACTAGGTAAAGTAATTGGTGGAGGCTTACCCGTTGGCGCCTTCGGCGGTCGCAGTGATATTATGGATTATATCGCCCCAACCGGCCCTGTTTATCAGGCCGGTACACTTTCAGGTAACCCATTAGCCATGACAGCAGGTTTAGCGATGCTGGAAAATATATCCAAGCCTGATTTTTATAAAAACCTAAGCCAGAGAACCTCTGACTTAATCAAGGGATTAAAGACTGCTGCTTCTGAAGCGAATATTCCAATGGCATTTAACCAAGTTGGCGCAATGTTTGGTTTCTTTTTCACGGAAGAAACAAGCATTAGTACTTACGAGCAAGTCATGAACTGTGACCAGGAACGCTTCAAACACTTCTATCATGGCATGTTAGAACAAGGCGTTTACTTGGCGCCTTCAGCTTTTGAAACAGGCTTTGTTTCCAGCGCGCATGGTGAAGCTGAAATAGCGGAAACGATTGAAACCGCGAAGGTAGTTTTTAAAACAATGGCTTAAATTTGAATATTTCAACCAATTTGAATTTAAGTAAAAGCGTTAATTCAGGTCAATCAGTTTAAGTTCTGCAATAACCTTTTTAACTAACCTAAATTCTTTAGACTAGCCAATTTTATGAAATTTATTTGTCCGCAAAGCTGTCTCGCGATGGCCTTGCGTGATTCAGGATATTATCTTTAGCGGAGAGAATGTCCCTAGCCCCACAAACACTGGTGAGTACTAAAGCAAGACGCAGATGAGATTTCATCTGCTAATTCAAAAGCCCGTTTTGCATACGCTTTGTGAGCAACCTTAAGGTCGTACTTTAAGAGAGCGACACTGATCCTACTAGTTTGTTCATAGAATGTTAAATGTTTGGTATTGAAAGAGCACAAGGTTATGCGAGAGCACTATTATAGAATAGTGTATAGAACCTTGGTTACAGTATCTGTATCAAATTAGGAAAAAACACTTACCTTTAAATACAATAAACTTAAAGATATAGGTAATTTGTTGAGTTACTATCTTATAAATACCTTGCCAAATACTTGTGAAAGAGGTTATTTATGTTTTCCTTCCAATATCCCAAAGAGAACACCCGTATTGGATGTCTTCTTGTCAAAAAAGGTCTGATCACCAAGGGCCAGTTAGATGAAGTTATTAGTCACCAAAATGGCTCACCTCTTGGTCAAATACTAATAGAGAAACGTTATATTACCCGAGCTCAGCTTAGTCGTAGCTTACAAAAACAATCGCTACTACGCGTATTTGCGGTAATTGCTGCCTTCATTGTGTCTCCTTTTAATATGGTATATGCCCAAAGTCAGAACCCTGTTAGTAAAAGCCATAAGACAGTATTAGTAGCGAAGGCTGATACTGCAATAAATATAGACAATTTATTTAAAAACACAGAAAACACAATCGATTTAAAAGATCAAATTAAGCTAAGTATGGCAGCAAGTTGGGACGTATACGATGAAGTTTTGAATGCCTATGCCAAAGAAGGTTTATTAAATGGACAGGTAGTGACTTTAGTTGACTTTAAAAAACTTAGGAAAGATAAACGATTTACGGGGTTAATACAGGATATTGCTGAATACCCTCTCGAGGAGCTTGAGACACTTGAAGAAGAACTCGCATTTTATATTAATGCCTACAACATCTTAGCGATGAATATGGTATCAAAAAACTGGCCTCTAAAAAAATTAACCGATCTGGGGAATATTTTTACTCCAGTCTGGACCCATCATGCGGGGGTGATAGGTGGTCGTAATATTACTCTTAGAGAGTTAGAACACGGTATTTTGAGAAAATTGGGTGAGCCCAGAATACACTTTGCTATTAACTGTGCCTCTGTTAGTTGTCCGAATTTACGACTTGAGTCTTATCGACCTGAAGCTATTTATGATCAACTAAATGAACAAACTGTGCATTTCATGAAAGACAACAAAGGTGTTAACCAAAAAGGTAGCAAATTATATTTATCAAAAATATTCAAATGGTTTAAAGAGGACTTTGATCCCGTTGGGGGGGTAGAAGCATTCATCGTCAAATACCGCCCTGATTTGAAAGACAAAACTAATCGCATTTCATATCAGATTTACGACTGGAAGGTAACAACCAAACTGACACGAAGGGATATACGCCGCCTTAAATCTTAAGGATTTAATCTATACTGACAGTGCTACTTTAGACAGGCAGGGACTTAGTAAATATTAAACAGGGTCGAATATTTGATCGTCGTCATTCTGCTATTCAAAATCATTTATCCATCGGATGGAATTCGATACCTCACATAGCGTTCAAACTGGCTAAATTATCCTGAATTAAATAAGGCCGTGAGTACCTTTTGACATCACTTCGGATTCGATAATGCTGACTAGTTGGTCGATTTTGAAGTTCCAAATTGCCGAAGGTTAACTTTACGTTAGTCGTGTGACTACGGCTACCACCTGATTACTTTGCTGTTACTTAAGCTCCGTGCTGGCCACGCGATAATTGTATGCACAAAACCAAAAACCGTGCTTGCTCGGTTTCAACGGCTTAAGTAGAGGCGCAAATTAGGCATAGATAGATTGTCTGTTTCCACTGATAGGCTCATACAAAAAAAGTCTTAGCTTTCGAAACAACTGATTTTAAATGTCAGCAAATTTTTCTAGAATGCTATTTAAAAATAGATGGCCCTTTTCTGTCGTACATAAATGTATGTTTTTAATTAGGCCTAATTTACGTAAATCACTTAATTGAGGCTCTAAAGCTGATATATCCAAGCCTGTTCTACTTAGTAACATTGTCTCTTCAACACCTTGATTCAGGCGCAGTACATTCATTAAAAACTCAAACCCTAAATCTTCTTTTGCGATAATCTCCTGAGCCACTCTAAAAATAGGTTTAGGCAACAGGTAGTCTTTTGGTGTACGTGTTTTACGATACCGTTGTATGTACTCACTACCATTGGGTTTATCTATAACTGTAACTTTCGAATGGGATCCTGCGCCGATTCCAATGTAATCACCAAAGGTCCAGTAATTTAGATTATGCTGTGCTGCTCGTCCTTTTTTGGCATAGGCTGATACTTCATATTGAGAAAAACCTGCATCATTGAGTACTTCTACACCCGCCTTTTGAATATCCCATAAAGCTTCATCTTCAGGTAGTTTTGGTGGGTGACGAAAGTATTCGGTATTCTGCTCAATCGTTAACTGATACCAAGATAGGTGTGTTGGCCCTAAATCGATTGCTTGTTTAAGGTCTGCTATCGCATGTTCAAGCCTTTGCTCAGATAAACCATGCATTAAGTCTATATTCAAATTATCAAAGCCGGCATTTTGCGCTTGCTCTATGGCACGAATAGCCTCACCACCAGAATGAATTCTACCTAAGCCACGTAAGTATTCACTTTGAAAACTCTGCACACCAACGGATAAACGGTTTATTCCTGCCTGCCGATAAGCTTTAAAGCGGGCAACTTCGGTAGTGCCCGGATTTGCTTCCAATGTGATTTCAATCTCGGGATGAAAAGATATTTTACTTTCGATAAATCTAAGCAACTCATTATAAAACTCACCACTCATCAAGCTCGGGGTCCCACCTCCAAAAAAAATACTTCTTAGTGGACGGTTTTGAACAAAATTAAGATCTTCTGCTAAATCTAATTTAAGTTGAGCCAGATATTGTGTTTCTGGAATGTCATTGCCTACATGGGAATTGAAGTCGCAATAGGGGCATTTACGTACGCACCATGGAATGTGTACGTATAGACTTAAGGGCGGTAAATTCATTTTTTAACTTTATGGTCTGTTTTATATTTAAACCGGTGCTGAATGATAGGTTGGTTTCGGTCTATCTCATTCCACCGCGGAACGTTGAAATGAGACCTTTCAAATGGAGGCTTTGTCTCAACCTAAGCCTCATGAACTAAACCTTTTGCATTTTTTTAATTTTCTCGATGAGTTTCTTTAAAGCTTGCCCACGATGGCTACATGCATTTTTCTGCTCTTTGTCCAGCTCAGCAGCGGTACATTCAAATTCTGATACCCAAAAAACAGGGTCATAACCAAAGCCACCTACACCAGATTGAATTTGGGTAATACGTCCTTCCCATTGACCATGACAAACAAGCGGTGTTGGGTCTTCCGGATGAACCATATATACCAGCACACAATGAAAACGCGCACTGCGCTCAGCATCAGGAAAACCTTCCAGTTTTTCCAAGGCTAGATCAATATTGCTTTGATCAGTTGCTCGCCCACCCGTTACAACATCTGAAAAACGCGCCGAATAAATCCCCGGCTGGCCACCCAAAGCATCAATGGAGAGCCCCGAATCATCAGCTAACGCAGGTAAGCCACTTATTTTTGAAGCATAACGCGCCTTGATAATGGCATTTTCAATAAAAGTTAAGCCTGTTTCTTCAGGAGGCACTACCTTAAAATCTGACTGAGGAAAAACCTCCATATCATAAGGAGCTAAAAGCTCGGAAAACTCTTTAAGTTTTCCCTTATTACCACTGGCTAATACTATTTTCACGGAGAACCCTAAAATTAATCATTATAAAAATTCTGGCTAAATCGTAACTGCATGGGCGAGGTTCGTCCTTCAGGGTAGATGGTGACATCAAACGTCAGTAGTTCGCCTTCTTTGTATTGAAGTTGAGCCAGGTAATAAATAGCGCTCCCTTCTACCACTTGTTGAGAGGAGATAAATTGTGCTTGTTGAATGTTATTGCTCATTTTGATTTCAACCGCGCCTCCAACAGCTTTGCGTTTTCCGTTCGCCTCTACTTTTATGATGCTGATGTTAACAATGCCCAGCGCCCGGCTTCTGACTATTTGATATTGCTTGGCGACGCTTGGGTCTAAGAAAGTACTGGCGAAACCGATGTAATGTACTTCGTATTCACTACCGTTAGGGCCGTCGAATACTTCTTTTTGTTCAGCTTGTGCAGGGTTAAAACAGATATTTATTACTATAATAAAAAGTGAAAAAATATTCATCATTTTCATTTTTGAATGCCCCTTTTTAGTATTTTTTGCCCGCTTAATAGCGGGCAATTCGGTATACGGCGAATTCGGCAAATAGATTAGGCCACATTAGAGCAAAACGGCTTTGTTCGAAATTTGCATCCACCACGGTTCGATTTAGCACTTTGATGTTTTTCTGGCGACAAAGGGCTTCGAAATCTTTAAAAGTACATAAGTGGATATTGGGTGTATTATACCACGTATGCGGCAATGATTTAGACATGGGCATTTTGCCATGCCACAGCAAATAGTGACGACAGCGCCAGTAACCAAAATTTGGGAAAGTGACAATGCCTTGTCTACCCAAGCGCATCATTTCATCTAGCATAACATCCGGGCGTCTTACCGCTTGTAGCGCCTGGGTCATGATGACCGTATCAAACTGCTTGTCAGCAAAGTTACTCAAGCCTTGCTTATCTAGGTCGCGCTCAACAACATTCACACCTTTTTCAATGCAACTGTTAATTTGCTTAGCGCCATTTTCCAGGCCGTAGCCCAATACTTTTTTCTTGTCTCGCAGGTAGGCTAATAAGGTTCCATCACCACAACCCAAATCGAGTACCTGGGTATTGGCTTCAACCCAAGGTTCTATCACACGTAAATCAGCGCGCATTAGGGTTTACCTCCTTTTTAGCACCAACCTCTTCCGCAATACGACCCATATAAGCAGAGAAAATGGCCATATAACGTTCAGTTGGAATCAGAAAGGCATCATGCCCGAAAGGTGAGTCAATTTCAGCATAGCTAACTGGCTTACCCGCTTTTACCATCGCTGAGACTAGCTGTTCTGAGCGCTCAGGTGAAAAACGCCAATCGGTACTGAATGACACAACTAAATAGCCGCAAGTCGATTTTTCGAGTGCCTTTTCCAGAGACCCTTCAGCGTCAGCAGCAGGGTCAAAATAGTCTAGCACCCTGGTCATTAATAAATAAGTGTTGGCATCAAAGGTTTTCGAAAAACGTTTACCCTGGTAGTTCAAGTAGCTTTCTACTTCAAACTCTACCCCGTAGCCAAAATTGAACTCATTTGTTTTTAAGTCTCGGCCAAATTTTTCGCCCATCGCTACATCAGACAAATAGGTAATGTGGCCAATCATGCGCGCTAACATTAAACCTTTTACTGGCACAGTATTATGGTCATAATAGTGGCCTTCATGAAATGCAGGATCAGAGGTAATGGCCTTTCGCGAGATCTCATTAAAGGCGATATTTTGCGCTGTTAGTTTTGGGGTCGAGGCGATCACTACCGCATGTTTTATCCGCTCTGGATAACTTAAAGACCAAGTAAGTGCTTGCATACCTCCCAAACTACCACCTACAACAGCCGCCCAGGTTTGAATACTCAATTTATTTGCTAAACGTGCTTGACTTTCAACCCAGTCTTTCACCGTCACAATAGGAAAGTCAGGCCCATAGAGCTTGCCCGTTTCAGGGTTTATGGTATTCGGCCCAGTACTGCCGCCACAACCTCCCAGATTATTTAAACTGACCACATAAAAATGATTGGTATCAACCGGTTTTCCCGGGCCAATACAACTATCCCACCAACCCGCCTTGCTATCGTCATCTGAATAGTAGCCCGCAGCATGGTGATCCCCACTCAAGGCATGGCAAATCAGGATGGCATTGCTGCGATCCGCATTCAGTTCACCATAGGTTTCATAAACCAGCTCATATTGTTGCAGCGTTTTACCGCAGACCAATTCCAGAGGCTGATCAAAGTGAATTGTTTTGGGTTCAATAACACCCACTGAGTGTTCAGTAGATGATTGTTCTACAGAGGCATTGGACATTCGTTTGTAAGTCGCATTTTCAAATCAAGTGAAAATGGAGTGTAAACGCCCATATAATGAATGGCAACCTAATTCGCGATCCCTTGCGTAGCATCCATTTTGCTTGGTGGCGGCAGGCTTAACTCGTGCTGAATTCGTTCAGCTTGCGTGAGTTGTTCACGCGCAGCATCAATCATCTTTTTCAATTCAGTTTGTTGTGATTTTGCGTCACGCGTACTACTGGCCATGGCTTTTAAATCCGCGACTTGGATCTCTAATTGTTTTTTCTGCTCTAAAGCATATTGCATTAACGGCAGCAGGGCTTCATCTGGCCAACGCGTCGCTTCTTCCATAATTTGTTGCTGTAATATGCGTGCTTCAGCAACAAATGTATTAAAGAAGCGTTGAATCAAAATAGACTGTTCCGTCATCAACACTTTAGGCTGTCGACGAAATTGTGCTGATTTCAACTTCAATAACTTTAATTGCTTTTGCTGCGAAACAATAGAAAAGGTGCGTGGCTTTAAGTGATTTGCTTGAATATCTACGGTGAAACGCTGATAAATCGCACCCACCATGTTGTCTGCCAATTTTGCTTCAGTATTAATATTGAGCATTTCTTTTTCAATTTTGACAAAGAACTGGCTCATAGCATGAATCATACCCAAAGTACTCCAGCTATCCTGAAGGTCTTTTCGTGTTTGTTTCACAATATCGTCAAAACGTGCAGCACTCATAAGTTGCTGCAGTATATCGCTTTGCGAATGCATTAGCCGACGACTGGATTTTAGGGTAATCAGTTTTTTATAGTACAGGTCATGATCCTGATGCGTTTTATCCGCCAGTTTTTGTAAATCGTCGGTACTTAAATGCTTATCAGACAATGCATCATAACGGTCATATAAACCCGTCAAGCGTTCATTTAATATGGCCTGACTACTATGAAGCATACCTACGACATCACGAATCAAGTCGTCATAAATAAGCACTTCCTTTTGAGCGAGAATGCGTTTAGAGATCAGTCGCTCTAGCTTTGGTAGCGCACTTTTTTGCAGTAGTAAGTCATCCTTTTTGACTCGGCCAATCAGACCTTGTTTAGCCGAAAGCGGGATCACATCGTCCACCGGCATTTTTAAGTGGTCAGCACTGGTCTGCCTGACTTTTTCAATAGATGCAGCCGTATGCATATCCCCTTGTAAGTCATCCCAAAGTACATCAATTTTATTTAAAACAGCAAAGCGCCCTGCTCGATGATCGACCCCTTCAGTATTAATAAACTTATTCCAGATAGTTTTATCACTCGCGGTAACGCCAGTATCGACACTTAGTACAAAAATAATCGCTTGTGCTTTAGGAATCATGCTAACGGTGAGTTCAGGCTCAGAGCCCAAGGCATTAAGCCCTGGTGTATCCAACACTCTCAATCCTTTTTTAAGTAAAGGGCTATCCAGACTGATCATGGCGTGACGCCATACCGGTATAATTACTCGTCCTGTATCGCCTGGCTCAGGCTCTAACATGCGATCATCGAAGCCCAAGGAGCGTGCTTCAAGTACTGTCGCTGTACGTGTTGAGGCGAGTTGTTTCAGGCAGAAGCTCATTTTTTCCGGGTCACTCACATCTACCGGAATTTCATGCCAGGCTTCAAGATCGTGCTTATATTCACTGATTGATTGCGCTTGAATCCGGGTTTCAATCGGCAGTAGCTTGAGATAATTGCTAGAACGAGAGGCATCATAAAAAATTTCGGTGGGACACATGGTGGTACGCCCCGCTTGAGATGGCAGCATACGCTGCCCAAACTCTGAAAAAATCAGTGCGTTAATTAGCTCCGTTTTACCTCGAGAGTACTCGCCTACAAAAGCAATGGTAAGTTCATCATCTTTTAATAAATCTAAACCACGGGATAAACGCTTATGTATATCATCCGAATCAAGCTGGTTTTCTTCAAGCCACTGCTGGTAGTGCAGGATCTCGGTCTTAAGGTGATCCTTCCAGGCATTATAAGCTTCAACCTGTTTTGATAAACCAGCTTGTGGCTCTGATGAACTTTTTCCTGATAAACCTTTTTCTGATAACCCAAAGGGCAATGCATTGATTTTCATAGCGCTGACCAATCGTCCTGTGCATAAAGGGCTTGTATCAATAGACTCAAACTAAACCATAGGAAGTCATATTGATGCCGTAACAATTTTGAGTATAGGTAATTGTTCAAGCAACAAATGTGATCTGGCGGGAACTAGCTTGGAACTTGCGCTAATCTTACTACTTTTTGGCGATAAAATTCAGATAAACATCACTTAAATCAAATCCTTATCGCGTTTTGTTAAATTGCTACTAGACTTGTTTTTTTATGTTAAGTGATGTTATTTCAAGGACTTACACTACTAAAGCCCAATACTTGACGCTAAGTTTTACATTAATGAAAAACTCATGCCCACTTGATATGAAAGCCCATCAACAACTTTTTCTAATATCTGTAAGACTAGGAAAACCAGAATAGGTGATAAATCCAGCCCGCCCATAGAGGGTAGAATTTTTCGGAACGGCTTCATTAAGGGCTCTGTAATCTGGTTAATCAGCATAAGCACTGGATGATGGCTACCCGGTGCAATCCAACTGGCAACGATCATAATTAATAAAGACCAGAAATAGATTTTTATTAGGAAGCCCAACACAATAACTGCCGACATTAAAATAACAGCAAGTGGATTCGGCATACCGGATGTCAATACAACAATTTTTAGCCCAACCACCAAAGATTGAAAAATAACAGCCAACACCAATGATGCAATGTCAATCCCGGCAAAACCTGGAATGATGCGTCTTATTGGAATGAGCAAAGGGTTAGTCGCCTTCACTGCAAACTGAGAAATTGGGTTATAAAAGTCAGCGCGTGATAACTGCAGAATAAAGCGAAGCAGAATAACCATCAAATATAATGAAGAAAGAGTATCGACAACTAGAGTAAAAATTTCAGAAAACATGTAGTAGCAGCCTTATATATAAATACGAATAACCAAGAGAATTCAAATTGATCTCAATCATTAAATAATAAGGCTTTTATTTGAAATTACTAGATATTGAAATAATTTAGACGCCTATAACCTCGCTAAAAAACAAAACCCCTATAGACAGAGGTTTTGATACGACGTTTATTTATACAACCTTATTTTACTTCTACACTATTCTACGGCGAGAAAAAAATAGACAAATAAGACCGAATCCAATCAATGCCAAACTGGCTGGTTCAGTGACGACAGATGTAGTTCGCCCCCAAAGTTTTATATTAGATAATCCGCCACCTGTTCCCTGTAGAAGCTCGTAACTCCAGGTTCCGCTGCTAGCATCATCTTCCAATAAAAACGCAAAGTAATCTGGATCCCCCCCACCATTTCCAACATGCATAGAAATGACAGCTTCTGTGTACGTTGCCCAAAAGCTAGAATCAACCGTCCAGTCACCTGCCACAGGTGAGCTACCAAAAGCCCCGCTCGTCACACTAATTGAAAAATAAGTGGATGTACCTGCCCCAGTAAATTCTCCAACTTCAGTCCAAGAAGGTGTTGTACCAAAAATTGAACCGATATCATCAGCATCTGGGTTACCTAAACCAACATCACAAAGTTGTGCCGGAGAAACAGAAGCTTCTCTATCGTAGACAGGTTGGCCACCACAAGTCAGAGCCAATAGTTGAGTAGAAAAGGTTGAGATTAATAACAAAGTAAATATTTTTATCAGATTTTTCATTTTTTTATCCTCCTGAAAAAATTACTACAAAACACCAATTTCATCACGGAATAAAAAGGCAATTTATGTTCCAAAACATTGAATAATCTGCGATTACCTAAAGTTACAAATTATTAACATTTACTAAAAACAAGAAAGTGTAAAGAAATATGACGCTTATGCTTAAATTTCTGAGGCTAAAACGAGCTCAATAACGAAGAATGGCACAGTATAATATATCGCATATTAAATTTAGGTATTTTACAAAGGCTGCACTCACCACTGTGGATAGCAGAATTCTCTTAAATATTTTTATTAAGTTAGGCTAGCAGATAAATATTCCAGAATTTTTTCTTCAGTAATCGGTTTGGGTAAAAAAGTTAAGCCTTGTTCCTCAGCTTTGCTTTTGACCCGCTCCTGAAAGTTGGCTGTCAGTAAGGCAATTTTAGCTTCGGGACACGCCTCTTGTAACTCAGGGGATACCGTTAAGCCATCACGACCAGGCATATTCATATCCAAAGTAATGAAGTCAAAAGCCGCTTTCTGACACACAGCTAAAGCCACCTCAGCATTCTCAGCTTCAGTTATTTCCCAATCACTATACTGATTATGAATAATAGCTTTTAACATCAGCCTGGATACACGACTATCATCAACCAATAGAACGCGCTTTGAATTAGACATGGCTTTTAATTCTCCTCCAACAACTTTTACTCTAGTTAGTGTAGCTCAACTAAAAAAAATTTTAATTATTTCTGTTAACCAACCTTCAAACTTATAATAAAATCAAACAAGCCGAGCATAAAAATTGGCATATTTAAAAATATTCTGCTAGTTTCCGCTGGCTTTGCTGGCGATCATGTTCAATACTGAATGGATTCGCTAATACAAACCTAATATCTCGTCACTCTGATTTGTGGCGGGGGAAAGTACGAAACATGAGATATCCTTATGCCCGATAACCATTCTGACTTTACACCCTATGAAATAAAAAAAGGTGAAGAGTATATGAACGAGCCTCAGTCTGCTCACTTCCGAAATATTTTATTAGCTTGGAAACAAGAGCTAATGGAGGAAGTCGATCGCACTGTAACTCACATGAAAGAAGATGGATCGAATTATGCAGATCCAAGTGACAGAGCAACTCAAGAAGAAGAATTTAGTCTTGAGTTACGTACTCGCGATCGCGAAAGGAAGCTAATCAAGAAAATCGATAAAACCATTGATCGAATTAAAGATGAAGATTACGGTTTTTGTGATTCTTGTGGTGTTGAAATTGGTATTCGCCGCCTGGAAGCACGACCCACAGCGACACTTTGTATTGACTGCAAAACTTTAGCTGAAATCAAAGAAAAGCAAACTGGCATCTAGTGCCTGCAAAAAATGCAGAGGGTGTTAGCCATTTAACGCCCTACATTATTATCTGAATGATTGCCTGAATGACAATCTACCGCGGCCGATTTGCGCCTTCCCCTACCGGCCCATTGCATTTAGGCTCTCTTTTTGCCGCATTAATTAGTTATCTCGAAGCGCGCTCCCATAACGGAGAATGGCTGCTACGCATTGAAGATGTCGACGCTCAACGAGAACAAACTGGCGCCAGACAATCTATTATCGACACACTTGAAGCTCACAGCTTGTGCTGGGATGGTGACATAAGCTATCAATCAGACCAATCTCAATACTATGAACGAGTGCTTCAGCAATTAGCTGATCAAAAACGAACTTATCATTGCCCCTGTAGCCGAAAACAACTTTTATCGCATAAAGGGCTTCACTTAGAAGGGTGCCAAAATAAAACACTCGATAAACATGACTTAGCGAATTGTGCGATAAAATTCAAAATGCAGGAAACTCAATTTTCCTGGAACGACGGTATTCTGGGTAAAGTAAGCCTCCGTTGTCAGGAAGACTTCGTACTAAAGCGTAAAGAAGGGTTCTACGCCTATCAATTAGCTGTCGTTTGTGATGATATTATACAAAATATTACTCATGTCGTCAGAGGGTCAGATCTACTCGACTCTACCCCGATGCAACTCACCCTTTACCATGCCCTCAATACCACAGCACCTGAATTTAGTCATTTTCCGGTTTTACTCAATAAGAAAAATCAAAAATTAAGTAAACAAACTTTTGCCCGAGCTGTTGAACAACAAACAGCCCTTAAAAATTTATTGGATCTTTTTACTTTGCTGAAACTCCCTCTTTCTCACACACCAAAATCATGCGAACAAGCACTTCAAATGGCGCTCGAAATTTGGAATCAAGACTACATTCCCGTAACAAAAACACTGAATCCTACTTTTAATGCTTAAAAACAATTTGTTTAAAAAACTATCTATTTAAAAATAGTGCGCGCTCCGTTATTATTTTTACACATACAAATTCCTGACCCGAAATAAGGAAACCATGCGCCGTATTTTAATATTAGAAGACGAAGCTGAAAACCGCTCAAACCTCCAAAACCTATTGGAAACACATCAATATCATGTTGAGGTGGCCTCTTCAATTATTGAAGCGACTGAAAATTTCGCCTTGCCCTCGTTTAATTTGATCATTACCGACTTACACCTACCGGGCCAAGCAGGCACAGACATTATTCAACTGGCACAAGGTGTGCCTGTATTGGTCATGACCAGCTACGCAAGCCTACGCTCCGCAGTAGAGGCAATGAAACTGGGTGCAGTCGACTACTTGGCCAAACCTTTCGATAATGATGACATTATTGCGATCATTCAGAATATTTTTTCTAAAGAGCCGCTTCCTGTTCTTTCTTCAAATAAACCTGACAATGCTGATACCGCCATTCAAGAACTGATTTATGGTTATTGCACAGCAATGATGAAGGTTTTTAAACTCATTAAAAAGGTCGCACCTACTGAAGCAACAGTACTTATACAAGGAGAAACAGGCAGCGGTAAAGAGCTTGCTGCGCGGGCTATTCATACCTTGAGTCAACGTAAGAATCAGGAACTTATTTGTGTTAACTGCGCGGCTATTCCTGAATCTCTAATTGAGTCAGAATTATTTGGGCACGAAAAAGGCGCATTTACCGGTGCAGTGAGTGCACGAAATGGCCTGATAGAAGCGGCTGATGGCGGCACACTTTTTCTGGATGAAATTGGAGAACTACCACTTGAAGCCCAGGCCCGCTTATTACGCGTTCTTCAGGAAGGCGAGATCAGGCGCGTTGGGTCGACCCAGTCTCGCCAGGTAGATGTACGATTAATCGCGGCGACCCATCGAAATTTAAAAGCACTTTCACGCACAGGCCAGTTCCGGGAAGATTTATATTATCGGCTCAATGTTGTTCAACTAAAACTTCCCCCCCTCAGAGACAGAGAAGATGACATTCTGGGCCTAGCTGAAATGCTACTTGAAAAAGCCTGTAAGAAACTAGGACAAAAAGATATCAAATTTAGTCCCGATGCTATGAAGGCCATCAAAGAATACCAATGGCCCGGCAATGTACGTGAACTAGAAAATGCCATAGAGCGCGGTACAATTCTATGCGACCATAAAATGATAACTTCCGAGTTATTAGATATTGAGTCAGAAGTTGACGATATCACCATCCCTCAAGGCCTGATTACGCCCACACAATCTAAACCGCTAAACCATAGCCCATCACCAGCTAAAAATCTTTCTATTGAAGATTACTTCCAACAGTTTGTTCTTGAAAACCAGGACAAGATGAATGAGACAGAGCTTTCACGCAGATTAGGTATTAGTCGTAAAAATTTATGGGAAAGAAGGCAAAAGCTTGGCATACCTAGACGTAAAACATCCTAGCAAACCAACTAAATGTGAAGTGCGTCACATTTATACACACTTTCATCACGCAGTAATGCTTACCAATTACACAACACAGCAACATTTGTTACCCAGTGTTACCAAATGAAACGCTACTACACATTTAATTGGAGATTTCTACCCAAGCACTAAGCCCCGTAGGCCAAAAGGCGTAGTTTATAAAGCTATCTCATTGAAAAACATATATTTTTATAGAGTGGCACAAAGCCTGCTATTAGTCATCGTAGAAAAATAAAAATAACCAACTGTAAATATACAAACAATAATAAAAATAGTGGTTACTTACAGTTGAAGAAAACCGCAGAAATAAAAATAACAAATGCGGGGCGAATTGATTATTTTAAATGCTTGGCTTTTTAGCGGCCTAAAAACTGAAGTGAATATTGTTTTTAACTAATAAGAACTGCAAAAGTTGCGATAGTTAAAAGCCAGATACTCATTTCAAGCATTCCGCTCTTTGTGTTTAAAGTATTCCGTTTGCAAGCGTTAGTTTACTAACGCCCTAGGTACAGACAAGGATACACAATAACAAAAAATTATAAGGTCTGCTCTTTGAGCATGAAAAGGTCAATTACCGGAGAGTATTGGTCTTTTCATGCAAAGTCATTTTTTATCCTCTTTTCATTTACTCTTAAATTAAAACCTTCTATCACTATTATGCCCAATCTCTTGCTCTTCAATAGTAAGCAAGCGCTTTACAAGGTAAACTGCCGTCTTAAAATTCTTATGCACATTTAGCTTACTTGCATGTTGAACCTGCAAAGCAATACTAAGGTGCTTATTATAATTAATCATGCCGATATAAATCATGTCTGAACTTACGCCCAATATTATTCCCAGAGACCAGCACTCGGTTTCCCGAAACTTGATCAGCCCTTCAGCTTTAAAAGTAATGCATCGTTTACACAGTAAAGGGTATGAAGCATTTCTGGTAGGCGGCGGCGTACGGGATATATTACTGGGAAAGCATCCCAAAGATTTTGACATATCCACCAACGCACATCCTGAAGAAGTACATGCACTATTTAAAAACTCTCGCCTGATTGGCCGGCGTTTTAAACTTGTACATATTCTATTTGGTCGGGAAATGATTGAAGTAGCGACCTTTCGTGGCCAGGCAGATGCGCAAAGTAACAAATCTGATACCCACCAGTCAGAACATGGCATGCTCTTGCGTGATAATGTCTACGGGACGGTAGAAGAAGATGCTATACGGCGCGACTTTACCGTAAATGCACTTTATTACAGCCCTCAAGACTTTTGTGTTTATGATTACCTAAACGGTGTTAAAGACATGGAAGCACGACAGTTACGCATGATTGGCGACCCTGAAACCCGCTATCGTGAGGACCCTGTCAGAATGCTACGAGCATTACGTTTTGCTGCAAAATTGGATTTTGATATTGAAACCAATACCAGCGCACCTATATCCGAAATGGCTCCACTTTTAGCCAACATACCTGCAGCACGTTTATTTGATGAAGTATTAAAACTTTTTTTATCAGGCCATGCAGCCGAGATTTTCGACAAACTACTTCAATACCAGCTATTTGATTCACTTTTCCCTCAAATCAGCCATACTCTTAAGTCAGACCCACAAGGCACTTTTTATACACGCTTTATCATTGAAGGACTGAAAAATACGGATAAACGAATACGTGCTGAAAAACCTGTCACCCCTGCTTTTCTTTATGCCACCCTAATCTGGCCAGAAGTAAACTGCCAGTGGCAACAATTAAAGTCTGAAGGTGTACCCGATTTTCCAGCCTTACAGCAAGCAAGCCAACGCGCATTACAGAACCAATTAGCGCATATTTCAATTCCAAAACGCTTCACGCTGATGATGAAAGAAATTTGGGAGTACCAAATCAGGCTGAATAAAACACAGGGCAGACGCCCTTTTCAATTAATTGAACAGCCACGTTTTCGTGCCGCCTATGATTTCTTATTATTAAGAGAACAAGCAGGTGAAGATCTAAAAGGCCTTGGCCAATGGTGGACTACATTTCAGGTTAAAAACCCTGCACCTGTACATAAAAAACCACCCAGACGCTTTAAAAATAGCAAGGCACGCCCTAAACATCATAAAAAATAAACATGCTCAATCACGATACAAAAAAGGTACTAATTGGCTTAGGCAGTAATCTTGAAGGGCCAAGACAGCAAGTGCTAAGCGCCATTGGGGCAATTAAATCGATTGAGGGTATTCATTTTATTGCCAATTCTTCATTGTATGAAAGCTCGCCACAGGGGCCTCAAGATCAAGAAAACTTTTACAATGCTGTAGTGTTAGTAAGTACCAACATACCTGCCAATATTTTATTAGTAAAATTACAAAAAATTGAAAATCAATTTGGCCGTATCAAAACTCGTTACTGGGGCGAACGGGTTATTGATTTAGATATACTATTTTATGGCCAAGATACAATTCAAAGTGCATCACCCGACCTCACTATACCTCATGCACATGCACTTACGCGTGACTTTGTAATAGTGCCTGCACTTGAAATAGCGCCGCAATGGCAGCTTCCTGATGGCTCCTATTTAAAAGACCATCAGACAGCCTGCCTAAACCATCAACTAGTAAAAATATGAACTAGCTTGTTTCCTATTTTACAAATAGCTATTCTAAGCCCTTTTAGGCATATAACTTAGCCAACTTACCCTTAAGCAAGGAATTCAGCATGAGCATTACCACTTTAAGTTTGAAAAAATTAAAAGAACAGGGCCAAAAGTTCTCATGTGTAACCGCTTATGACGCTACTTTCTCAGCAGTCGCATGCCAGGCGGGGATAGATGTTTTATTAATTGGAGATTCGCTCGGTATGGTACTGCAAGGTCATGACAGTACATTGCCAGTATCGATGAACGATATGATCTATCATACCCAATGCGTCAAACAAGGGGCAACAAATCCTTTAATCATGGCGGATATGCCCTTTAATTCTATTAATACTTTGGAAAGCGCACTCGATAATGCGGGCCAACTTATGCAGGCAGGTGCCCACATTGTTAAGTTAGAGGGCGGCGAGTGGCTTGCTGAATATATTTCAGCTCTGAGTAATCGCGGTATTCCAGTTTGTGCTCATCTTGGTTTAACCCCACAATCAGTCAATAAACTAGGCGGTTATCGAGTTCAGGGCAAAGAAGCCGATAAAGCAAACAGCATGATCAATACCGCTAAATTCTTGGAACAAGCTGGCGCAGATATGATCTTATTGGAATGCGTCCCGACTTCGCTGGCAGAGTTAATTACCAAAAAAGTGAAAGTCCCCGTTATCGGTATTGGCGCTGGCAATGTTACCGACGGGCAAGTACTGGTGATGCATGACTTACTAGGCGTCAGTGGTGGCCATAAGCCAAAGTTCGTCAAGAACTTTATGGCCCAAGCTAATTCAATTCAGGATGCTTTTACCCAATATGATGCCGAAGTTAAAAGCGGTGAATTCCCTTCTGCAGACTTTAGTTTCGCAGGCTAAACTTCATAGTTTAATCAAGGAAAACTAAATGCAAACAATTCATGAAACCGCCGAACTTCGAAAAGTCATTCAGGCATTTAAGCAAACAGGTAAAACCATTGCATTTGTGCCTACTATGGGAAATCTGCATGAAGGCCATTTGTCCTTAATTGACGCAGCCAAAGAACAAGCCGACATCGTTGTCGCCAGTATTTTTGTCAACCCAATGCAATTTGGCGAAAATGAAGATTTGGATGCCTACCCTCGCACATTTGAGGCCGATTCACAGGGTTTAGCAACTCGTGGCTGTGAGATTCTATTCGCACCCAACGCCAAAGAAATTTACCCCAATGGTACACAAGTTGAGACTCGCGTGGATGTACCCGCATTAGTCGATCACCATTGTGGTGCCAGCCGTCCTGGCCACTTTATTGGTGTCGCCACCGTAGTAACTAAATTATTCAATATGGTACAGGCAGACGTCGCGATATTTGGAGAGAAAGATTTCCAACAACTTGCCGTCATTCGCAAAATGGCTCAAGACCTGTGTATGCCCATTCGTATCATTGGTGTGCCTATTTCGCGCGAACCTTCTGGTTTGGCTAGAAGCTCAAGAAATGGGTACTTGAGTGTTGAAGAAAAGACAAAAGCGGCTAAAATTTATCAAACACTTCTACAATGTAAGCAGGCATTAGAAAACGGTAACCGCGATTTAAAACACTTAAGTAGTGAAGCAATGGCAGGGCTTGAAAAAGCAGGTTTTATCAAAGACTATTTCAACATAGCCAACCCCAATACGCTCGAAGACGCGACATCTGATGATAAAGAGTATGTTATCCTTTTAGCAGCTTGGCTTGGCACAACACGCTTAATTGATAATATATATGTGAAGCTTGCTGATAAGGCTTAGTATTTTAATTTATGGACAAAAGATAAAATGAGACTGGACGATTCCCCGCTACACCAAGCCTTAAAAGATCACGCTTCAACCATTCAAAATAAACCAATGAGAGCGTTGTTCCAAGATGATCCAAAACGTTTTGAGCATTTTTCAGTTCAGGGACCCCATATTTTTCTTGATTACTCCAAAAATTTAATCAACGAAAATACTTTATGTCTACTGACCAAAGCCGCAGAGGACATGCAACTAAAAGCACAAATACAAACCTTATTTAGTGGTGGTAAGTTTGAGGGGCGTTTGTTGAACCACACAGAAAATCGCTCTGTGCTACATACTGCTCTACGCCAACCAGTTGACTCAAGTCTATTGCTTGATGGCCAAGACGTTATGCAAAAGGTAAAGTTATGCCGTGAAAAAATGGCTGACTTCATTACCAAGATCAAGCATAAGCAAATACTTGGCTATACAGACAAACCATTAAGAACATTAGTCAGTATTGGTATTGGTGGCTCTTTTCTAGGGCCAAAAATGGTGACTGAAGCACTGAAGCCTTACTCTCAAGAAGGATACCAGTGCCATTATCTTGCCAATATAGACGGTACTGACCTAGCTGAAATACTCGAAAAAATTGACCCTGAAACCACTCTATTTTTATTACAGTCAAAATCATTTGGCACCCTGGAAACACTGGAAAATGCCAAAGAAGTCAAAAAGTGGCTGTTAAAATCAGGCGTAAGTGAATCACAAATTCGCCAGCATTTTGTCGCCGTTACTGCCAATAATGCTGCCGCCATAAAGTTCGGAATCGATGAAGAGCATATTTTCCCTATGTGGGACTGGGTAGGTGGTCGTTATTCTCTCTGGTCAGCGATTGGCTTGCCTATCGCTTTCTTATTAGGAATGGAAAATTTTGAAGCCTTATTAGCGGGCGCTTATGAGATGGATCAACATTTTTTAACGACTGACTTTGACCAAAACCTACCCGTTATTCTAGCCTTATTAGGCGTTTGGTATCAGACCTATTTTGGCGCAGATTCACATGCCATTTTACCTTACGACCAATATTTGCAATATTTTCCAGATCACTTGCAACAGCTAGATATGGAAAGTAATGGCAAGCATGTAGATCGTGATGGAAAAGACCTAAGTTATCATAGTGGGCCAGTCATCTGGGGGGGGATTGGCTGTAACGGCCAGCATGCTTACCATCAGCTATTGCACCAAGGCACACGCTTAATTCCTTCGGACTTTATTATGCCTTTAAAAAGCCATCACCCCATTGGAAATCACCACAAGCATCTTTTTGCCAACTGCTTAAGCCAGTCCCAAGCTTTGATGCAAGGTAAAACCTATGAAGAAGCTTTAGTGGAGTTACTGGCAAAAGGTATGAAGCAGGCTGATGCAGAGAAATTAGCGCCCCATAAAGTGATTGAAGGCAACAAACCCAGTAATACCCTTATTCTTGAGAAAGCTACACCCGCTAGTATTGGTGCCTTAATTGCTTTATATGAACATAAAGTATTTGTTCAAAGCGTGTTATGGAATATTAATGCTTTTGATCAATGGGGAGTGGAGTTAGGTAAGTCACTTAGTTCTGATTTATTTAAAGTGCTTTCTGGCGATGATGCCACACATAAGTTTGATTCTTCAACTGAAGGTTTACTGAGTAAATTCAACAGTACAATTTAGCCTCTTACTTATACTTACCTTTAAAATCGACTCTAATAGTGGTTTGAGAAATTTTCTGTTAATCTTGCGGCCAAATTTCTTCAGTTAGTTTTTGGATTCAATATGCTCGTACTTGGGATCGAAACCTCCTGCGATGAAACCGGCGTAGCGCTTTACCATAGTAAAAAAGGCTTACTTGCCGATGCACTTTATTCACAAGTCGATATGCATGCAGACTATGGGGGTGTTGTACCCGAACTTGCTTCACGTGATCATGTACGTAAAACGATTCCTTTAATTGATGACACCCTAAAACAAGCAAATCTTTCTCGCCAGGATATTGATGGCATCGCTTATACTGCTGGACCGGGTTTAGTGGGAGCATTGATGGTTGGTGCAGCAATTGCGAGTTCATTGGCGATGGCCTTGGATATCCCCCTTATTGGTGTGCATCATATGGAAGGGCATCTACTCGCGCCAATGCTAGAAGATCATCCTCCTGCGTTTCCTTTTCTTGGTTTGTTAGTCTCTGGTGGCCATACTCAATTAGTCTCAGTTGCCGGTATTGGCCAGTATCAAATATTAGGAGAGTCCTTAGATGATGCTGCCGGAGAAGCTTTCGATAAAGCGGCCAAAATGCTCGGTCTAGACTACCCTGGCGGCCCTAGAGTTGCAAAACTGGCCGAACAGGCTGTAGCACAATTTGGTGGCACCCCCTACCGTTTCCCTCGCCCTATGACTGACCGCCCAGGTTTGGACTTTAGTTTCAGCGGCTTAAAGACATTTACTCTGAATACCGTACAAAAAGTACGTGCTGATCACGAACCAAGTGAACAGGATAAAGCAGAAATAGCCTTAGCTTTTGAAGAAGCTGTGGTAGATACTTTACGTATAAAGTGTCGCAGAGCTTTGGAGCAGACAGGCTTAAAGACTTTGGTGATAGCGGGCGGTGTCAGTGCAAATACCCGATTACGGTCATCACTTGAAGAGATGACTAAAAAGCTGGGTGCAACCGTTTTCTATGCCCGACCTGAATTCTGCACTGATAATGGCGCTATGATAGCTTATGCAGGTTGTAAGCGCTTACTATCAGGCCAAAGATCGGGCTCTGACTTTAAAGTCAGACCTAGATGGCCAATGGATGAATTATTACCTTTGGATAAAGTATGAATCTTGATACGGTACTGATAGAACATTTTGAAGTTGAAGCATCTATTGGCGTGTTTGATTGGGAAAAGAAAATCAAGCAGCGCCTGCTTTTTGATTTGAAGCTATTGGGCGATTTTTCTAAAGCTTGTCAGTCTGATGATATTAATTATGCCGTTGATTATGCTGCAGTGTGCGATGAGATTGATGTTATTGTAAACGCCGCACATTATGAATTACTAGAAGCACTAGCTGAAACAATAGCTCAGCATTTATTAGCCACATTTTCTATAGACAATGTTGAGCTAAGTATCCGAAAACCGGGAGCCGTAGCACGCGCTGAAAATGTGGGTGTACTAATTAAACGAGGCAAGTTAAGTTAATGGCTACAGT
>Ga0105348_1000348_pt1 | contig 34246 bp, 32 predicted proteins | sample EN8Hudsemesocosm_2_FD_83504 | JGI IMG/M metagenome (GOLD analysis project Ga0105348, IMG submission 83504) | Methane-oxidizing microbial communities from mesocosms in the Hudson Canyon - EN8C Hudson Canyon | ecosystem: Environmental > Aquatic > Marine > Cold seeps | place: Hudson Canyon... | reverse complement strand
CTACTCAGCGGAGTAATCTTAGGAAGTTAGTGAAAGGGCGAATTGAAGGTGTAGTCGGGCTCGAAGCAATGAATGATATAATTATTAAAACTCATCCTGATGAATTTAGAGAGATTGTTAAAGTGCCTCTTCCTATCAAAACCAAGTCATTTTATTTGATGCTATCTCATAAGTTTGTAAGTGAAAACTCAGAATTAGCTGAAGCGATATGGAATGAAATACGAAATATTCGAGAAACGGGTGAGTACGAAGAGATCGCCAAGAAATACTTTTAAGATAAATGGTGTAAAGCAACTTTTTAACTTATTTTTCTTGTATTAGGTTTTTAATAAATAATGGCGATAGTTCGCTTTTGCTCGTTTTCGTGAATTCTAAATGGGCCGCTTTAACTCCATTTCACTCATTCTATCAGAAAGTGAAATTATGATAATTAGGCCGTTTCGACCCGCTTCTTCAGTGGCGGTTAAGTGGCAAGATTTGTCGCTGAGCCTCAACTAGCCGAGCGGCCTTTTCTGATACTAGGTGCCAGTAGCGGCCATCATATGCTCATTGCTATTTCTGCTTATTTGTCGACTTCGTCATCATTAAATCACAAATTAATGATGACATCATTAGTACGTATAGCTGTCATACAATGTGAATCTAGAGTAAGAATGTTACCTGCTAAGAAGATTCTGTCATTCTAAGTTTAATATGAGCTTTATGAGTTAGATGGGGCGGTTTTCTTAGTAGTTAGATCTACTGTGGATTTCAAGTTTTTGCTCTTTCTTCCCAATTTTTGTTGACATAGAAGTATCATAAATCATATCTTTACATCGTAAAGACCGTTCCTTCAATATACAAATAACGAGAGCTCTATGGCAAATCATAATGTGATCACTGGCAGACAACTAATAAAAAAAATGCCAGCGGTTGTTCCGGTGCTTCCTAAACTAATAAAAGGTATTATGATCGCGAATAGTCGAAATAAAGAAAAAAACGTCGGCTTAGGGATTTGTTTTGAAAGAGCTGTAGCTCGAAATCCGAGCGGTCTAGCCTTGAAGTATCAAGATGTCGAAATCAGTTACTCTCAACTGAATGACTGGGTGAATAAAATCGCTCATTACTTTATGAGTATCGGTATTCAAAAAAGTGACTGTGTCGGAATTATGATTGAAAACCGACCTGAGCTTTTAGCGACAGTGTTGGCCTGCTCGAAAATAGGCGCAGTGAGTGCGATGATAAATACCAGTCAAAAAGGAAAAGTACTCACACACAGTATCACTCTAGTCAGCCCTAAGCTTATGATCGTCGGGGAAGAGTGCTTAGCTTCTTATGAAAATATTCGAGAAAAAATAGACCTGCCCGACAATATGCACTTATATTTTGCCGACCTTAATACGCTGAGTGATAAAGGTTCCTGCCGAGTCATTGGCTTAATTTGGCAAGCGAATCATACAATCAACCGCGGCATAACCCTGAACAAACTCAGCAAATCTTTTCAGAAGACCCTTGCTTTTATATTTATACCTCAGGCACTACCGGCCTCCCTAAAGCGGTTGTATTCAATCACGGCCGTTTCATGAAGCTATATGGTACCTTTGGGTATATTACGGTGAGATTAAAAAAAGACGATCGCCTATATGTCCCTCTTCCCTTTTATCATGCAACAGCGTTAGGTGTTTGTTGGGGTACCGCACTTGCTAGCTCATCCTGTTTAGTAATCGCTAGAAAATTCAGCGCCTCTCGATTTTGGTCAGATATCAGAGAGAATCAAGCGACGGCCTTTGCTTATGTTGGCGAGCTCTGTCGTTATTTAATTGAACAAGCCCCCGCCCCTGATGATGCCACTAACCCTGTTCGTGTCATGGTAGGAAACGGTATGCGCCCTGCCATCTGGTCTGAATTTAAAAAGCGTTTTGGCATACCCCGTGTCATGGAATTTTATGGTTCTAGTGAGGGTAACATCGCATTTACTAATTTATTAAACTTTGAAAAAACCGTGGGAATGAGTCCGCTTCCTTATGCCATCGTAAAGTATGATAGAGAAACAGATAAACCATTCCGTGATGCCTCTGGATATATGTCAAAAGTCGGTAAAGGTGAAGCAGGCCTTCTTATTGGCCATATCACAGAGAAAGCCCCTTTCCATGGTTATACCGACCCATCCAAAACAGAGTCAAGTATATTAACCGATGTGTTTGAGCACGGTGACCGTTGGTTTAATACCGGCGATATTATGCGGCAGATGGGATTTCGACACGCCCAATTTGTAGATCGAACGGGAGATACTTTCAGATGGAAAGGTGAAAACATTTCTACCACCGAGGTTGAAATGCTGTTAGAAGAAGTTGAGGCCGTTAATGAAGCCGTGGTATATGGCGTAGAAATACCTAACACCAATGGTCGTGCAGGTATGGCATCTATCAGGCTTAATGTTTCCGTTGATGAGTTCGATTTCTCTCAGTTTTTACACCAAATGAAAACCAATATGTCGGATTATTCGATCCCAGTTTTTCTCAGCATCAATGAAGAGGTTGAGTTAACTGGCACATTTAAGCACGTTAAAGGCCCTTTAAAAGAAAAGGGTTTTGACGTACAAAAAAATACCGACCCACTTTATGTATGGCTACCCAAGACCGATAGATACGTGCCTCTTACACATCAAATGCAAAAAGATATAGAGCAGGGCATATACCGATACTAGATCAGTCATTTAAAATTCACTCAGTTATTTGAAGGGTTATATGATGAAAATACCTGTTCGAATTGCAATTACCCGCGCGTCAGGCCCTTGTATCAAAAGAGACAGTTCATGTTTTGTTGATGTTTCAAGTTCAAAGTACGTTTTTCGCACTTAATTCACCCTTCTAAGTTTTCAGGTAAACCTTCTTCTTGGCTAGCGTCTGCCCGGTCCGCTTTTGAAATATAAGTTGATTTGTTTTTAGGCGCTAGCTTAGCTTTGGCTTTTTTGATTCTTTTCTTAAGAATCGTATTTCTCTGTTTCTTTCTGTTCATTTTGTGACCATGCTGAGTTGAGATGTCTATTCTAATCGCAATTGGTTAGATAACAACAAGCGCGACACTTTTCTTAACCGTTTCTTGATACTCACTAGTATAAATTAATATTTCCTTCATTTGATCTTTACGAACATTCTTCAAACTCCTTCTCGTCTTATTGTTATCGCTCTTAAAAAAATGAATCTAAATGAGAAAGGAAAAAAGAATGAAGAAACGAAATTTGCCTCTAGTTGTTGGTATGGCATTTACAAGTGCTGCAACGTTGTCTCCTGTTCAGTCTGTACTTGCATCAGATATCTCGGTGTACGGTAAAGTAAATTTATCGCTTAATAAAATTGAGCAGGAATCAAAAACACCTGAAGTAGATGAATGGCAATTGAACAGTAATGCTTCACGTCTTGGTGTGAAAGGGAGTCATGAAATTGAAGAAGGCTTGAAAGCAATTTACAAAATGGAGTTTGAGGTCGCTGTGGATGATGGCGATAAAAAAGACGGTCATGCTTTTGGGCAGCGAAATATTTATGCGGGTTTGAAAGGTGATTTTGGAACTTTAATTGCTGGTATGCATGATACACCGCTCAAAATGGCTCAAGGAAAAGTTGATCGTTTTGGTGACCTGCCTTTAGCAGATATTAAAAATATCATGGAAGGGGAGGATCGTTCGAAAAATATCGTGATGTATACCTCACCTAAAATGAATGGCGTATCACTGACGGCTGCCATTATTCCGGGTGAAAACTCTCCTGATGATGACGGTGTTGCTGATGGGACTTCTTTTTCTGTCAACTTTAAAAATGATCTTCTGACGGCAGCAATTGCTCAAAATGGTGATGTAGACGGACAGGATACCACGCGTGTGGTTGCAGACTTCAATCTGGGTGACTCTAATGTTGGTTTACTTTGGCAAACTGCCGAAGATAGTGACGACTCAAGTGTTGATGAAGATTCTTGGTTGCTAAGTGCGCAGCATAAATTAGGTGCTTATGTGGTGAAAGCGCAATACGGGCAAACAGATTATAGCGATGATGATGAAGATACGCTCATGACGGTCGGTTTAGACAAGAAACTCGGAAAAAAATCAAAGTTATTTGCTTATTATTCTGCGATTGAAAAGGACCAAGGTAGTGCTGTTGCCGATGATCAAACCTTAGCTGTCGGTTATGAAATTAAGTTTTAAGTCAGGTGAAAGTTTAGGGGAGTGTTAGCAGAAAAGTCGCTTGCACATCTGAATTTTCACTCTTAAAGCAATTTTTAAGATTTCTTAACATAACCTTTATAAACACTCTGTATATTTTGCGATCAATACATAATAAATCGTAATTGACGCATTTCTTAATAGGAAATTAACATGAAAAAAGTATTAATCTTTTCACTATTTATCGCTTCTACACTTTCTGCGCAATTTGCTTCTGCGGGCCGTAGTAATATCAATATTGTCGGTTCTTCAACTGTTTATCCATTCTCTACTGTAGTCGCCGAACGTTTTGGCCGCTCAACAGATTTCAAAACTCCTAAAGTTGAGTCTACGGGGTCAGGTGGTGGCATGAAGTTATTCTGCCAAGGTGTTGGTGTGCAGCACCCAGATATTACAAATGCTTCAAGACGAATCAAAAAGTCTGAGTATGACCTTTGCCATAATAATGGTGTGAACGAAATTATTGAAGTGTTGATCGGTTATGACGGAATTGTGATTGCCAACTCAAGAAAAGCAACACGGATGAAGTTGACGCGTAAGGATATATTCCTAGCCTTAGCTGCACGTGTGCCGAACCCTAATGGCACAGAGACCTTAGTTGATAACCCATATAAAACGTGGCAAGACGTTAATAGCGCGCTACCTAATACTGCGATTGAAGTGTTGGGTCCACCACCGACTTCCGGTACGAGAGATGCCTTTGCTGAACTGGCTTTAGAAGGTGGTTGTAAGAAAGTTTCATGGATCAAAGCCATGAAGAAAAAAGATAAGAAAGCTTACAAAGCCCTTTGTCACACTGTGCGTGAAGATGGCCCTTTTATCGAAGCCGGTGAAAATGACAACTTGATTGTACAGAAACTGAATGCGAACAAAAATGCACTTGGCATATTTGGTTTTAGTTTCCTTGACCAGAATATTGATCAGGTTCAAGCATCCATCGTTGACGGAAATGAGCCGACGTTTGAAACTATCGCTGAAGGTTCTTACCCAGTATCTCGACCACTGTATTTTTATGTAAAAAAAGCCCACGTTGGTGTTGTGCCAGGCATTGCAGAATATTTAGCAGAATTTACACGTGAGAGTACTTGGGGGGATGAAGGTTATTTGACTGAAAAGGGCATGATTCCTTTAGATGCCGCTAAGCGTGCTGAGACTTCTAGTGATGTAAAGAAAATGCGTAACTTAGAATTATAAGTGCATTGTTATAGTTAATATCCCAGCAAGACCTTAGTGGCCTAAACGTGAAGTAGTCGTTGGCGCTAAGGTCTTGCTATATATGTAAATTAAGCAGGAACCTGTATGAGCTCATCTGTTTTATTGCTTGTTATCGCCATGTTGTTCGTCTTCTCTTATTGGAGTGGACGAGGAAAAGCCATTACCAGCGCTCAGCATCTCGGGGGGGTGACAACGCTAAACTCCTTACCTTTTTATTACGGTATGTTAGCAGTGCTCTGGTGTGCGATACCTTGTCTTGTACTGGTTTCATTATGGTCAATGTTTGATGAAACGGTTATCCAGCAATTGTTGGTGTCTCAGCTTCCTGATAACAGTGCGGATATGTCTTCAGGTGAAATGACCTTACTACTGAATAAGGTAAATAATATTGCCAATGGCATTACTGCGGCGAGTGGTCAGCCTGTCTATATGCAAGATGCGGCGAATTATTTGTTAAGTTTAAGAGCAAATAGTCATCTGGCCATGTCAGTCATTGCACTGAGTTTGGCTGTTTGTGGTTTGAGCATAGCTTGGGTGAAAATAAATCCTGAGCTTAGAGCAAGAAAACAAGTAGAAACTGTTTTTAAACTTATATTATTACTGTGTTCATGTATTGCGATTTTAACAACGGTTGGCATCGTGTTATCGGTTTTGTTTGAATCGATTCAGTTCTTTAATAAAGTACCGGTCTCTGAATTTTTATTCGGCTTGCATTGGAGTCCGCAAGTTGCGATTCGAGAAGATCAAGTGGGTGGTTCAGGGGCTTTCGGTGCCATTCCTCTATTTGTCGGTACGTTACTTATTTCAGCTATCGCCATGATCGTCGCAGTGCCAACGGGTTTAATGTCTGCCATTTATTTATCTGAATATGCGAGTAAACAAGTTCGTAGTTGGGTTAAACCGCTGCTGGAAATATTGGCGGGTATTCCAACCGTTGTCTATGGTTTTTTTGCGGCCTTAACCGTTGCACCGCTTATTCGCGACACGGGCGACTGGTTGAACGGAAGTTGGACTTTCGAGTTGCTGGGCTTGAGTTTACAGGTCTCTTCTGAGAGTGCTTTGGCTGCAGGCTTGGTTATGGGGGTGATGATTATTCCGTTTATTTCATCCTTGGCTGATGATGTGATTAATGCTGTACCTCAGTCTCTACGAGATGGTTCATTAGGCTTGGGCTCAACGCATTCAGAAACAATTCGACAAGTCGTTATACCTGCGGCATTACCCGGCATTGTTGGCGGCGTACTACTCGCAGTTTCTCGCGCGATCGGTGAAACCATGATTGTGGTGATGGCAGCAGGTCTAGCAGCCAATCTCACTGCAAATCCACTTGAATCGGTTACTACGGTTACTGTGCAAATTGTCACCATGCTGGTGGGTGATCAGGAATTTGATAGTGCGAAAACCTTATCTGCTTTTGCCTTGGGGTTGATGTTATTTGTTGTCACCTTAACGTTAAATATCTATGCCTTGCGTGTGGTTAAAAAATACCGCGAACAGTATGAGTAACATGTATGAGTACGATTGAGATAGACATTGAGAAATCGAATGAAAGTAACTGTACCAATGAGAGTGAAATGAAAAAAGTAAATACCATTGAGCTGGTGAACAAAAACCTGAAGAAACGCTATCGCGCCGAAAGGCGGTTTAAGGCTTATGGTTTGGTTTCAATTTGCTTCGCGCTATTATGCTTAGTGGTGCTGTTTACGGATATTATTAGTAAAGGCCATGGCGCTTTTTTCCAAACGTACATTCAGTTAGAGCTTAATCTGGATGAGGATGTTCTTGAAGTTAATGATATCCAAAATATGAAACAACTTGCGAGTGCTAACTATCAAGGTGTTATTCGTCAGTCATTAAGAACACTTTTTCCGGATGCAAAAAAACGGCACGATAAACGCAAATTATATGCCTTGGTTAGTAGTGGCGCGAGCTATCAATTGGCTGACCAAATAAAAGCACAACCCGCCTTGGTTGGCACAACGATATCTGTTTTTGTCTTAGCCGATGATGATGTGGATACCTGGTTTAAAAGTCTGGATGATGCCAAACCTTTTATTGGTCGAATGTCAGAAAAACAACTGGTATGGCTTGAAAGCCTAAAAAAATCAGGGAGTTTACATAAAAAATTCAATACAACATTTTTTAATAATGGTGACTCAAGAGAGCCAGAACTAGCAGGCATTAAAGGCGCAATGATTGGATCCTTGTTTACGATTCTAGTGACATTTTTACTCTCATTTACGGTGGGTATTTCTACCGCTATTTATCTTGAAGAGTATGCACCTAAAAATTTATTTACAGACTTTATCGAAGTCAATATCAACAATTTAGCTGCGGTGCCCTCTATTATTTTTGGTCTTCTAGGTTTAGCCATTTTTATTGGTATGTTTGGCATGCAGCGCTCGATCCCTTTACTAGGAGGGGTTGTGCTTTCTTTGATGACCTTACCTACAATTATTATTTCCAGTCGTGCAGCGATAAAAGCGGTGCCTCCTTCCATTCGTCAAGCTGCCTTGGGTATGGGCGCATCGAAAATGCAGGTGATTCTTCATCATGTACTCCCACTTGCAATGCCGGGTATGTTGACGGGAACCATCATTGGCTTGGCTCAGGCTTTAGGTGAAACCGCTCCTTTGCTGATGATTGGAATGGTAGCGTTTGTGGTTGATGTTCCGGGAGCATTAACTGACCCATCAACGGCCTTACCAGTTCAAATATTTCTTTGGGCTGATAGCCCTGAAAGAGCGTTTGTAGAACGAACGTCGGCAGCTATTATGGTGTTACTGGCATTTTTGATTTCAATGAATACGGTCGCTGTTTTCTTACGCAAGCGTTTAGAGCGCCGTTGGTAGAATTAATTTTTTGAAAAGGTTTATGTTGTGGAACAATCAATTGAAAAAATAGGGCCGACGATAGGTCAGTCATTACTAGAAAATCCAAAAATGTCGATGCGCAATGTCGATGTATTCTATGGTGATAAACAAGCCATTTATGATGTGAATCTGGATATCGGTAAAAATGAAGTATTATCGATGATCGGGCCTTCAGGCTGCGGGAAGTCGACTTTTCTACGCTGTCTGAATCGAATGAATGACACGATTGAAGGGTGTAAAGTCACGGGCTCATTTGATTTGGAAGGTAAAAATATTTACCACCCAAAAATGGATGTTGTTCCCTTGCGTGCGCGTGTCGGAATGGTTTTTCAAAAACCAAATCCTTTTCCTAAAACGATTTACGATAATGTCGCCTATGGCCCTAAAATTCATGGTTTGGTCGAAAGTAAAACAGACTTGGATGAAATTGTAGAAAGCAGCCTTCAAAAAGCAGGCTTATGGGATGAAGTCAAAGATCGACTTGATCAACAAGGAACGGGCTTATCTGGTGGGCAGCAACAGCGGCTTTGTATCGCTAGAACAATAGCAATTAGTCCAGAAGTGATTTTAATGGATGAGCCTTGCTCAGCCCTTGATCCAATCGCGACATCGAAAATTGAAAACTTAATTACCGAGCTTAGCGAAAATTACACCATAGCAATTGTCACTCACTCCATGCAGCAGGCTGCAAGAGTTTCTGACCGAACGGCATATTTTCATTTAGGCAAGCTGGTTGAAGTAAATGATACCCAGCATCTTTTTACCAATCCAGACCATGAGTTAACGGAAGCGTATATCACGGGTCGATTTGGTTAATTGTTCTGTTTAATTTATTTGCTTGAACAATTTACTTGAACACAAGGAATACAAAAAAATGTCGTTACACTTACAGCGTGACTTGGATTCGCTGAAAAAAGAAATTCTTCAACTCGGTAATATGGTTGAGTCATCCATTAATAAAGCCTTGGTCGCGCTATCGGAACGCCGCCCTGAACTAGTTGAAGAGGTACTGCAGGATGAAATACAAATAGACCTTCAAGAAGTGTCTATTGAAGAAAGCTGTCTGAAAGTGCTGGCTTTGCATCAACCTGTCGCGGTGGACCTTCGCTTTATAGTTGTTGTTTTAAAGGTCAACAATGATCTGGAACGAATGGGCGATTTTGCGGTAAATGTAGCGAAGCGTGCTAAAGAACTCAGTGAGCAAGACCCAATCCCATGTCCGGCAGGGTTTACCGATGTGGTTCCTCAAACTATTCGAACGATGGTTCGTGATAGCCTCACTGCGTTAGTGAAGTTTGATGTTGATATCGCTCGTGAAGTCATTCATATGGATGATGTAGTCGATCAGGCAAATCGGTTGATGTATAAAGACTTAAAAGCACTAATGGTCGAAGACTCATCAACGGTAGATCGTGCGGTTAGTTTACTATCCTGTTCACGTTATCTGGAAAGAATCGCTGACCTGACGACCAATATAGCTGAAGACGTAATTTTTATGGTTGAAGGCGAAGTAGTACGTCACCAATCAACGGGGCTTTAAAGTGTTTAAGCTGTCACGGAGTAATAAATTCAATTTCATTCTCAAGAGGTTTTCAGCCAATCTCTTACAGCTAATCCAGTCCCGAAGTTCCAAGGTTTGAGTTTAGACTTTTCGATTAGCTTGTAATTATCTAGCTCTTCGTTAAGTGTTATTTCTCCGGTACATTTGGCGTGATAGGCAATGATGACTTGGTTCATTTGTTCAAAAGGGTAGGCGCCTACTAACTTAACTTCTTCTGTATCGAGGTTGAGTTCTTCTTTGATTTCTCTTTGGACGGCCTGATCGGGGGCTTCTCTTTCATCAAGGAAGCCACTGACTAAACCAAACATTTTTTCAGGCCAGCTGACGTTGTGTGCTAATAGCACTTTGTCGTTAAATTCTATGATTGCTGCTACCACTGGTACAGGGTTATTCCAATGCACAAAACCACATGCAGTATCAGGGCAGGCCAGATATGTTTTTCTTTCTTTTTCTGTCGTGGTTAATTCATTTGCGCAAAGTGGGCAATACTTCATCTAAATCTCCTACTGCTTTTGGTTTGGCATATTTCCATATTAAGGTTGTTGGCTTGTCGTTCTCGTCATAACAATTTCCGAAATAAAAATTCAAAATTTAAGCTTGTGCCAAAAATATAATAGCTATGTTGTGAGATTGTTGCTACAAGAACAGACGGGTGATTCGGGTTGTGATTACTTCTAACTTATCTTATAAGATTAACGCATTGGGTTTTGATTATTCAAATTGGGTGCTTCCTGAATAAAACCACAGGAGTAGCATTCGATTAGCCAGCTATTTTAGACTGTCATCGCTAAACCACCAATTCATGATGTCTAGCTAGACTTCATAAGCAAAGTGAGAACGTTAACTAATGAAACTACATATCACAAATGGCGACTCAACTGGCGAGATGCTTAAAGAAATATCCCATCTTGAAGGCGACATAATATGTTGGCGCGATGTACTGCATGATGGTCCTCTGTTAAATACTTCTTATGAAAATTATGCAGATTCCAGAGCGAAGTTTTTGGCAGCAACGGTGAATAACACTTTGCTAAACCAGGAAAAGCCTACCAATGAAACCGATATTCTTCAGGACTTTATAGATCGTAAAGCGACACTTGAGCGTCTTGATCAGTATGATGAAGTCATCTTATGGTTCGAACATGACTTGTATGACCAGCTCCAGATTATTGAAATAATGGCGGCGTTAAATGAACAGGGTGGCACTAATAGAAAATTGTCGATTATCTGCATTGGTGAGCACCCAGAGGTGCCTTATTTTTATGGGCTAGGGCAACTTACTTTAAAACAGCTGTCGGCCCTGTATCCATGTCGTGAATGTATTACACAGGCACAGCTTGATATTGGAACGAAAATTTGGGCCGCGTTAAGATCCCCAATACCTGATGACTTATTGAGTCGACTAGAAGAGATACCTGTTCAGGAATTTCCCTACATGAAACCGGCATTAATGCGTTTTTTTAGAGAGTTTCCCGCATTGGAAAATGGCCTTACCCAAACACAATGGTATTTGCTTAATGCGATTGCTGAGCCTTGCCAAGATCTTCCAGCACTAATGAGATTCCTAGAACAAAATGAGGCGGCCGGCAGCTTGGCTAAAGATGTTTGTGCACGTGACCGTTATCAAGAAATTGTGGCTGGTGAGGCGACATTTGGTCGATTGTTTCATCAACTTCAAGAGCTTGAATCTGCCCCATTTATGGGAGACCTGTGGGTGAAAAAGGAGCTTGATACTTTATGTCAGGCAAAGGTGCCTTATGTTACTTGCCCCTTTGTCGATAAAGAACACCCTGTTGGCAGGAATACCCAATATGAAATAACCGATGCCGGGCGACAAGCCCTTGAGGGTAAACTGCATTGGGGGGATCTCAACGACTATGACATGTGGCGTGGCGGAGTTCACATTACAAGTGGGTCGCCTATGTTCTGGGATGAAAAAACACTCACTTTTGTGTCTCAGCGGTAAGGGGGGAATTAGTAATGACGCAGTTCAATGTTGTACGGTATGTCTAGGCCGCCCAAGTTCTGTGCAGGTATAGTCGTGACAACTAAAGAGTTTAGTGAGGATACCCCGTTCTGTTGTGAAGAGTGTCTAGCCCTAAATAATACGGTCATATAGTATCATTCTAGGCGCTCTACCAAAGTGGGATGTACTACCTTTAGCGTAACAATTTATGAACTTACTAAAATTGATTTTATGAAGACAATAGATATTTCCTCACCAGTAGAAGTTAACGAATGTGTGATACTTCTGCATGGTTTAGCAAGAACGGATAGTTCATTGAAGAAAATAGAGTCTGTGCTTAAAGGCAAAGGCTACCACACCGTTAATTATAATTATCCGTCAACGAAGCATCGTATCGATAAATTAGCTGGTGATACAATCAATAATGCCTTATCCCAATGCCCTGTTGGAAGTAAAATACACTTTGTGACGCACTCAATGGGAGGCATTCTTGTTCGGCAGTATCTAAGCGCTAATAGTATTCAAAATTTGGGGCGTGTAATAATGCTTGGGCCGCCGAATCAAGGCAGTCAGGTGGTTGATACACTCAACAAAGTACCTGGCTTCAAACTTATAAATGGCCCAGCTGGAATGCAGCTTGGCACTGGAGAAATGAGCGTCCCAAAGAGACTGGGGGCCGCAAAATTTGATGTCGGTATTATTGCCGGTACTCGTAGCATCAACCTGTTTTTATCCATGATGCTGCCAACTCCTGATGATGGCAAGGTATCCGTGGAGAGCACAAAGCTTGAAGGTATGTCTGATCATATTGCGCTGCCAGTGACGCATCCATTCATGATGAAAAATGATCGGGTCATAAGTCAGGTGGTGAACTATCTGAAATATGGGAAATTTAAACGAATGGATCTATAAATACCAATAAATCCATTTATCTAAAAGTACGCTTGAAAAGAAATAACACAAACTCTTTTATTGCAAAATATTAAGGCGTAATCGACACGTCGTTTGGTTCAGCCCATGGCGCTGAATATACCGGCTGAGGGGTGACATAATGAAAGTTTTCACCATCAATAATTGCTCGGGTGTCGTAAACACTGCTCCAGCTAGTACTTAGCTCATCGTTATCTCTGGTAGAAAGTGATCCATTCAGGCTAATTTCGCCAGCTGAGGTATCGACATCAAAGAGATACAAGCCTGCTTTAAGGCTGTCAGGCGAAATGCCATAAGATTGAGCGGGTAGCGTTAGTTTCATTGACTCATTGTTCTGATCATAAAGCATCGCAATACTATGGTGGTCATAAAGAGCGGGAGAATAGTAATTTGCTGCAAACTGATATTGGCTGCTTAGAGCCGGGTTGGATAGATCGCTGACATCATATAGGTCGAGTTTAAGACCGCTTTCCTGACCAATGCCCAGAATGTAGTTTTCATTCACCGGAAATAGTTGCGTTGAAAAACCAGGGATTTCCAGCTCACCTGCTACGATAGGTGCAAGCGGGTTGCTCACATCAATCGTATAAAAAGGATCGGTTCGTAGAAACGTCACGACATAGGCGCGATCATTAATAAATCTAACTGCAAAGATACTTTCTCCATCTTTACCAATGCGTTCATCATTGATTTGGTTGGGGATGCGGCTAACCAGTTTCAGTTCGCGTTCGTTTTCGAGTTTTTTCAGAATACTCAGGTAATGTTCTGCGCCGGGAACTTCATCGAAAGAGGGGGTAGTGTCATCCACTTCACTTTCGGTTTCAGGCAGCGTATCGATGAAAATATTAAAATTTTGATTACTTGAAATAACGCGAAGATACCCTCCTGCCTCGCTCATTTTAAATTTTCCGCCAATTCGACCAATGACGGTACCGCTGCCAGCATATTCAACGCCCAACTCGTTGAAGTCAAACTGATGGATACGGGTATTTTCTGATCGCCAGTCAAAGCCTTCAGAAAAATACAGTGCATTTGATGAGGCATAGAAATCCTGACTGTAACCAAGAAAACAACTGGCTTGTACATTGCCATTATCTAAATCTGAGCTGGTAATCACGGTCAGCTGTAACTGGTATGCTGATGATGTGAGACCCTCAGGCACATAACATTTCTGGCTACCAAACCAATTGGCTTCAAGTCCATCTTCGTCTGTAGTTTTGGGTACAAGGTCTTGAAAACTTACGCTCTCTAGTAGGGTATTATTAGCAGCTATCTCTGACTTGGTATTAGCGGCATAGTTAAACCCTCTCACACCAATATCAAGACTGGATATGGTATAAAGCCGGTTACTGATACGGCGAGATTGAAGGAATGAACCTTTAAAGCGTTTGCTACGATTGAAAACAGGGTTAGCAGCGACCGTAACATCATAATATTCGATTACATAGTGGCTGCTAGCCCAATAAATAGGCCTTGTCAGAGCAATACGACAATCTTCATCTTCCACACCACAGGTAGGCGTTCCATATTGATACTGTTGGCTAATGATCACCAGTGTTTTAGCTGCATCTTTCTGGTAGAGGTATAAACCTAAAATAGAACTGTTGTCGATAGGGTCTGTTTGTATGGTCGATAGTAAGGTGCTGCTCGCTTCGCCACTGGGAACCCTCAACAATCTGACTTCATTTTTTCCGGTATCGCTTTGATGGCTTTGATAAATGATATCGCCATCAAATTTAACCAGATCCATTTCGTCCACACCATTTTCGATCAGGGTGGTTGCTGAATAGGCATCGGCACTGATTGAGTCTGCGTCTTCGAGTGATGGTGCTTCTACCCGGGTATATTCTTCAGGTACGGCACTTTCTTGTATCGAAGATTTTAGCAAGGCTTCAAATTGTTCATCACTTTCGACCTGAACAAGATAACCTGTATAATTTTGGTCATTCGAGTTTGGTGTGCCTGAACCCGTTCCCGTGGTTGAGCCAGTAAAGCAGCCTGACAGCAATAATGGTAAGAATAGAGATACCAGTTTTGTATATTTGATATTAATTAGACATTCCTTATTCATCGATTGTTTCCTCCAAATAATAGATTCCCAGCCCAGCTCGAACCCGGCCAGTGCCAGTGCTCGTTGGGTTTGAATCCCGATCTTGTTTGCTCAGCCAGAGTTCCAGCTCATTCAATAACTGTGTTGATTTTTGATGGCAGATTTTCTTCAATTCGGGTATGCATTCTTCGGGTAAGTTATCGAAGGCAGTACTTAACTGGAGGCGGTTTGCCTCAGGAGTTTCAAGGTTGATTGAGAGTGTGTTTAGTAAATCTGAGGAGGCATCACCCATATAAATAATGCGTTGGGCATCACTTTCTTTAGGGACATAGACAGTTTGTATCAGTTTTACAGAGTCTGAACTTGCAAACTCGATGGCGCTTACCCTAATCATTTCATCCAGCATCGCTCTTACCGTCATGCTGCCGCTATGCTTCAAAACCAAGGAGCTAAAGCTGTTTACTTCGCCCTCAATCGGGAGAATTGAGGCTTTGCCTTTAACATCCAGAAACTCGGTTTCAGTAATCCATGCGCTAATCACTCGGGCAGCCCGGTTGTGGAATTGTGTTTCGGGTTCTTGTGAAGCGTCAAAATCTTTGTTGCGATAATAGGTCACATCTTTTCGATGCATCCCGGTTATGACCGAAATCCGTGAGACACTTTGCTTTCGACCCTCAAGCTGAAACTCCTGGTCAGCAACTTCCACATAGCTTCGTTTAACCAGGCCCATAAACTCATTGACCGAAACACCGTGGTTAAGCAGTATTTTCACCAAAGGCTTCAGCAGTCGAAGGATTGATTGATTAAGTACCGATCTAATATTCATAAGTAATATTTGAACATAATAAAAAATATTTGAGAATAATTTCTCAAATATTTTAATCCGGTTTGTTATCTGAGTCAAACAATGTAAATGTCTATCAAGGACAAAAGCGCCAAGTAAGTTAATTTCAGACTTTTACATGTCCTGTGTTCACAGGTAGTGGCTATTAAACACAAGCTTGGTTCAATAGATTCTTAGTGACAAAGATTTTTAGTGTGGGAGTGGGAGGATTTCAGCTTTTACGTCACCAAAATTACTTTTGTGTCGGGATTCGTGGTTTATTGAGGTAGAAAGAAGCAGCGTTTATTTAATGTATGAGGCAGAAGTCTGTAACACTTAAGCGATTCTTGCTTTGGTAAGTGTGGATACGTGGTCAATTATGTTTAGGTTTTGTGTGTGACCTTAGACGTACTTGGTGGGATGTTGATGACAGAAAGTGAGTATTAGTTCAACCATTAGCCCTCGTGAAGTATCTCTTACAATGTTGAAGTATAAAGCAGAACATTTTGCTCTCACCTATTAAAAAGCCGAGCTTCAGCTCGGCTTTTAGAGATAGCTTAAGTTAAATTAAGCGTTCTGCTTGCGGCGTGCAAAACCTAAACTAGCAAGACCAAGGCCAAGAAGTGCGAGTGTACCTGGCTCTGGTACACTAGTTACTTCACGGAAATCAGCTAATAGATTATATGTGCCATTGCTTGTGATCGCTAGATCTTGGAAGCTAACTTCATAGGTCCCCATGTTTAACCAGCTATTATCGAAGTTAACGAACATTTCGTCATCAAAAATGTCTAATTGGCCGACGGCAAATACATATCCATTAGTTGATGCGGTTGATCCAGGAGGTGTTAGCAACATTGACGCAGAGATTGGATCAATATCCACATCTGTACCTGAACAAAAAAAACCTTCACATGCATTGATTGAAAAATCAGAGGTTGTGAATGTTCCATAAGTCTGTGTGGAGATACCAGACAAATCAAAACTAAAGTCTGCACCTTCACTGGTTTGCCATGTTAAGAATTTGTCGCTGCCAGATGTGATATCAATATCACTTGCGGTAATTGTTAAAGCAGATGCAAAGCTTGAAGATGCCAATAAAGCTATTGGTATTAAATTTTTAATTTTCATTTTACTTTCCTTTGAAATGCAGCCCAGCTATCTGTTACCCAGATCTGTGGCTTTCCGTCTCTTCCTCGCAAAAGATTTGGCCTTACGTTTAAGTTTCAGTTTGTGCAAGAGCACGTCTGCAGCTAAGCAAATTTCAGGCCGTATATATATGTTTGATATAAAAACAATAGTTTATATAAATATTCTTTGTAAAAAACAACAGTTTCTGTAAAGTATTCTGACATTTATTATACGTAAGCGAATGAATCAATCACCTTATTTAGAATCTTTGCCTCTCTCAGCATTGTCTGATTTTAGTTGTTCGAATAAAAGAATACCGCCTAATTTAATGGTGCTTTACCCTGTTTGTAGTTGTTTTTAAACGATTACTGTAATGAGCCTTTCTAAGGTGTTGAGAATATTTTGGAATAAGTTGTTTGTATTTCATTACCAGGTTCAGGAGTATGAGGAACAAAACGGGCCAGAATTAACGATACACCTGCCATTGCCGCTCCGGTTAAAAACACCATAGCTGGAGAAATGACCCATAAAATCCCGTATAAAGCTGGCAATATTACCGCTGCGATATGGTTAATCGAAAAGGCAACCCCGGCAGTGGGGGCGATATCTTTTGGGTCGGCAATTTTCTGGAAGTATGTTTTTTGGGCGATAGCCATCGAAAATAATATATGATCTAGTAAGTATAGTCCGGCAGCCACCCAAGGGTTATCCACGAAAGCATAAGCTAAAAAGACCAAAATCAAACCTGTATATTCTAGCGACAAAGCTCTGCGTTCGCCCCACTTACCAATAAGCTTTCCAATGTGTGGCGCAAAAACAATGCTTGTTAAGCCGTTGAGTAAAAATAATATGGCGATGTCAGAAGCTGAAAAATTAAATTTCTCGACCATCAGAAACCCTGCAAAGACCACAAAGATTTGTCTTCGTGCTCCACCCATGAAAGTTAACATGTAGTAGAGCCAATACCGTCTTCGGAGAATCAGCTTTTTATGTTGTTCAACCTTAACAGGGAAGTGTGGAAATATGCTCCAGCAAACTATCGCAATGCAAATCGTCACACCTCCACCGACTAAATAGATGGTTTTCATATCCATATGAAGTATATCAAGCGCTAGCCATACCAAAGCATAGGCAAGTAGGCCTGAGAAGGCGCCAACCGCGATCATTTTTCCCATCTGATGTGCCGCACTCTCTTTGGCAAACCATTGCAATGAAAGGGATTGGTTAATGGTTTCGTAGTAGTGAAATCCAACAGACATCAAGACGGTTGTGCAATATAAACCTATCTCGCTGGGGAAAAAACCCGTTAGCGCGGTACCTAAGCCCATCACTAGAATTGAAACGAGTGCAAGCGTTTGTTCCCGCAGTAGTGCTAAAAGTAAGATAGCACCAAAAGCTAAGAACCCTGGAATCTCTCGTAGAGACTGAAGTACGCCAATTTCTACGCCTGTGAATGCGGCACGTTCGATCGCAAAGTTATTAAGTAAGGCTTGCCAAACCCCAAACGAAATAGGCATGGCGGCTGCCATTAAAAATAAAAGTATGTCGGGGCGGCGTAAGTTCTTCATTCATGATCTACCAAGTGTTATTTCAGAGATATTTACTTTAAATAACTTGTGGTATGGCGTATATAGTACATGTAGACAAATTATATCGAGAAAGAGTCAATGCCTTTAAAAAATGATTCAGGTGACCAAAGTAATACTAAGGTGCATGGAAGTGAGCTCTCAGATGAGTCATTTGTGCCAGAAGGTGTGGCGACTCATTGGTTAACTTTAAATGGGGTAACGATAAATAAACCTGAAGAGATACCAAGACGAGTAGTGATCAGAAAAATATCGCATGAAGCCGGATATTATGCGCCATATCATTCTCATGCCAGAGGGCAGTTGTTGTTTATTGCCGAAGGTTTGATCCAAGTGTCTACCAAAGGGGAGGGTTATTGGGTGGTGCCACCTCAGCGAGCGGTATGGTTGCCACCCTATGCGGAACATGATGCTCGTTCACTAACTCGCGTAAAATTAAGAAATGTCTATATTTCAAAAGAAGCTTCTCAAAGTCTACCCCAGCACTGCCAAGTAATTTCGATAACTCCTTTGATTCGAGAGCTCATTCTGAGCGCCGCCGAGTTTAATGTGCTTTACGACGATCAGGGGGCAGAAGGGCGTCTGATTGAAGTATTGCTTGACCAGCTAGCAAGTCAGCCCGCAGTACCTTTGCATTTACCTCACCCTAAAAGCAAAGCCTTAAAGTACATTGCAGAGTATTTAATACACGAACCCTCAGATCAGAGGACCTTGAAAGCTTGGGCTCAGAGTGTCGGTCTTAGTGATCGGACACTAGCAAGGCATTTTGTGAAAGAGACTGGAATGTCGTTTGGTCAATGGCGTCAGCAAGCTAGATTACTTGCAGCTATTACACGCATTTCTCAAGGTGACCCTGTTGCACATATCGCACAAGATCTGGGTTATGAGAGTCAAAGTGCGTTTATCGCGATGTTTCGAAAGGCTATGGGAACAACTCCGGGCCGCTACTGTTCACGCTCCGTATAAAAGAGCGTTCGTCATTAGAATAAAATGAAAATAACCTGCTTATAGCCCTAGCTTCTCCGCTACAAAATCAGCATCTTTGTCGCCTCTCCCGGACAGATTTACCAGTATAAGTTTATCAGGCGCTAAGCCCGCAGCCAGTTTGGTTGCATAGGCAATTGCGTGGGCACTTTCTAATGCAGGAATAATTCCTTCGCAACGTGACAAGGTAATGAATGCGTCTAGACACTCGGCATCGTCGATCGACTCATAGCTAACTCGACCAATATCTTTTAAATGGCAGTGTTGTGGGCCGACTGCCGGATAATCCAACCCTGAGGCAATTGAATAAACAGGAAGGGGTTCACCATTTTCATCTTGAAGGGTTAGGCATTCAAACCCATGAAGCGAGCCTTTCGTACCTTTAGTCATCGTTGCAGCATGATCAGGTGTATCTAAACCTCTACCGGCAGGTTCAACACCGACAAGTTGTACACTTTCATCATCCAAAAATGCGGAAAAAATGCCCATAGCATTTGAACCCCCTCCAACACAAGCAGTGACAACATCGGGTAAGCAGTTATTTTGTTCTTGAAATTGTTGCCGGGCTTCTTTCCCTATGATGCTTTGAAAATCACGTACCATTTTTGGGAAAGGGTGGGGGCCGACCACGGAGCCAATCGCGTAGAAAAAGTTTTTGGGGTCCAATAAGTACGCATCAAATGCGCTGTCGACAGCATCTTTTAGGGTTTTGGTACCACGTTCAACAGAGATCAATTTACAGCCGAGGATTTTCATCTTGACGACATTCGGGTGTTCTTTAGCAATATCTATTGCCCCCATATGAATCTCACAGGGAATGCCGACAAGTGCGCACGCACTGGCTAAAGCGACGCCATGCTGTCCTGCACCGGTTTCAGCGAGTACTTTGGTTTTACCCATAAATTTGGCAAGCAGTGCTTCACCAAGACAATGGTTTATTTTATGAGCACCGGTATGATTTAAGTCTTCTCGTTTCAAAAATATTTGGGCGCCGCCCGCTTTTTCTGTCAGACGCTTTGCATGAAAAATGGGGCTAGGACGTCCAACATATTTTGCATATAAATCAGACAGCTCTTCCTGAAATTGTGCGCTTGCTCGTATCTCTTCGTAAGCGGCATCTATCTCATTCATAACCCCTTGCAATTCCGGTGGTATAACCTGACCGCCATACTCACCAAAATAACCTTGTTGGTTAGGCATATTTTCATTTAATGACATGTACATTTCTCCGTGAAAACAGTTTCTGTATTTACGAATCATATCGGAAAGCGAAGGTATCTGAATTGCGCTTAATCAATTCGAGATATATGTTGGCGAAAAAAAAGGACTTTTAATTATCAGCTAAGCGATTAGTTAAATGATTAAGTTTTTGCCTTGGTACGATATAACTGTGGGCTAGTGCCTTCCCATTTTTTGAAGGCGCGCCTGAAGCTTGAAAAATCTTTATAACCTAATTGAGAAGCTATGGCATCCACACTCAGATCACTTTCTTGCAGGTATAATTTAGCATGTTGTTGTAATACAGAATTACGCAAATCCCGAAAGCTTGAACCTTCACTTTTAAGCCGTCTACTCAATGTACGTTCAGTGATATGCAGTGAGTTGGCCGTTTCCGAAGCGCAGGGTAATGGTGGAGGATAGGCATTGATAAGATCACTTACATGTTTTGTGAAAGGCTTTCCATTGGACTCTCTAAGGCTATTTATTTTGGCTACAAACTTTAGTTGATAGCTTTTCCATAAGACAGGGTCATGAAAGGGAGACTGGGTTTTTATAAATTGCTTCGGTATTTCTATACTCGCATGGGCTTTATTAAAATAGCTCGGACTATTGAAATACTGGGAATAGTTGGCGTGATTAGCAGGCTTCTTGTAAGGGAAGTAAAACTTTCCTTCAGTGAATGGCTTGCCAGTTACAGCTTCTATAAGGTTCTGGACCACAGACATTAGCACTTCAGTTTGGAATTGTTGTGTTGCACCTAGGTCGGTTAGCTCAGTGTAATTCAATATTAAGCTATTGAAATTGGCGCTTAATTCTAGATTAAAATATGCCGTGTTTATTTGTCCAAAATTTGAAGCAAGAATGAATGACTCCAAAAGATTTGGTGCGGCCAATATGCCACTGCTCAATTCGCCAAAGGACATGGGCGTTAATTTTTTTCCAATTTTTAGTGCGAGAGTAGGGTCGTGGCATATTTTTTTGGTTCTGTTTAAAAAGTCAAAAAAATCTTGAAAGGGCATGATCGTACGTTCAAATAGATCCTTTGAACTTAATGACGAGTTGTATAGTAAATCGTCAATCTCTTGAGCGTCTAACTGCAACTCCCTTGTAATAAAACGAGCGTATATAGTTGAAACATGTTGCATCTATTCAGACCTTTTTATCTATTATGTCTGAAAATACCATAGCTGAGTCTGAGATAGCAATTTTCTTAAGAGGTGGCGTTTGGCATTATATTTCTACGTGAAAGAAGTAAAATTACTTGAACAATAAGGCCGGAATATGAGTGCGAAAAAGGGATCAACTAAGGTCAAGGCAGCTGCAATTCAGTTAGATACAGAAATCGGAAATACTGATAAAAATCTAAAGGCCTGTGAAAGATTATCTCACGAAGCCTTAAAGGCCGGAGCGACGTGGATTGGCTTACCTGAGTTTTTCAATACAGGCGTTTCATGGAATCCTCAATTAGTGGATGTTATTGAGTATGAAGATGGCCGGTCAGCTGGATTCTTGAGAGAGTTCTCCAAAAATAATTCTGTTGTGATTGGTGGGTCTTTCCTTTGTAGAGTGCCAGAAGGTGGTGTTAGAAATCGTTACTTATGCTTTAGCAATGGGGTGTTAATAGGCAAGCATGACAAAGACCTTCCAACCATGTGGGAAAATGCATTTTATGAAAAAGCCGACAAAAAGGATAAAGGGATTGTAGGTGTAATAGGAGACATACGAGTTGGTTCTGCAGTGTGTTGGGAATTTATTCGGACTCAAACGGCTAGGCGAATGCAGGGTAAGGTAGATGTTATTATGGGAGGCTCTCACTGGTGGAGTATGCCATCTAATTGGCCTAAGTTTTTGATTGAGGCGGCAGAGGCCTACAACAATATAAACTTTATGAATGTTGTACAGGAAACTGCTCGTTTAGTTGGCGCACCCGTTATTCATGCTTCTCATTGCAATACTTTTAGCTGCAAGAACCTGGGTTTTCCATTCCAAACTTATCAAGGCGAGCTAGAAGGTAATGCCGCAATAGTGGATGCGCATGGCAATATTCTTGCTCGTAGACGTAAAGAAGAGGGCGAGGGTATTGTTGTTGCCGAGGTAGTACTTGAGAACATTAATTCAAATGAAAAAATACCCGAGCGTTTTTGGTTAAGGAGTCGGTCAATGCTTCCAATTATGTCTTGGCATTATCAAGGTTTTCTGGGGAGGCGCTGGTATAAAAAGAGCGTTCAGAAGATAGCGTAGTCATTGAATTAATTTTAAATTTAAAAATAAATAAAGGTAGATTATATGTCTGGTGAAGCTGTAAATTTTGCAAATAGTATTACTGAAGTGACTCCTGAATGGATGTTAATCACCGCCGCAATTGCGTTATTGATTTCATTGGTAGAGGCTTGGTTAGCGACATTAATTATTTATGGAAAAATAGGCTTTTTAAAGAAAATATTTCCTGCTACACATAACCTCATTCGCTCGCATGTAGACTATACAATCATGACTGCGCTATTAGGGTTTACCTATTTTGCGATCATTCATCTGGGGGTCGATATGCCAAAGTCGATAATTGTCATTCTTTGTATTGGTGTTTTATATAATCCATTTGGTTTTGTGATTAAGGCAATAAACCCAAAAGCGGGCAATAGCGATACCCTCTCTGGTAAGGTGATGGTTTGTGCTGGTTTTCTACCTGCAACCATTGGCTTTGGATACTCAATGATCGCGATACTGGCGGCTTTAATTTGAGGAACCATAGTAATAGTTAGAGTCTTGGTTAATCCTAAAAACTTGTGCTTTGAGAGCAGATATTCTTGGGCCAGATTATCTGCTCTGGTCTATTTTTTAGTGCATTCCTTGTGGTGGTTACCTTCAAGCTCTATCGGAAATTATGAGTTAGGCGCTATCTCATATCTAACAAAAGTATCACAACACATAACGTTTTCCTAAATTCGTTCACTGGGTTCTTCTTGTATCAGGCAATCTACGACACACTTACCTAACAGCAATATTAATCCCTTAAGCCGTGTCGAGGATTTCATGAAAAAAGCATCACTTCTGCTAGCATTAACGTGCATTGCAACCCCGCTGCTATCTCAAGCAGATGAACAAGTTGAGTATTTGGTATTACCTGCTGTTCTGCATCATAGTGGCGTAGGGACTTTGTATGGCGCGGCGGCAAACATCAAAAATATTGGTGAATCCGACTATAGCGCTTATGTGGGCATTGCCGATGGTGATGCTTCCGCAGTTGGTTTTGGGGTTTCAGATATTTCATTATGGAGCGGTCAATTTAGTTATTTTTATGCTCAGGCTAGAGATGCAACGATCGACACACAATATCAGCGTGGTGATGACGGAAACATCTATGAACAAGACTTATCTGGCAGTATTCATCGCTTTGCATTAACCCATGATTTACCTTTTGAAAGTATGAAATCTACGATTGCCCTCTCAAGGTCCACCGTATCTATTGACGGATATGCTGACGATAATGGCACTGAAATTTTGATTAACCAATCCGGTTTTCATGACATAAACACCACTTCGCTTATGGCAGATATTACTTGGGATAATCGAGTGGGGCCCATTGGCTTAGCCCAAGGAACCAAAGTTAGTGCATCATTACGGTTTGATCTGGGTCGAACAGCACAGAGTGATCAAGGCGTATTTGGCTACAAACTCAGTCATCATATAAGCTTCACCGAGAGTGCCTTAGCTAGCTTTTATTTCAATGGTAGTCATGCCTTTGTTATTTCAAAAGATGAAAAGTTCGATACAGAAGCAGAAGTGAGAGCGGAATTAAACGCAAGCTGTAATCTGTTATCTAGCCCAAGCCAGACAACGAGTTGTTTGCAATTGGAGCAAGATCTAACCAGCTACATTGTCGCTTCAAACAATAAAGGTACTGCAAAAGCTGTGGGTGGTAGTCAAGGCTTACGTAGCTACCAAGAGTCATTCTTTAGGGGCTCAAATAGTCTAGTTGAAGGGGTAGAATTGCAATGGCAGCTTCCCGATACCATGCAAATTGGCAGTAGTACTAAGTTGCAATGGCTTATGTTTGCAGAGACGGCTCAAATTGCTGATAAGTTAAATGAGCTTTCTGATCGTACTTACTATTCAGTAGGAACGGGTATTCGAGCTTATGCTGGAGATATTCCGGTCAGAGCTGAATTCGCCCATGGCGCAAGTGGCAATACAGTATTACTCACCACAGGGCTGGTATTTTAATTCATTATTTAGCGACCAGTTCATCGAGCATTCTCAGGGTTAAACCCCAGACTCTTTTATTTTTAAACCAATAGCAGGGAACATTGATTTTTAGACCTTTAACCTTCCATACCATACTCTTTCGATTTACTGAGGTAGAGAAATGCGTAAGCGGAACCCAAACTATTTCAGCGACTTCATGGTTTAGTACAAAGTCGGCTTGTTTGTTAAGTTCGAAAATGAAGGGCGAGATGATCATCGGACGCAAGCCAGAGTGTGTTTTAGTTAGTTGATCGGATAGACGTCCAAGTTGTTTAAGGTTTCCGGCTTCGAGGCCAATTTCTTCATGTAGTTCACGCAAGGCAGTGTGATAAATACTTTGATCAGTACTGTCCATTTTTCCACCCGGAAAAGCCATATCACCAGACCAAGGGTCACCCTGACGCTCTGAACGTTTAATAAGCAGAATGTCAAAGCCATGTGTCTGACTCTTGCGAAGTATGACGGCTACCGATGCTCGGGCCATCCATCGACGACCCGGAATTTTGCGGGGGAGTTTAAGTATGCTAGGTAAGTGTTTTGTCATGATTAAGAGACTAACAGGGTCGGAGGAATTAAAATATAATCGGTTTACGAAGATTTAAAAAATGACCAATTTTACTCAGTATAAAGTGAAGATATCCGCACTTTAAAAACTTGCTTTGTGTTCTATGCCAGTACTTTCCATTTTTAAGAGATTTTTTCGAAAAGTGTACTTTTATCTATATAAAACAAGATATTATTAGTGAAAATAAAGAGATAACTTGTCAGGCATATGAGAAGAACCTCACTATACAAATGTTATGTTTCAGGAAAATAGCTTATGAGTAATATCCCAGAAGGGTTTGAGCCGATTTTTAGAAGTAGTCCATATTTAGAATTATTGGGGCCAATATATAATAAGAAAACGGAAAATGGACTGGTTATCGGGTTACGGGCTGAAGAAAAGCATTGTAACGCTAGACAGCAAGTTCATGGTGGTGTGTTTAGTAGTCTCGCAGATATTGCGCTTGGGTATAACGCTGCTTTTTCAGGAGAGAGTCCAGTTCCAATCGTGACTGCCAGCCTTACAATCGATTATGCAGGCTCTGCTAAATTAGGCGAATGGATTGAAATCGAAACAGATTTACAGAAAGTTGGTCGTAAAATGGCGTTTGCTAACTGCTACTTTATTGTAGATACAAAACGTATTGCACGCGCTAGCGGTGTATTTACTGTCGTCAGCGCATGAGTTTATTGTATTTGAGTTGTTTTAGCTTCATGCACGACTTGGATATAACTTAGACTAATGGCAATGTCTGAAATGCGCTAAGCTGAGTCATAACGCACATCGTGAATAGACTTTTATGAAGCCGATAAATGATAATCCAATTACGCAAGACCTAGTATTGATCGGTGGTGGTCACTCGCATGTGATCGCTCTGAAAATGCTTGCGATGTGTGATTTGTCTGGTGTGCGCATAACACTCATTTCCAATGCTAGCTTAACGCCTTATTCGGGTATGCTTCCTGGTTTGATTGCAGGACACTATGAATACCGACACGTGCATATCGACCTTGCACGCTTATGTCGGGCTTTAGGTATTCGTTTTATTGAAGATGCTGTTGTGTCTTTGGACTTGGATAATAGGCGAATACAGTGTGCCAAACATCCTGACTTCCTATATGACATTTTATCGATTGATATTGGCTCTTCACCTGATATATCGAGTATCCCCGGCGCTAAAAAGTTCACTCAAGGTGTTAAGCCGGTTGATTCATTTTTAAGCTATTGGGATACACTTCAAGCTAGAGTTTTAGATCAACATTTAAGTAATCAGCAACTGAATATTGCCTTGGTTGGCGCTGGTGCAAGTGGTGTCGAAGTGGCTTTAGCGATGCAGTATGCGTTGAATAAAAAACTTAAAGTGGCTAAACGAAGTGTAGATATTGAGTTCCATATTCTCTGTGCAACACAGGATATTCTTCCTAGTCATAATCAAAAAGTACGTGACCGCTATAAGAAAGTGTTGAATAAACGCAATGTCACTGTGCATAAACGCTTCAGAGTGACTCGGGTTGAACAGGGTTATTTGTTTGATGAAACTGATCCGGAAGATGGTAAGCATTTACAGGCTGATGAAGTAATCTGGGCGATATCGGCTTCGGCACCAAGCTGGCCAAAATCAGCTGGTTTGCAGTGTTCTGATAAAAACTTTATTCAGGTAAATGAGTGTTTACAAAGCTTGTCTCATCCGAATGTCTTTGCAGCAGGTGATATTGCTGATGTCATTGACCATCCAAGACCAAAAGCGGGGGTCTTTGCAGTCAGACAGGGTCAGCCACTTTCCGATAACTTAGTACGAGCTTTGAATGGGGTTGCTCTCAAACCGTTTAAACCTCAAACTCGCTTTTTAAGCTTGGTAAGCACTGGTGATAAATATGCCGTGGCTTCACGCGGAAACTGGGCGCTATCGGGTAAGTGGGTTTGGCGTTGGAAGGATTACATTGATCAGAGGTTTATGGGAAGTCTAAATAAGCTTGGGCTTAAAGATTGAGGCTATCAGAACGCCTCAGATGAAACTGAGAGTTTAATATGGACGTGGTTTTAGCAGCATTGTGGGCTCAAATTATATCACCATGCACACAGAGTGTATTTGTCATAAAATATGAGAATCAAAATTCTACATACTAGGTTTAGGGGAAAAAATGAGTGGTACAAGTAGAGCGAAACTAAGTCCAGGAATGAAGGTATCCATTGTATTGAAAAAGGATCAACGTTCTGGAAGCCTCACACAGGGTATTATTAAAGATATTTTGACTAAGTCTCCAAACCATCCTCACGGTATTAAAGTTCGTCTTGAGAGCGGTGATGTTGGACGAGTGAAAGAAATTGCAAGCGAATGCATGTAAGTGGAATAAAAAGCAATGGCAGTTCCAGACGTCAGTTCGTTGAGATTTAACGACTTCATAAAAACGCTTAAGAACTCAGAAGTTCGTCCGGCAAAAGGACTAAATTATTTAAAACAAGGTGATCAGTTTCAGAACATCTTTGTGCCTGTGATTCCTCATCCCGAATACCAGCCTTTGTACTGCTGGTTTAACTGCCTCGATTATCAACAAAAAAATAACGGTAAAGTGGTTTTTGGCTGGGCTATTTGGCATACGCAGAGAAATACCCTATTAGCGCAACACCACGCCGTATGGCAGTCAAGCACAGGGCAATACTTTGATATTACGCCTAATGAAATGTCGGTCGAGGAGGTCTTATTTCTGCCTGATAACAGAGCCCCATTTGATTACAAGGGGCTCCGAGCCCCATACAGTTTTGAACAAGATAAAAATGGTATTTCTGTATGGGTAAGCTCTGAAGGTGAACTCGCGGGTTTCTTTTCGGTTCAAAATTTAATACTTTCTGAACACAACATACAAATATTAGGTGACTTCGATTGTTTAAAGCCATTTAACTACGGCAGTAAAGCAATGAACTCCGACAGTGACTTATTGACGAAACAACCTGCTCAAGATCCAGCGAAAACAAGAATCACTTTAGTATAAGGGCGACTATGACAAAAGGTTTGAACGATGTAATGACACCCTTGAAAACTACCATTTTGATATTCAATTTAGTTGTCTTCTTTTCTATTTTATATTTGTCACCTTTAGAGCCGGCCTTAGCAAAGGGTTTATCAATTTTTGTATTTATAGCGGTACTATGGATAACGGAAGTTTTCCATGTGAGTATCACCAGCTTATTAGTACCGGTGCTTGCAGTATTGTTGGGTATATTTGACGTTAGTACCGCGCTTGTTCAGTTTTCCAACCCCATTATTTTCTTGTTTATGGGGGGCTTTGCCTTAGCCGCAGCGATGCATAAACATAAGCTGGATCAGTTTATCGCCTCCAAATTAATAAAGCTGGCAAAAGGGCATATGCTGTCTTCTTCGTTTCTAGTTTTCGGACTGACAGCATTCTCATCAATGTGGATTAGTAATACCGCAACGATCGCAATGATGATGCCGTTGGTGATGGGCTTGTTATCGCGTCTTGATTTTAAAAAGCATAAATCGACTTATCTCTATTTTCTATTAGGGACGGCTTATTCTGGCAGCATTGGGGGGATGGGAACCCTTATTGGAAGTCCTCCGAATGCGATAGCTGCTTCGGCTATCAATATTGGTTTCACTGAATGGATGATTTTTGGCATCCCTATGGTTTTGGTCTCGCTCCCCGTTATGGTTGCGGTTCTTTATTTTTGTTTACGCCCTCAATTACATGACCGGATTGAGGTGTTAAATACCGAGTTTGAGATGACGCTAGCGAGTAAGAAAGTCGCTTTCATCTTTATGAGCACGGTGGTGTGTTGGGTGCTTAGCAAACCCTTGTCTAATTTGCTGGGCATCGAAGGCAATATTGACGCATTAATTGCTATCGCAGCCGTGATTGCACTCAGCGGCGCTCATGTTGTCGCTTGGAAAGAAATTTCAGAATCAACGGATTGGGGGGTGCTGGTATTATTTGGTGGTGGCATCACCTTAAGTAGCATTCTTAAAGTAACCGGAACGTCTTTATTTCTCGCTGACGGTATTATGTATCTAATTCATGACACCCCGCTGATATTATTTATTTTACTAACGATTGCTTTCGTCGTGTTTCTAACTGAGTTAGTTAGTAATACGGCGAGCACGGCGCTGTTGGTTCCCATTTTTATGTCAATTGCAGATTCAATGCAGTTATCATCTTCAACCATTGCAATCATCATTGCCTTGTCGGCCTCCTGTGCTTTTATGTTACCTGTTGCAACGCCACCCAATGCAATTGTCTTCGGGACAGGGTATGTACCGCAAAAAAGCATGATGCGAGTTGGTTTGGTGTTGAATCTGGTTTTAATTACGTTGATTTCTAGTCTGGCAATGATATTTATTTAATCATTATTTAATCATTATTTAATTTGAAATAATGGACTGAAGTATTATTTTATTGAGTGTGATTTTTCTTACAAAGACCATCAAAAGCGCTAAATAATTTTTACCTTATGAGCGCATAACCGCGATTTAATGCGGGCGTTGTTGGCCTGTTAAAGGTAGAGGCCAACTAGGCATGTTGTATCGTGTCTCTAGCAATTTATAATACAGCCATCACATCGTAGGATATGCCTACTGTAGTTCGATATCCCTGAGAAACGGCGACTATATCATTAAGCCATGTGTAACGTTCATCCGATGTTTCAAACATAATGAGTGTACGTAGGTAATACTCATCCTTATCAACAGATTCGCAAGTATCTGCCGAAAGAACTTTTTGTTTGAGGTGGTTGGGGATGACCCATCTACCTTTATAGTTCATGTAGATTAAGGCGCCATCATCTGTTTCAAGACATACTCTTACATCCAGTGTGTATGAACCATCTGGATGAAGCATGAGCCAGTCGCCACCGCTTTGTTTGAGTGTGCCACTCAGTTTGTTACCTTCAAAATATCCACTTTCCACATCGAAAATAATTCGATGCCCAGCATAACTTGGGCCTATGTTTAAAGGTTCTTTTAAAGTGACGTGCATGTTAAATAAGGGTTGAGTTTTAAGTGCTTGGATATTCATAAATGTTTTCCTATTTGAAATTAGTGGGCGATGTGTTTTTTCCACGCTTGGAACGATAAAGTTGCTTGCGTCAATTCCTCTGGCGTTACGTTCGATTTTTTACAGACCATACCTGCATCCAGAAAAAAGATTTCTTTTGAAATTCTGTCTTCATGAAAATGAAACTCGATAAAAACCGGAAGTTGAATGCGTGGACAATCTTTATCAGGAATGTTCAAGGTCACCCAAACCTGACCTGTCGCCAGCATTACATTGCCGCGTATGGCATGTTGGTCTAGCGACACTTCATAATCAGGAAACAAGCTGAAAAAGACATTGAGTTGAAGTTCAACTTCTTCGCTGCCTTTTGCAATTGCATTAAAACTAGGTGACGCCAATTCTATTTCAGGGTGATAAATAGCAAGTGCTGCTAATATATTTTGTTCACTTTTGACTTTCGCTAATTTAGTTACTAGCGAAAGCATGTCTGTTTCATTGTTCATGATTGAAATACCTTCCTCGCTTATTTAATGAAGTCGATAGGATAGGTGCTTTCAGGATTTTCTTTAAGAGTTCAGTTAGACCTTTTAAAGGTCTAATAGGATATTGATATCAATATATCCTTTATGGCCTTAATAGTGTTTAATATGACTATAAGGGTTGCATGAATTATGTGTCATTATTTCTGATAAGCTATTTAAAGGAAGGAGGGGAGGTTTGTTAAACGTAGGGATTGTGGTGAGTGATCGTTGCCAAGCATCGAGTGTTTTTGCCGTACTGGATATGCTCATCGCTGCAAACTACGCACTGAGAAGATATTTTGACAATAGAGCGCCGCTATTTAATTACCAATTAATCGGGCTTAAAGGGTCTGTTAGAGCGTACAACGGAAGCCAGATTGGACCAGTTATAAAGATTCAGGACAGTAATCGGCCTGATATTGTCATTCTACCCGGTGCTTTTGAATCTATTCTGACGCCATCGCACTCTCAAAAACTGTTAGACAAACTGCCTCAATTGTTCACTGTGCTCGGAGAATGGCACAAGTCAGGAACCATCATTGCCAGTATTTGTACTGGCAACTTTATTCTGGCCTCCTCTGATATTGCTGCTGGGAGAAGTCTGACTTGCCACTGGGCCTCCGAGGAAACAGCGAATATACTATTCCCAAATGAGACATTTGATACTAACAAACTTCTTATTGATCACGGCGACATAGTCAGTGCTGGTGGCGCAATGGCTGCATCACAACTAGCCCTTTACCTTGTTCATCGGTTTCATAGTCGTGAACTAGCCTTAGCAACAGGTAAGTTGATGATGGTCGAACTTAATCTCAGCAATCAAAGTAGATTTTCCATATTCCATCCACAGACTAATCATAAAGATTTACTGGTTTCCAAGCTTCAAAAAGTGATTGAAACGTCTTTTAATGAGGTGCTGGATGTTACACAATTTGCCATGAATGAAGGGCTTGGAGAAAGGCAGCTTTGCCGCCGTTTTAAAAAGGCAACAGGTGAGACGCCCTTATCTTATTTGCAACGTTTTCGAGTTGAAAGAGTAAAAGTAGGCCTTGAATCTACCAGTCGTGCTATCAATAATTTGATTTGGGATGTCGGATATGAAGACCCGACGTCTTTTAGGCGCTTATTCAAACGCTTAACTGGTTTAACTATGCAGGAATATAGAAGTCGTTTTTCTCAGGCATAGTCAAGTTCAATATTGGTCAGTTTCAGTGGCCAGCTTTTACTGAAGGCAGAAATAATCAAACGATATGCCTATAAAACAAAGGTCGTAGTAGGATCTAGGAGTCGGTGCTGTGTAAGGGAAGAAATGGTGGAACTATCCAGTCGAGAGCGATATACCAAGAAAATTAGAAAGGCTCGATTTGTACAAATATTGTACTAATATTACAGAGACCAATACTTGGTATAAATTTGACTGACACTTTAGGTCGGTGGAGGTGCTATGTGTAAGCTCCTAGTAGGTGTTGCCCTAATACTAAATATATTTTTTTGTAGCCAGAGTAGATCGGAAACATTAAGTTTTGTGATTAGTGCGACAGACCCACCTTTAAGCTCTACGATTGACGGTGAAGCTGTAGGGTTGTTCCCCGAACTTATTGAGTTGGTATTCAGTTTTATTCCCGAGTTAAATGTAGTCATTAAACCTTTCCCATGGGTCAGAGCTCAGGCACTTATCGAAAATGGATCTGTTGATGGTTTTATGACCTACCCTTCTGATAAAAGAAAAAAATATGCTGATTTCAGTCATTCTGTGGTTTACACGCAAGACTATGGATACTTGATTTATCATAAAGCTAACTTAAATAGATTCACGCTAGAAAACTCTAAGAGTTTTGACGACATCGCGAATTTAAAAGTGATCATAGAAACTGGTTCTGAATGGGAAATAGATAATATTCCTAAATATCTTAAGTCAATTACAGCTAGAAACCAGGATATAAAGCTAAAATTGCTTCTACTTCGAAGAGAGGGGGATTTTTTAGTTATGCCTCCAGAAAATGCTAAGTATATAGCCAGAAAATTTGGGTATGAAAAGGATGTTGCATATCATTCCGTAAGGTATATAAATGATTCCTTGGTCCCTTTCCATATTGGTATGTCTCATAAATACAAGAGGGTTAATGAGGTTATGACATTGGTTGATGCTGTTTTAATTAATTCAGAGTATCAAACACAACGACTCAAGATTGTTGATAGATACAGATAATGGCATGTCTATCCGAGGTTAGTTAAGTAGAATTAGTAAACACTGAAAATCACTGGGTTAATTAGTTTTGTATCTATTTTTGTTTATTACGCGTTTATAATTTTCCTTAATATTTAAGGGGTGGAATTCCATGCGGTCTGTCATTTTTTTGATATTTTATTGTTTTTTTATTACTCCTGTTTTTTCAAATCAAAAGGTAGAAATTCTCGTTGAGAGTGGTCACTTTCCTCCATTTAAGTTTATTGGGAAAGAGGGGGGAGTAACGGGTATTTATCCTGAAATAGTTAAGGCTGCTGTTTCTGGAATGCCTAATTATTCTGTAAAGTTCATTGAACAGCCATGGTCACGTTGCAAGAGGGCAGTAGAACTTGGTAAAGCCTTTGCAATGCTTCCACCCTATTTTCATGCTGATGATTGGTTGACTGAAAAGGAGCCAAAGCGTCCATATATATGGCCTTACTCATTGCCGTTATTCACCCAGACGGATATTGCAGTTTGCAATAAAGCAAAATTAGGTGATCTTAAAATACATCCTCGCTCTATTTGGCCAGATGATTATGTAGACTTGAGCTTTACTTTGCAAAAGGGCGATGGAATAGCTGGTACCCAATTTGATCAATTGGTTGAACAAAAAAAAATTAATGTAATTTATACAACAACTAACTTTAGTACGATTAAATTTTTAATGTTAGGAAGAGCTGACTGTACTGTAATCTCAAAGGCGCCATATTATTGGTTTATAAAAGAGATGAAAGAAAAGGGAGAATATAACAAATTTGATAAGGGTATTGTTTTAACTGAGTCTGTTGTACTCGGCACAAATAATGGATATTTAGGTTATACAGATATTAATGCAGAAGAGAACTACCCTTACAAGAAAGATTTCTCCATAAAGTTCGACATCCAAATCCATAGAATGAAGAAAAGTGGAGAGATCAATGAAATTATTGAGAGTTTTATAGATCAATAGCTTCATTAGACTTACTTTATTATTTAAGTAATTTAGGTTTTGATTGGGGTATTTAGCTCATTTCAATTGTCTTCGTTCGAATTTCATGATTACACTTGTATTCACATAATTAGAACGAAGACAAAGAAGCTCTGAAAGCCTTATGCCACGGCACCCTAAAATAGTCAAATTTTGAATTAAAACGAAGACAATTGTAAGTGGTTGATTTATTGTATTTTT
>Ga0105348_1000344_pt1 | contig 34430 bp, 42 predicted proteins | sample EN8Hudsemesocosm_2_FD_83504 | JGI IMG/M metagenome (GOLD analysis project Ga0105348, IMG submission 83504) | Methane-oxidizing microbial communities from mesocosms in the Hudson Canyon - EN8C Hudson Canyon | ecosystem: Environmental > Aquatic > Marine > Cold seeps | place: Hudson Canyon... | reverse complement strand
CGTCTGGTATGCGGATAAAAGAGAGTACGCTGAAAAATTAGTGAACGATCTTGAAGTGCGTCAATTTGTTAAGAAGCGCTTAAAGAAAGCTTCAGTGAGTCGTGTTGAAATTGAACGACCTGCACAGAAAGCTAAAATCACTATTCATACTGCTCGACCAGGTATTGTGATTGGTAAAAAAGGTGAAGATGTTGATCGTCTACGCCGTGAAGTGACTGAAATGATGGGTGTACCTGTTCATATTAATATTGAAGAGATACGTAAACCCGAGCTTGATGCAGAATTGGTAGCGGCGGGTGTTGCTAACCAGCTTGAGCGTCGAGTGATGTTTCGTCGTGCGATGAAACGCGCAGTGCAAAATGCAATGCGTATAGGTGCACAAGGCATCAGGATTCAAGTGGGTGGCCGCTTGGGTGGTGCTGAGATTGCGCGTACTGAATGGTACCGCGAAGGTCGTGTTCCTCTGCACACACTAAGAGCTGATATTGATTATGGTACTGCTGAGGCTTTAACAACTTACGGTATCATTGGCGTCAAAGTGTGGATCTTTAAAGGTGAGGTTCTAGAGCGTGAAGCTGTAGAAGCCGCACCTAAAGCCAAGAAATCTGGTAAGTAGAGGATACGGTTATGTTGCAACCGAAACGTACGAAGTTTCGTAAAGTACAGAAGGGTCGTAACCGTGGCCTAGCTCATCGCGGAAGTAAGGTGAGCTTTGGTGAATTCGGTTTAAAAGCGACCGGTCGTGGAAGGATTACTGCGCGTCAAATTGAAGCGGCGCGTCGTGCTATGACTCGTCACGTAAAACGTGGTGGTAAAATCTGGATACGCATATTTCCTGATAAACCGATTACTAGCAAGCCGCTAGAGGTTCGTCAGGGTAAAGGTAAGGGTAACGTAGAATATTGGGTAGCGCAGATACAACCAGGTCGTGTGTTATACGAAATCGAAGGTGTATCTGAAGAGATAGCGCGTGAAGCTTTTGAGTTAGCAGCTGCCAAACTACCTATTCCAACAACATTTGTAACGCGGACGGTGATGTGATGGAAGCTAGTGAATTGCGTCAAAAAAGTCCTGCTGAGCTGCAAGAACAGTTGGTTGGTTTGTTAAAAGATCAATTTGGCTATCGTATGCAGAAGTCAACTGGACAGCTTGGCCAGACTCATTTACTGAAAGAGGTTCGTCGCGACATTGCTCGAATCAAATGCGTTCTAAGTGAAAAGGCAGGTGCTTAAGATGGCTGACACAGAAAAGCAAGCTCGTACACTGAGCGGTAAGGTCGTCAGTAACAAGATGGATAAAACCATTACTGTTATGATCGAGCGTCGTGTAAAGCACGCGGTATATGGTAAGTACATGACTCGTTCTACGAAGTTGGCTGCTCATGATGCATCTAACGAGTGTCAAATTGGTGATGCTGTTACGATCGCTGAAACGCGCCCTATTTCAAAGAATAAATCATGGGCTTTGGTTTCCGTCGATGATCGTGCGGTGCAGGTTTAATACCTGTTATTAGGAGTTAGGTAAATGATTCAAACACAATCAATGCTTGATGTTGCTGATAACAGTGGTGCACGCCGTGTGATGTGTATCAAGGTGTTGGGCGGTTCACACCGTCGCTACGCTGGTGTAGGTGACATTATTAAAGTAACTGTGAAGGAAGCAATTCCTCGCGGTAAAGTAAAAAAAGGCCAGGTAATGAACGCTGTTGTGGTTCGCACCAGAAAAGGTGTGCGTCGTCCAGATGGTTCATTGATCAAGTTCGATACCAATGCTGCGGTTATTTTAAATGCAAATAACCAGCCGGTCGGTACGCGAATTTTTGGCCCTGTAACTCGTGAGCTTCGTGGTGCGGAGTTTATGAAAATTATTTCCTTAGCACCTGAAGTGTTGTAAGGGAAGAGGGCTAAAAAGATGAATAAGATCAAACGTGATGACGAAGTCATCGTGATTGCTGGTAAAGATAAAGGTAAGCGTGGCAAGGTGATTAAGGTCCGTGAGGACAACCGAGCGATCGTTTCCGGTATCAATATGATTAAGAAGCATACGAAGCCAAACCCAAATGCGGGTGTCGCTGGTGGTATCGTTGAAAAAGAAGCTGCTATTCAAGTTTCTAATTTAGCGATCTTTAATGCTGAAACAAATAAAGCTGATCGTGTCGGTTTTGAAGGCGTTGGTAAAGACAAAAAACGCATCTTCAAGTCCACCGGTAAGCCGATTGCTTAATTAAGGGTGGGCGCAGTGGCAGCTTTAAGAGAAAAATACGTTAAAGAAATGGTTCCAGCTCTGAAAGAAGAGTTGAAACTAGACAATGTTATGTCTGTTCCTAAGATCACCAAGATCACTCTTAATATGGGTATTGGTGAAGCAATTGGGGACAAAAAAGTTATTGAGCATGCTGTAAAAGATATGCAGGCGATCAGTGGTCAAAAGCCGATCGTTAATCTTGCTCGTAAATCAGTAGCAGCTTTCAAACTTCGTGAAGGTTGGCCTGTAGGTTGTAAGGTGACTTTGCGTGGCGAACGCATGTACGAGTTTTTGGAACGGCTAGTTAGCATCGCTATTCCTCGTATCCGTGACTTCCGTGGACTTAATGATAAGTCTTTCGATGGTCGTGGTAACTTCAGCATGGGTGTTCGTGAGCAAATAATCTTCGCTGAAATTGATTACGATAAAATTGATACGCTAAGGGGTATGGATATTACTGTCACTACCTCTGCTCGTAACGACGACGAAGGTCGCGCGCTTCTAAAAGCGTTTAACTTCCCGCTAAAAGGCTAAAGGTTAGGTTATGGCTAAGGTAAGTATGAGACAGCGCGAATTAAAGCGCGAAAAAACAGTTGCTAAGTACGCTGCTAAGCGTGCAGAAATAAAAGCAATTATTAATGATGTAAATGCCTCTGATGACGATCGTTGGGAAGCGCAAATAAAATTGCAAAAGCTTCCTCGCAATGCCAGCCCTTCAAGGTTGCATAATCGTTGTAAGATAACAGGTCGTCCACACGGGTTTTATCGTAAGTTTGGCTTAAGCCGAATAAAATTACGTGAAGCAGCTATGCGTGGTGATGTTCCTGGTTTGGTTAAATCAAGCTGGTAAGAAATTCTCCCTGGAGTTTATTTAGATGAGTATGCAAGACCCGTTGTCAGATATGCTGACCCGTATTCGTAACGCTCAACAGCGTGCGAAGCAGGACGTGAGTATGCCGTCTTCTAAGATGAAAGTTGCTGTTGCTAACGTTCTAAAAGAAGAAGGCTATATCACCGATTACGCGACTGTTGAGAATGGCGCTAAGCCAGAGCTTACAGTTACTCTTAAATACAGTGAAGGTTCTCCTGTTATTGAAGAGTTGACTCGTATCAGTAAGCCGAGCTTACGTGTCTACAATGCAGCTGAAGAGTTGCCAAAAGTTCGTGGTGGCCTCGGTATCGCTATCGTATCCACAAATAAAGGTGTAATGAGCGACCGCGCTGCACGTGCTGCAGGTGTTGGTGGTGAAGTAGTTTGCACTGTATTTTAATTAGGTGGTAAGTCATGTCTCGTGTAGCAAATAGTCCGATTGCGCTGCCTAGCGGTGTGGAAGTTACCTTGAAAGGCCAAGACGTATCTGTAAAAGGTTCGAAGGGATCTTTACAGTTGACCGTCCACAATGCCGTTGAGGTTAAGCAAGAAGAGAACGTTGTAAAAGTAGCCGCTCGTGATGGTGCTAAGCAATCACGCGCACTTGCTGGTACAACAAGAGCGTTAGTTAACAACATGGTTGTTGGTGTGACGCAGGGTTTCGAAAAGAAACTACAGCTAAATGGTGTTGGTTATAGAGCTGCAGCAAAAGGTAAAACACTTAACCTTACGCTTGGTTTTTCACACCCAGTTAATTATGCGTTGCCAGAAGGTATTACTGCAGAAACACCAAGTAATACCGAGATACTTGTTAAAGGTATCAACAAGCAGCTTGTTGGTCAGGTAGCGGCTGAGATCCGTGCCTGCCGTCCACCAGAGCCTTACAAAGGTAAAGGTGTGCGTTATGCCGATGAGCACGTCCGTCGTAAAGAAGCTAAGAAGAAGTAGGGCTAAAGTATGAGTATAAAGAGAGATTCTCGTCAACGCCGTGCCCGCCGCTCTCGCATGAAAATGCGCGAGTTAGGTGCTACTCGCTTAACGATTCACCGCACACCGCGTCATATATATGCGCAAGTTATATCTGCGGATGCGAATTCAGTTTTGGCGAGCGCTTCAACGGTTGATAAATCGTTCGATGGCACAGCTAAAGGCAACGTTGAAGAAGCAAAGAAAATTGGTCAGTTGATTGCAGAAAAAGCTAAGTCAGCTGGTATCACTAAAGTTTCATTTGATCGTTCAGGCTTCAAGTACCATGGTCGCGTTAAAGCGTTGGCCGAAGCTGCACGTGAAGGTGGTCTGGAATTTTAAAGGGTTGATAAAATGGCAAAGTCTAGAGACGATCAAAAGCCTAGTGACGGCCTGGTAGAAAAACTAGTCCAGGTAAATCGTGTAGCGAAAGTTGTGAAAGGTGGTCGGATTTTTGGTTTTACTGCGCTGACTGTTGTTGGTGATGGTAATGGTAAAGTTGGTTTTGGTCGTGGTAAGGCTCGTGAAGTGCCTATCGCTATCCAGAAAGCAATGGAAGCGGCACGCCGAAACATGATTCAGGTCGACCTCGATGGTACGACTATTCAATACCCGCTAAAAGCACGTCATGGTGCCTCTAAGGTATACATGCAACCTGCATCTGAAGGTACCGGTGTTATTGCTGGTGGTGCGATGCGAGCAGTATTAGAAGTTGCTGGTGTTCAAAATGTTTTGGCGAAATGCTACGGATCTACAAATCCAGTTAACGTTGTTCGTGCAACGTATAACGGTTTGAAGAATATGAGATCACCAGAACAGATTGCTGCTAAGCGCGGTAAAACTGTTGAGGAAATTACGGGGTAAGAACCATGGCTAAGAAAACAATCAAGGTTACCCAATTACGTAGCACCATAGGCCGTATTAAAGCACATCAATCATGTGTTGCCGGTCTTGGTCTGCGCCGCATTGGCCACACTGTGGAAGTTGAAGATTCCCCTTCAACTCGCGGCATGATCAATAAAGTTCACTATATGGTGCAGGTAGAGGGTGAGTAACATGCGTTTAAATTCATTAAGTCCAGCTCCAGGTAGTCGTCCTGCTGCAAGACGAGTAGGTCGCGGTATAGGTAGTGGTTTTGGTAAGACCTGTGGACGTGGTCATAAGGGTCAGAAGGCTCGTACAGGCGGTTCGGTTAAGCCAGGTTTCGAAGGTGGTCAGATGCCTTTGCAACGTCGCTTACCTAAATTCGGTTTCAGTTCGCGCATTGGTCGTGTTACTGCTGAAATACGTTTGGACGAGTTAGCTAAAGTTGAAGGAAATGATATTACGCTTGAAGCGTTAATCGCTGCTGATGTTGTTAATCGTGGCATTAAACGTGCAAAAATTATTTTGTCAGGCGAAATAACATCGGCGGTAACAGTTAAGGGCCTACGTGTAACTAAAGGTGCTAAAGCTGCTATTGAAGCTGCAGGCGGAAAGGTAGAGGAATAGATTACTAATGGCAAAACCGGGAATGTTGCAAGGTGGAAAGCAGTCAGGCTTAACGGAATTAATCAGTCGATTAAAGTTCGTGTTGCTTGCAATCATTGTTTACCGAATCGGTGCTCATGTACCGGTACCAGGTATTAACCCGGATGCATTAGCTGATATGTTCCAGCAGAACGAAGGAACCTTCTTAGAATATTTTAATATGTTCTCAGGAGGTTCCCTCGAACGCATGAGTATGTTCGCGCTAGGGATTATGCCCTATATTTCAGCGTCTATTATCATGCAGTTAATGACAGTCGTTTCACCACATATCGAACAGTTAAAAAAAGAGGGTGAAGCGGGGCGACGTAAGATTAATCAATATACTCGTTATGGTACTGTGCTACTGGCAACCATACAGGGCATAGGATTAACGGTCGGTTTTAAATCCGTGGCATTTGAAGCCAGTATTAGCTTCTACTTTGTTGGGGTACTTACGCTAGTCACTGGTGCGGTTTTTTTAATGTGGCTGGGCGAACAGATTACAGAGCGTGGTGTAGGTAATGGCATTTCATTGCTTATATTCGCGGGTATTGTTGCCGGTTTGCCAGGTGCTTTTGGTCAAGCATTTGAGTCAGCCCGTCAAGGTGATATTAATATTTTGGTATTACTGTTTGTTGGTGTTGTGGTAGCGCTTGTAGTTGCATTGGTTGTATTTATTGAGCGTGGCCAGCGTCGAATTACGGTCAATTACGCCAAGCGACAGCAAGGAAGAAAGCAGTTTGCGGCCCAGTCTAGTCACTTGCCGTTAAAGATAAATATGGCTGGTGTGATTCCGCCAATTTTTGCCACCAGTATCTTGTTGTTTCCAGCAAGTATTGGTGAGTGGTTTGGCCAGGCTGAAGGTGCTGAATGGTTGCTAGATTTATCGCAAGCACTAGGTCCAGGTCAACCGTTGTACATTATATTGTTTGCTGCTGCGGTAGTGTTCTTTTGTTACTTCTACACGGCTATTACTTTCAAGCCGCCAGAAGTTGCAGATAACCTGAAGAAGTCCGGAGCTTTTATCCCCGGTATTCGTCCCGGTGAGCAAACAGCAAAATATATAGATACAGTATTAGGAAGATTAACCTTGTTCGGTGCGATTTATATTACGGCCGTATCATTAATGCCTCAGGGTCTTATAGCTTGGTTAAATATTCCTTTTTACTTCGGTGGGACTTCGCTATTGATCGTTGTGGTTGTAGTGATGGATTTCATGGCGCAAGTTCAGTCGCACATGATGTCACAGCAATATGACGGCCTAATGAAGAAGGCCAATCTTAAAGGTTACGGCAGCGGCATGTCTCGATAGGCCTGCTTAAGAGTTTAGTTAGGAGTAATACAATGAAAGTTCGTGCTTCAGTAAAAAAAATGTGCCGCAACTGTAAAGTTGTGCGCCGCAACGGTGCGGTTCGAGTTATCTGCTCGGAGCCTCGCCATAAGCAGCGACAAGGTTAATCAGGCCCCTGCTTAGTTTTGCTGTTTTGATACAGTAAGTAAGCTTGATTTTTGCCATTTGTGGGGGTATGCTATCGCGCCCTCGCGAAGGGTGGTTTTAATAAAGAATTAAGAAGGTTGGGGCAATGATCCCCCTTTCTACAACGGAGTAAGCATCAATGGCCCGTATAGCAGGCGTTAACGTTCCCGATAATAAGCACGCGGAGATCTCGCTGACTTACATTTACGGTATTGGCCGCACTACTGCGCAACAGATCTGTAAAGACGCTGGTATCGCACCTACTGTAAAGATGGGTACGCTTGGCGAAGATCAGGTCGATGTGCTTCGTAATGAAGTTGGCAAACATACTACCGAAGGTGATTTGCGTCGTGAGGTCTCAATGAACATCAAGCGATTGATGGATTTGGGTTGCTATCGCGGTATTCGTCACCGCCGCGGCCTGCCTGTACGTGGGCAGCGCTCTAAGACAAATGCGCGCACCCGTAAAGGTCCTCGTAAAGCAATTCGCAAATAATACGCGTTAGGAATTAGAAATATGGCTGGTCCATCTCGTACCCGTAAAAAAGTAACTAAGACCGTTGTTGACGGTATCGCGCATATTCACGCGTCGTTCAACAACACTATTGTCACTATCACAGATCGTCAAGGTAATGCCTTGTCTTGGGCGACTGCTGGTGGTTCAGGTTTTCGTGGTTCTCGTAAGAGTACGCCGTTTGCTGCGCAGGTTGCTGCAGAGCGAGCTGGTCAGGCTGCACAAGACTATGGTCTTAAAAACCTGGATGTGATGGTCAAAGGACCTGGGCCAGGTCGTGAGTCAGCTGTTCGTGCATTGAATGGTTGTGGCTACAAGATAAACAATATTGTCGATGTGACGCCTATCCCGCATAACGGATGCCGTCCACCGAAAAAACGTCGCGTTTAAGCTGGAGAGTAAAGAATGGCTCGTTATATTGGACCTAAGTGTAAACTCTCTCGTCGTGAAGGCACTGATCTATTTTTGAAAAGTGGTGTTCGCGCGTTAGATTCAAAATGTAATATGGAATTGCCTCCAGGTGCAAATGCATCAGCTCGTCGAGGTCGATTGTCTGACTACGGTGTTCAGTTGCGTGAAAAGCAAAAAGTGCGTCGTATGTATGGCATTCTTGAAGGTCAGTTCCGCAACTACTACAAAGATGCAGCTCGTGTTAAAGGAGCTACTGGTGAGAACCTGCTACAGTTATTAGAGACTCGTCTAGACAACGTTGTTTATAGAATGGGTTACGGTTCGACTCGTTCAGAATCACGTCAGCTAGTTGCGCATAAGTCTATACTCGTAAATGGTACAACTGTAAATATTGCTTCTTATAATGTAGCTGCTGGTGACGTTGTTAGTGTTCGTGAAAAGTCGAAGACACAATTACGTATCAAAGCTGCATTAGAATTGTCAGCACAGCGTGCTGCAGTTGAGTGGGTTGAGGTTGACGCTAATAAAATGGAAGGTACGTTCAAATCAGTACCAGTTCGTGAAGATCTTCCATCTGAAATTAATGAAAACCTGATTGTTGAGCTCTACTCTAAATAACGGTTAATCTTAAAGGTAAATTCATGCGATCAGCGACTGAATTTTTGACCCCGCGTCATATTGATGTACAAGAGATATCACCTACTCGTGCAAAGGTAACATTAGAGCCTTTGGAACGAGGTTTTGGTCATACCTTGGGTAATGCTTTGCGCCGCATTCTGTTGTCATCTATGCCTGGTGCAGCAATCACAGACGTAGAGATTGACGGTGTACTACATGAGTACAGTGCTATCGAAGGTGTTCGTGAAGACGTTATTGAGATCTTACTAAACCTGAAAGGTGTAGCGGTTAAGTTGAATGAACGTGATCATGCAACTTTGACGCTTAACAAATCAGAGCCTGGTCCAGTAACTGCGGCAGATATCCAGTTGGATCATGATGTTGAAATTGTTAACCCTGATTATGTGATCGCTCACTTAAATGAGGGTTCTACATTAAGTATGAAACTTAATGTAGCTATGGGTCGTGGCTATGAGCCATCCGATGCACGTATAAGCGATGAAGATGAAACGCGTGCTATTGGCAGTTTGCAGCTAGATGCAACCTATAGTCCAGTAACTCGTATTTCATACGTTGTTGAGAATGCGCGTGTAGAGCAACGTACTGACTTGGATAAGTTGGTCATCGATCTGCAAACAAATGGTACTTTGGATGCTGAAGAAGCTATTCGTCGTGCCGCAACAATTCTGCAACAACAGTTATCGCCGTTTGTTGATCTAGAAAGTGAAGTTGAACCTGAACCAGTTGAAGAGCACGATGAGATAGATCCTATCTTATTGCGTCCAGTAGATGATCTAGAGCTAACAGTACGTTCAGCTAACTGTCTAAAAGCGGAAAATATTTACTACATTGGTGACTTGATTCAACGTACGGAAGTTGAATTGCTTAAAACCCCTAACCTGGGTAAAAAGTCATTGACTGAAATTAAAGACGTTTTAGGTTCACGTGGTTTATCTCTGGGTATGCGCCTAGAGAACTGGCCACCGGCTAGCCTAAAAGATGATCGGGCTAGTGCTTAATAAGCCACCGAGTTTTACTGTAAGGAATTGAGTTATGCGTCATCGTAAGAGTGGTCGTAAATTAAACCGCAACAGCTCGCATCGTTCTGCGATGTTTCGTAATATGGCTGTGTCTCTTGTAGAGCACGAAGCCATTAAAACAACTTTGCCTAAAGCGAAAGAATTGCGTCGTGTGGCTGAGCCGCTAATCACATTGGCTAAAGAAGACTCTGTAGCCAATCGTCGTCTAGCTTTTGCTCGTACTCGTGATAAGGCTGCCGTAGGTAAGCTTTTTAACGAGCTAGGACCAAGATACAAGGCTCGTCCAGGTGGTTACCTTCGTATTCTGAAGTGTGGTTTCCGTCCTGGAGACAAAGCTCCAATGGCTTACGTTGAGCTTGTTGACCGTCCAGTTGTGGAAGATAGCGAAGATTAATTTCGCTATTACAAGAATTGAATGAACCGGGCTTATGTCCGGTTTTTTCGTTCTGGCACAAAGTTAATTTATTAGTGTTACGAACGATAAAATATTAATATTATTTCAATCAAATTAGGGAGTTTAATAATGATTAGTTCTTTCATGCCGCCACAAAGAACCCTGATGGGGCCAGGACCTTCTGATGTGCCTCAGCGTATTCTTGATGCTATGGCGCGGCCTACAATTGGTCACTTAGATCCAGAGTTTATCCGCATGATGGATGAGTTAAAGTCGTTGTTACAGTATGCATTTCAAACTAAAAATGCATTAACGATACCTGTGTCAGCACCAGGTTCAGCAGGTATGGAAGCTTGCTTTGTAAATCTATTGGAGCCTGGTAATAAGGTTATTGTTTGTCAAAATGGTGTGTTTGGCGGGCGCATGAAAGAAAATGTAGAGCGTTGTGGTGCTGAAGCAGTCATGGTGCAAGATGATTGGGGTAAACCTGTTGATCTCGACAAGGTAGAGCAAGCGCTTAAAGCTAATCCAGATGCAAAGGTATTGGCCTTTGTTCATGCTGAAACTTCTACGGGTGCGCGTTCTGATGCTAAAGAGTTGTGTCAGCTTGCGAGTAAGTATGACTGCTTGAGCATAGTTGATGCTGTAACTTCGTTGGGTGGTAGTGAGCTTAAAGTTGATAAATGGGGTATTGATGCCATCTATTCAGGTACTCAGAAATGCCTATCTTGTGCACCGGGTATTTCACCGGTTAGTTTCAGCGATAAAGCTGTCGATGTAATCAAAAATCGTAAGACAAAAGCGCAAAGCTGGTTTTTAGATAAAAACCTAGTTATGGGTTACTGGGGTGACGGTCAATCAAATGCTCCGCGCAGTTACCATCACACTGCGCCTGTTAATGCTCTATACGGTTTACACGAGTCATTGGTTATTCTTCAGGAAGAAGGTCTTGAGAATGCATGGCAGCGTCACGCCCATAACCATCAAGCGTTGAGAGCTGGTTTAGAGGTGCTGGGTATTAGTTTTGTGGTTGATGAAAGTCACAGACTTCCTCAGCTTAATGCCGTGACGATACCAGACGGTATTGTTGATGCTGAAGTTCGTAAACGACTCTTGGCAGACTATAGTCTTGAGCTTGGTGCAGGCCTTGGTGGTCTGGCTGGTAAAGTATGGCGTATTGGTTTGATGGGTTATAGCAGTCGTGCCGAGAACGTAGAGCTTTGTTTAGCGGCACTAGAGACCGTATTAATTGATATGGGGCAGCCCTTAGAGAAGGGTTCTGCTGTTGCTGCAGCAAAGGCCTTTTACGCTCAGTAAAATCTGCATAATAATGTATGGGGGCTGGTCATTTGGTCAGCCCCCATTTTTATTCATCTTATTTTAATGCTTTTTCTCAAGCATGGGTTTCAGAAAGTGCCCGGTATGAGAGATCGTTACATTAGCCACTTCTTCTGGCGTTCCAGTTGCAATAATCTCACCGCCTTTGCTGCCTCCCTCTGGGCCTAAATCCACAATCCAGTCGGCCGTTTTTATAACATCTAAATTGTGCTCGATGACGACAATAGTGTTGCCGTGATCACGTAGGCGATGCAATACCGTTAATAATTGTTGGATGTCGTAAAAGTGTAACCCCGTTGTTGGTTCATCCAAGATATAAAGCGTTTGTCCCGTATCACGTTTTGATAATTCCTTCGACAGTTTTACCCGCTGGGCTTCACCGCCGGACAGGGTGGTCGCATTTTGGCCGATATGAATATAGGCAAGACCGACGTCGATCAGGGTTTGAAGTTTGCGGGCGAGAGCAGGTACAGCGTCGAAAAAATCACGGGCGTCTTCTACCGTCATGTCGAGAACTTGGTGAATGTTTTTATTTTTATATTTTACTTCTAAAGTTTCACGGTTATAGCGTTTGCTCTTACAGACTTCACACGGAACATAAATATCGGCCAAGAAATGCATTTCAACCTTGATAACGCCATCACCTTGACATGCTTCGCAGCGACCACCTTTTACATTGAAACTGAAGCGGCCAGCTTTGTAGCCACGCGTCCGTGCTTCAGGTGTCGCGGCAAAGAGTTCTCGAATAGGTGTGAATAATCCAGTGTAAGTTGCCGGGTTTGATCTTGGCGTCCTGCCAATCGGGCTTTGGTCTATATCAATAACCTTATCGAAGTTGTCTAAACCGGAAACGGATTTGTAATCCTTTGGTGTTAGCGTAGTGGCGCCATTTAATTCTGTTGCGGCAATGGGGTATAGCGTGCTGTTAATCAACGTTGATTTACCAGAGCCGGAAACACCTGTTATGCAGGTAAATAACCCGACGGGAATTTCAAGATTTACCTGGTTTAAATTATTGCCACTGACGCCTTCTAGCTTTAATGATTTCTTTTTGTCGAAGGGTATGCGCTTTTTGGGAATGGCAATTTCTTTTTCGCCGCAGAGATATTGTCCAGTGATTGAGTTTTTATTTGCCATAATATCTTGCGCAGTACCTTGCGCAATAACTTCGCCACCGTGTACGCCAGCACCAGGGCCGATATCAATAACATGATCGGCAAGGCGAATAGCATCCTCGTCGTGTTCTACCACAATCACGGTGTTACCTAATTCTTTGAGGTGTGTCAGGGTTTTTAACAGGCGATCATTGTCTCTTTGGTGCAGGCCAATAGATGGTTCGTCGAGAATATACATAACCCCAACGAGGCCGGCTCCAATTTGACTAGCAAGACGGATACGCTGTGCTTCACCGCCAGAAAGCGTGTCGGCGCTACGATCTAAGGTGAGATATTCCAAGCCAACGTTAATGAGAAAGTGTAGGCGGTCGCGAATTTCCTTTAGGATCTTCTCGGCAATTTTACCTTGCTGGCCAGATAGCTGAAGTTGGTCGAAGTAATTGGTAGCTTGCTCGATGGGGAGGCGAGTAATATCAGGTAAATTCTTCTTATCAATAAATACATGACGAGCATCTTGGCATAGTCGTGAGCCTTCGCAGGCTGGACAAGGCTGAGTGTTTAAATATTTCGCTAGGTCTTCACGGACAATTTGGGATTCCGTTTCCCGGTAGCGTCGCTCCATGTTGCTTATCACGCCTTCAAATGCATGAGTGCGAGTGACTAGGTCGCCTTTTTCTGAGACATAGCTAAAATCAATTTCTTCGTCACCACTACCATAAAGAACAACGCTGATGGCATCTTCGCTGAGGTTATGAAATGGAGTGTCTAAGTCTAGTTCATAGTGATCCGCGAGGGATTTGAGCAGATGAAAGTAGTAAACATTTCTTCGATCCCAGCCTCGTATTGCACCCTCGTTTAAGCTTAGCGTTGGATCAGCGACCACGCGCGCGGGATCAAAAAACTGGTCCACTCCTAAGCCGTCGCAAGATGAGCACGCGCCCGCAGGATTGTTAAAGGAAAACAAGCGAGGTTCCATTTCGGTAATGCTGTGGCCACAGGTGGGGCAGGCGAAACGTGCGGAGAAAATAAGTTCTTCTGTCTGGTCGTTATCCATGTGTGCGATTTTAGCGAGACCGTCAGTCAGTTTTATTGCTGTCTCGAAGCTCTCCGCGAGTCTTTGTTGTAAGCCTTCTTTGACCTTGAAGCGGTCGACTACCACTTCGATTATGTGCTTTTTGTTTTTGTCTAACTCAGGTGCATCATCTAGGTCGATGACTATGCCATCGATGCGTGCTCTTACAAAGCCTTGTGCTTTCAGTTCGCTGAGCAAGTGTAAGTGCTCACCTTTCCTGTTCTGCACCATGGGAGCCAGTAGCATGAGCTTGCTGCCTTCTTCTAGCTCTAGAGCCTGGTCCACCATTTGGCTGATGGTTTGCGCTTCAAGTGGTAGGTCGTGGTCTGGGCAGCGAGGTTGTCCTGCTCGTGCAAATAGTAGACGTAGGTAATCGTAGATTTCAGTGATGGTGCCCACTGTGGATCGGGGGTTGTGAGAGGTAGACTTTTGTTCAATCGAGATTGCTGGTGATAGCCCTTCTATATGATCGACATCAGGTTTCTCCATCATGGATAAAAACTGACGTGCGTAGGTAGAAAGAGACTCTACATATCGACGTTGGCCCTCCGCATACAAGGTGTCAAAGGCAAGGGATGATTTTCCTGAACCGGATAGTCCAGTAATAACGATGAGTTTATCTCTCGGTATATCAAGATCAATGCCTTTTAAATTGTGCGTGCGCGCACCGCGAACCAAAATCGTGTCCATATAACTCAGCTACCAATGGGCTAAATAAAAGCCCACTAGTATACGTTATTTGGTGTTTAAACCGCAGATGCTGAGCAACTTTAAATGAGTTGTTATTGCCTTGCAGTATTAGGCAATTGCTTTGTCAGGGTTGCTGTTACTTGGCCCTTGTAGTGTCTTGGTGGGAGAATCACCAATATTGAGCTTAGCCCAGTTGACGGCTTGTAGGCGGTTAGATACATCTATCTTTTTAAAGATATTGTACATGTGGGTTTTTATAGTGTGGGTACTAACGCTTAACTGCTTTGCTATCTCCACATTGGTCGCGCCGGTAGCGGTTAGGCGCAGAATTTCACGTTCACGTCGCGTCAGAGGACTTGAGTGGGGGAGGGTGGCCACATTGGTTGTGCGGGTGCTCTCCAAATGACGGGTAAGTAAGTTACGTGGAAGCCAGAACTCGCCCTCAAACATAGCTAGTATGCCTTTTAGAAGTTGTTGTTGCGAATCGTGGTCGTAAAAAATGCCCCTTACACCGGCATAACTAATCATGCGTTCATATTCGCTTTCCCTGGCCACATTAATGTAGGCGATATGAATCTGATTGTAATTTAGTGGTTGTTTAAAGAGTGCTCGCTTCGTTTCGTTAATCGCAGTGTCTTTAGTGTCGAGTAAAACAAGAGTTGATCCGATATCTGCTTGTTGCAGTTGTTCTGCGTTAAATGTTTCATCCAGGATGCATTTAACCTTTGTGTTCTGATTAAGGAAGCTAATCAGAAGAGAGTTTTGTAGATTTTGTCGTCCAATGAGTACTATTTGTGTCATCGTCCTTGTTTCGTCCTTGTTGTAACTTACATTCCTTGATGTTTGCTGGTCATGTTCCTTCCTCGAAACGCCGTTAGCAAATCACTTGGTACTTGTGCCAGCTTGTATAGATCTGTGGCTCACTTGCCGACGCTAACACTACCACAGTACGGTGTCTGGCAGCTAGTTAAAGGCTGCTCGCAGGTTCTGGATGGTTAATTTTATATGTCAGGTTTGCGGGTTGTGTTCGCCTTGCTACAATCGCCCATCTTTTTTATTTGAATGACAAAGATATGACGCAAGACGCAATGACGTCGGGAGAAAAGCGCGCTTCAATTGGTTTGGCGCTGGTATTTTCCTTCCGTATGCTTGGCCTGTTTATGATATTGCCTATATTTTCGCATTATGGGCAGTCTTTGGCTGGATCAACGCCATTACTGATTGGTTTAGCCATCGGAGCTTACGGCTTTTCTCAGGCCGTGTTGCAAGTTCCTTTTGGATTTATCTCTGATCGCATTGGGCGAAAGCCGGTTATCCTATTTGGTTTGTTGATGTTTGCTATTGGTAGCGTGGTAGCGGCACTGTCTGATTCTATTTATGGCGTTTTAGTCGGACGTTTTTTGCAGGGTGGTGGTGCAATTGCCAGTACGGTCATGGCTTTGTTGTCCGATTTAACGCGAGAACAACATCGAACTAAAGCAATGGCAATGGTCGGAATGAGTATTGGGCTATCGTTTTCTATTGCTCTTGTTGCAGGGCCTCTATTAGGCGGTTGGTTGGGCTTGTCTGGTATTTTCTGGCTGACGGCGTTTCTTGCCTGTATAGGAATTGTGATTGTTGTGTGGGGTGTGCCTACCCCAACTACTCAAGTAGCCTATCGCGAAGCTGTAGTTTCTTCCGGGGCATTTACCGAGGTGCTTAGGCACGGGCAGCTATGGCGTTTAAACGTTGGTGTGTTTGTGCTGCATTTGACGATGACGGCCATGTTTATTGTCATGCCTGCTATGTTGCTGCAGCATACGGAGTTAGCGGTAGATGAACATTGGCAGGTCTATTTACCGATTTTGTTGGTTTCTTTCGTTGTGATGGTGCCCTTTATTATTGTGGGTGAGAAAAAGCGTAAGTTAAAACCTATATTCTGTAGTGCAGTGCTTCTATTGGCGCTGGCTTCGTTATTCTTGAGTCGTGTCGCTGAATCGGCTTGGTGGATTCTAATTTGGTTGTTCTTTTATTTTCTGTCCTTTAATTTGCTGGAAGCCACGCTGCCATCACTGGTGAGTAAGTGGGCACCGCCAGCCGCTAAAGGTGCGGCGATGGGTGTGTATTCAAGTAGTCAGTTCTTAGGGGCGGCTGTTGGAGGTGGTGTAGGTGGTTGGCTCTTAGGTGCCTATGGTGGAGCTAGTGTATTCATTGTGTGTGGAACTTTAGCGGTACTTTGGTTTCTGTATGCGGTGACGATGAAGACTCCGCCCTATGTTACTAGTTTGATGGTACCGTTATCACAGGTTGAGCATGACACGGCTTCACAGTTGTTAGATGAATTACTGGCATTACGTGGCGTAGAGGATGCGGTGGTTATTCCAGAGGAGAAGGCAGCTTACTTGAAAGTTGATAATAAGCGTTTTGATAAGTCGCTACTTGCTCGTTTTTCATGAGTGAATCGGGTACAGTAGGCGCACATTTGTTGAATCGTTTTTGTAGGAGATCACCATGGCCCGTGGGGTAAATAAAGTCATTTTAATTGGTAATTGTGGATCTGATCCAGAGACGCGCTTTATGCCGAACGGGAATGCGGTGACGAATATCACGGTCGCTACATCTGAGACCTGGAAAGATAAGCAAACGGGGCAGCAGCAAGAGCGCACCGAGTGGCACCGTGTGGTGTACTTTAATCGTCTAGGTGAGATAGCTGGTGAGTATTTACGTAAAGGTTCCAAAGTGTATGTGGAAGGCTCCTTAAGAACGCGTAAGTGGCAGGACCAAGGTGGTCAAGATCGTTACACTACCGAAATTGTGGGTAGCGAAATGCAGATGCTAGATAGTCGTGGTGGTAGTGCGGGTGCAGGTAATTATTCGCCAGAGCAGCAAATGGGTAGTGCCCCTCAAGCTATGCCGCAAGCGGCCCCTCAGCAGCAAATGGGTGGAGCACCTCAGCAAGCCGCACCACAATCTCAACAGCAACCACAGCAGCAGTATCAACAGGCACCATCTCCGGCGATGGACGACTTTGATGATGATATTCCATTTTAAATCGTTGATGGCGTATTGAGAGATGTTCGCCGTTTATTAGTGAAAGAGCATATTGAAGGGGCAGCTTGGCTGCTCCTTTTCTTATTGCGGAAGGTATTATTATGAAGGTGCTTGTTGCCGGTGGTACCGGACAAGTTGGTCGAGAGCTGAGTCAGTGCTTGGCAGACGAACTGATTGAGTCGATCCCCTTATCGGCCAGTGGCTTGGATATTACCCATCTGGAAGATGTGCAGCATGTGCTGGATACGGAACAACCGAATTTTGTCGTTAATACCGCGGCTTATACTCATCTAGAGCAAGCAGAACAGCATCCAGAGGCTTGTTATGTGGCGAACCGGGATGGCCCTAAGAACCTTGCTATGGCTTGTGCTGAACGCAACATACCTTTGTTGCACCTGTCTTCTGATTATGTGTTTGATGGTGCCAAATCCGGTGCCTATACCGAAGACGATGAAGTAGCGCCTATAGGTGTGTATGGCGATAGCAAGTGGCAAGGCGAAGAGGCGATTCGTGAGCACTGTGATCAACATATCATTTTTCGAGTGAGTTGGGTTTTTAGCTCGTGGCGAAATAGTTTTATTCGGCAGGTCCTTAGAGCGGCTAAGGACGGTAGTGATATGGCTTATGTAGCTGATAAGCAAGGTTGTCCAACACCCGCGACAGATATTGCACGCGTAGTTTTAGCTGTATTAAAACAATTAAGTTGTGGTGCGCAGGTGTGGGGCACTTATCATTATTGTGGTGCCGATGTTGTGAGTCGTCATGGCTTTGTTGAAGCGGTACTGGCAGAAGCGTGTGCATACGAGGATCTGTCTCAGGTAGAGGTAGCAGCATTAAATGCCGACGATGCTGTTGTTCATGATCTTTATCCTGTGGATGCTGTTTTAGATTGTAGAAAATTATTTAATACGTTTGGTATTAAACAGCGCCCATGGCGGGGTGCTTTGACTGAACTCGTTAAAGAGCTTTATCAATGTCAGTGAGTAGATTGTTTAACAAGGTTGTTGTTACTGGTGGCGCAGGGTTTATAGGCTCTAATCTGGTAGATGTGCTATTGGATAGTGGTTATGAAATTGTCGTTTTAGATAATTTCTCCACCGGTAAAAAAGAGAATTTACCTGAATCACATGCGAAGCTGAGTATAGTTTCCGGGGATGTGTGTGATCGTGCTTTGATGCAGAATGTGTTGAAGGGGGCTGATGCAGTCGTGCATTTGGCTGCTGTTGCTTCGGTTCAGCAGTCGGTAGAGGATCCGGAAGGAACCCATAATGCCAATTTTATTGGTACCTTGAATGTGCTTGAGGCCGCTAAAGCGAACAATGTTAAGCGTATTGTTTTTGCTTCAAGTGCTGCTATTTATGGCGATACGGAAATCTTACCGATTACTGAAGCGACTCATGCAAACCCGTTGACACCCTATGCATCAGATAAGTTCTCCAGTGAAAACTATTTAAATTTCTATGGCCGGGAAACGGGTATAGAAACGATAACTTTTCGCTTTTTTAATATCTTTGGGCCTCGACAGGATCCGTCCTCACCATATTCCGGTGTAATCAGTATTTTTTCAGATCGAGCGGAAACAAAGTCTAAAATCTTAGTTTATGGGGATGGTGAGCAAACTCGGGATTTTGTGTTTGTGGCGGACTTGGCGGCGATACTTAGGTCGGCATTGGAAATTACGGCATTACCGAGTGGTGCTGTTAATGTTGGATCTGGAACTACCGTTAGTTTAAATGAATTGCTAGCGCTTATCGGTGATTTAACCGGGAATAGCTTAGAGGTTGAGTATACGCCGCCGCGTGCGGGAGATATTCGACATTCCTTAGCAAATATTGAGCGTCTAAATAAATATTTTCCGAACCGTAACCGAACAGAGTTTAAGGCTGGATTAAAAATTTTACTGGAATCAAAAAAGGCTTGATAAGTAAGGCAGAACTTTTTTGATGGTTAGAGTTTTATTATGTTTCAATCGTTAGCTTAGAGCTTACAACACCAACCATACATATAAATCCAAGTGTCTATTTCTACGTCAGTTGACACTGCGTTTGAGCCGCGGCTAGTCGTGATGACTACATCGGTATCAATGTCGGCATACGCATACTGATGCGTTTAGTTGAAAGTTGTCGTTCAGTTGGTAATCTACGCCCAATTCGGCGGCAAGTCCCCAAGATGAATCTAATTCCAAGTTAGTCGGAGTCGAACATTTTTTCGTATTCAGCGCTTAAGTCTTCATTAAAGAGCTTTGTGTCCTTCAAGCCGATGTGATCTGAGAGCATATAAGATACGGTTAAGCCTTGTTGTGTGGTTTGTGCTGGTGTCTGCGACAGCCGAACCGTTAAGAGCAAGGGCATCACTATCTTTATTGAGTGCTACTGTGGCTGCTCCAGCGCGAACAATGATGTCACCTTTATCGTGTGTAATTGCAGCGCTAGTAGTAAGCCCCATTGCGCAGCCTAAAAGAGATATGGCTAAGGTTTTTATTCAGGTATTGCTCATCATTAGTGTCTTCCTGCTAGTGTTCGTAGAGCGTTGGCAGTTTATATCTTTCCGTTGTCGGTTTTTTGATGTGGCTCAAGGCGGTGATATTTAATTTAGAAAACAACTAATTAGACTTAGCCTAAATTGTCAAAAGATAAAGTGAAGCGACGTGGTTCGTGTTGTTTTTTCTATTAGGTTGTCAGGCTTTGAGCGAGGGTAAAGCAGGGCCTGAGTCTTGACTGCAGGCTCTGTGTTTGAGGGTTAGAGTTTCTGGGTTTTTCTTCTTAGTGAGTTGAGTAGTGCTATGCCTCGATTTTTTTTTGGTGCAGTTGATTCATCTGTTTGTTGGAGGGATTTTTGTGCATCTTCGCTAATAAATAGTCCTCGGTGAATGAGTGTCTCCTTGATCTCATCATCTAGGCTTAGCAAAAACTCTCTTAAGATACCTGTTGCTCCAGTCTTCGGCGATTTTCCCGCCTTGTTCAGAAGAGATATTACAGAATCCATATCCGTAATATGGTAGCGGCGCTTACTTCCTTCTCTCAGCATATTAATCAGTCTGTTGAGATATAAGATGCTTGTCGGGTCAAGGTTAGCTGGTGTTAGTTCATCTTCGACTGCTGGGTGCGCCATATGTATTCTCGCTAAAAGTTTATTTGCACTATATGACTATAAATCTAGTACGTAATTTGGTTTTTTTGTGGTTGATATGCCAGATATATTGCAATTTTTTGTTATAAGTCACATTTTTATTGTGTCAAAGGGGAGTATGAGGCATTAGGGGCGCGATGAGCTGTGGGAATGACCGGTTAGCGGTGTGTTTACACTGTGTATTAAAAAAACACAGTTGCAAAACAATGGCTCAGTTTTCATAAAAAAGAAAATACTCGGGCTATGTCGTGTTATAGGCCAGAGGTTAAAAGCTTCTGGCAGTGGAGAAAATGGCCAGTTCTTTGAGAGCTTCTTTGTAACGGGAGTCAGGTATTATCTTTAGACATTCAAGTGCGCGTTGGCTTTCTTGTTTGGCGGTTGACATGGTGTAGTCGATAGCGCCGCATTGCGTTACAGCATCAACCACTTGCTCAAGGTTGTCTGCGGAGGCTTGTTCTATTGCTTCGGTAACGAGTTGTTTTTGTTTTTCGTTGCCCGTTCGCAATGTATAAATGAGGGGGAGTGTGGGTTTGCCTTCAGCGAGATCGTCACCGACATTTTTGCCAAGGGCTTCTGCGTTTCCGGTATAGTCCAGAGCGTCGTCTACTAGCTGGAAGGCAAGTCCTAGATGAGTGCCAAAGTTTTTTAGTGCTTCGCTCTGTATTGTATTTGCTTCTGATATTAAAGCGCCGGTGTGCGAGGCGGCTTCAAATAACATGGCGGTTTTATAATGAATGACTCGCATGTATTGTGCTTCGGTAACGCTGGCATCACGGCAGTTCACTAATTGCTGAACTTCACCTTCGGCAATAATGTTGGTTGCGTCAGAGAGAATCTTCATTACGGGTAGGCTACCCAGTGAGACCATGAGCTGGAATGCTCTTGAGTACAAAAAATCACCGACGAGCACACTGGGAGCATTGCCCCAACGTGCATTGGCTGTTTCACGGCCTCGACGCAACTCTGATGTGTCGACTACGTCATCATGCAGCAGTGTTGCTGTGTGAAGGAATTCGATGATGGTGGCAAGCTTGATATGCTCTTGGCCTTTATAGCCAAGAGCTTGGCTGCTTAAAAGAACCAGTAGAGGTCGTAAGCGTTTGCCGCCAGCGTCGACGAGGTACTGGCCAATGTTTTCAACAAGAGGTACGTCAGAATGGAGCTGTTGTAAGATGAGTTTGTTGACGTCTTCAAACTCTTTCGTAACAACGGAGTAAATAGCTTCCATTTCGCTTCTGTACTTCATTAGTAGTAATGGGGGCTCGAATGCTAGAGGTGTGTAGTGGGGGTGTCAAGTATCTGCCGGTTTTAGCGGTAAAACAGCTTGATTGGTGTTGCTTGTTTGCGTAGAATTCCGCCTCCTGACAAAGGAGCCCGTTTCTCTGCTTTGTCTCTTACCACGCCTGAACAAAGGGTGACCTATTGGTCAGGCCGATACTAAGTGGGTTATGAGAATGGGCTGTTAAGAAAAAGTCATATTAATCAATGGCTTGTTTCTTTTGACACGATTAGACGGAGTAATATTCTAATGTTCGCAGTAATTAAAAGCGGTGGTAAACAGCACCGTGTTGTAGAAGGTGAAACTTTAAAGCTTGAGAAAATCGAAGCTGAAAAGGGTTCTTCTATCAATTTTGAAGAAGTTTTGATGATTGGCAATGGTGATGACATCAAAATTGGCGCGCCTATTGTTGAAGGTAGCAAGGTAGTTGCTGAAGTGATTGACCATGGTCGTCATGACAAAGTTACCATTATTAAATTCAAACGCCGTAAGCACCATGATAAGCAAATGGGGCATCGTCAGTGGTATACAGAAGTAAAAATCACTGGAATTAGCGGTTAATCAGGAGATAGATCATGGCTCATAAGAAAGCTGGTGGTAGTACTCGTAACGGTCGCGACTCGGAAAGTAAACGCTTAGGTGTGAAAATTTTTGGCGGCCAACAAGTTAAAGCAGGTAACATCATCGTTCGTCAGCGTGGCAATAAGTTCCATGCAGGTCCAAACGTTGGTTGTGGTACTGATCATACCTTGTTTGCAAAAGCAGAAGGTGTGGTGAAATTTGAAGTAAAAGGTCCTAAGCAGCGTAAGTACGTAACTATTGTTGCGGCTTAAGGCTCTATAGTTAAAGACCTTTTGTCTTTTAGAAGTTTCTGTGAAGGCCTCGTCTATTGACGGGGCCTTTTCATTTTTACTAAATGCGTTTTACTAAATGTATTAATCTTATTGCTATAGCAGGGTATAACTTCTAGATACCCGCGGGAGCTCTCATCAATGAAGTTTGTAGACGAAGCAGGCATTAAAGTTCAAGCCGGAAAGGGTGGTGGTGGCTGTTTGAGTTTCCGTCGAGAGAAATATGTTGCTAAAGGTGGCCCTGACGGTGGTGATGGGGGTCATGGCGGCAGTGTTTTTCTTGAGGCTGATGATGCGCTTAATACGCTGGTGGATTATCGATATCAGCCAAGGTATGCCGCGGAAAATGGTCAGGGTGGTAGAGGTCGTAATTGTACCGGTAAGCAAGGTGACGACCTTACTCTGAAAGTCCCGGTGGGAACCACCATTATAGATGAGGGTACTGAAGAGGTCTTGGGGGATCTGACCTCTGCAGGTGATCGTCTGAATGTTGCTCAAGGTGGTTTTCGGGGGCTTGGCAATACACGGTTTAAATCTAGTACTAATCGAGCGCCGAGGCAGACGAGTAAGGGCTCTGAGGGTGAGTATCGTGAGTTGCGTCTCGAGTTAAAGGTATTGGCTGATGTTGGTTTGTTAGGGATGCCTAATGCGGGTAAGTCGACTTTTATTCGGGCGATTTCGTCGGCTAGGCCGAAAGTAGCTAATTACCCTTTCACTACCTTGGTGCCGAATCTGGGTGTTGTCAGTGTGGAGCAGCACAAGAGTTTTGTTGTTGCTGATATTCCGGGTTTGATTGAGGGTGCGGCCGAAGGGGCTGGCTTGGGTATTAGATTTCTTAAGCATCTGGCGAGAACGCGATTGCTGCTGCATATCGTGGATGTGGCGCCCTTTGATGAGTCGGACCCTGCTGCTACTGCTACCACTATTGTGAGTGAGTTGGGGCGTTTTAGTCCGGCTTTGGCGGAGCGTGATCGCTGGTTGGTATTAAATAAATTGGATCTATTGTCTGAGGACGAAGCCAAAGAGCGTTGTCAGCGGATAATTGAAGCGCTTGATTGGCAGGGGCCGGTTTATCAGGTCTCAGCTATTTCCGCCGAAGGAACAGAAGCGCTTTGTCGAGATATTATGGTTTATATCGATGCGCGAAATGAGGCAGAGGCTGAAGATAAGGCTATCGCGGATGCCGAGCGGGATATGAAGCTTCGAATGGAGCAGGAAGCACGAGAGAAATTGCAGGCGTTGAGGGAGGAGCGTCGTAGGGCGCGCAAAAAAGCGGGCACTGATGCTGATGATAGTAGTGACGATGACGATGACTTTGACGACGATGATTATGATGTGGAGATAGAGTACGTTTAATTGTGCTGTTCGTAAGAAGTTTGTGAAAAGTTGAGTTAGGGGCTTATGCGGAAAAAATTGGCAAAAACAAAGCGTTGGGTGGTGAAGATAGGGAGTGCTTTGCTGACTAATGATGGCCAAGGTTTGAATAAGTCGGGAATAGCCAATTGGGTGGGGCAGCTAGCAAAGCTGCGCAAGCAGGGCTTGGATGTTATTCTGGTGTCTTCTGGTTCAGTTGCTGTGGGCATGCGTAGTTTGGGTTGGGAGCAAAGGCCGAGTTCTGTGCATCAATTGCAGGCCGCGGCTGCAGTTGGGCAAATGGGTTTGGTGCAGTGTTACGAGTCCAGTTTTCAGTGTCATGGTTTGCATACTGCTCAGGTGTTGCTCACTCATGACGATCTTTCTGATCGTAAGCGCTATCTCAATGCGCGAAGTGCAATCCGTGAATTGATTTCTTTGGGTGTTATTCCGGTTATTAATGAGAATGATACGGTTGCCACTGATGAGATTCGCTTCGGTGATAATGACACTTTGGCGGCGTTGGTTGCTAACCTGGTTGAGGCGGATGCGCTTGTCATATTGACGGATCAGCAAGGCATGTTCGACAGTGACCCTCGTCAAAATCCATCGGCAAAATTGCTTGATCAGGTGTGTGTTTCTGATGAGAGTCTTGATGCCATGGCTGGTGGTGGTGGCAAGTTGGGTCGAGGAGGCATGTTAACCAAGGTGCGTTCAGCTCGACTTGCGGCGCGCTCTGGTGCTGTGACTGTAGTTGCGGGTGGTGCCGAGCCGGATATCTTGTTGCGATTACTGCAGGGAGAGAGTCTTGGCACTGTGTTTGTGCCTGAGCAGGGGACGATGGCGGCTCGCAAGCAGTGGCTTGCGGGTCACTTACAAACGAAAGGTCGGTTAGTGTTGGATGCAGGCGCGGTGAAAGTTCTGCAGCAAAAGGGTAAGAGCTTGTTACCGGTGGGTGTGAAGGCGCTTACTGGTCGTTTTGTGCGTGGTGAAATGGTGGCTTGTGTGGATGAGTCGGGGGTGGAGGTTGCTCGTGGTTTGATTAACTACTCTGTCGATGAGGCGCAGAAAATTATCGGGCACGCTAGTGGGAAGATTGAGGATATTTTGGGTTATGGTGGTGAGTCAGAGATAATTCACAGAGATAACCTTGTGCTGTTGTAGTTTTGCGGCGTGATATAAGGTCAGAGTTGTAGTTCAGGTATAAGTTCAGGCATAAAAAAACCGGCATAAGCCGGTTTTTTCAATTCTAGCTTAAAGCGATTATGCCATTGCTTTAACTTTAGCGTTCAAGCGACTCTTATGGCGAGCAGCTTTGTTCTTGTGAAGAACGCCTTTGTCAGCCATGCGGTCAATGACAGGAACTGCCGCTTGATAGGCTGCTTGTGCTTTCTCTTGGTCGCCAGCTGCAATAGCTGCAATTATTTTTTTGATGTAAGTACGAACCATGGAGCGTAGGCCAGTGTTATGTTGGCGACGTACTTCGGATTGACGCGCACGCTTTTTAGCTTGTGGAGAATTAGCCAAGGATCTGCTCCCTTATTTCAATAAATTCAGTCAATTAATATGCATCGGGATAGACCCGATTTTTAAGAGGCGCAACTATGCCCGTTTGATATCCCTTTGTCAACTTGCTCGCACGTTCAAGAGGTTCGACTTGGAGCCCTCTATATTAGTGGTTAATATCGCCTGCATTATCTAGTGGATTACCGGATGGCGTTAATTCATACGGTTATCAAAGGAAATAAATGTAGGTGCAATATTGAGTAGCAATACGGGCTCGGCTGATAAGGGGCCACAGGATAAGCAGGGTGTAGGTGGTGGATTGTTACGCTCATCAAGCGTGGTGGGAGTAATGACCATGCTCTCGCGTATTCTGGGGCTGGTTAGGGATATAGTGATTGCTCACTTTTTTGGTGCGGGGTCAGGTTCAGATGCCTTCTTTGTCGCCTTTAAAATCCCTAACTTTCTGCGCCGCTTGTTTGCTGAGGGGGCATTTTCCCAGGCTTTTGTGCCTGTGCTTAGTGAATACAAGATAAAGCACCCCAAAGAGGCTGTTCAGCTACTGGTGGATCGTGTTGCCGGTACCTTCGGTTTGACCTTATGTGGTGTCACTCTTTTAGGGGTTGCTGGTGCGCCCGTTCTTATTATGTTGTTTGCTCCTGGGTTTATTGGGCAAGAGGCCAAGTTGTTGCTTGCCGGCGATATGCTGCGCCTCACCTTTCCTTATTTATTATTTATTTCTTTAACCGCCTTCTCAGGGGCTATTTTAAATACCTATGGCCGTTTTGCGGTGCCTGCCTTTACGCCGGTCTTGTTGAATCTATCCCTTATTGCGGCAGTATTTCTATTGTCTCCACATTTGTCTCAGCCGGTTATGGCTTTGGCGTGGGGGGTGTTGGCTGCTGGCTTGGCGCAATTATTGTTTCAGTTGCCTTTCTTGTTGGGGGTTGGTCTATTGCCTAGACCTAAGCTCAAGCCTAAGCAGGAAGGTGTGAGCAGGATTATGAGGTTGATGATCCCAGCGCTGTTTGGGGTGTCGGTGAGTCAGATTAATCTACTGCTCGATACTGTATTGGCTTCATTCTTGGAAACCGGAAGCATATCTTGGCTGTATTACTCTGACCGATTGTCTGAGTTGCCTCTTGGGGTTTTTGGTATCGCGATTGGTACGGTGATCTTGCCTAGCTTGTCCAAGGATCATGCAAAAGACTCATCGAGTCGATTTGGGGAGACTCTCGATTGGGCGGTGCGTATGGTGCTGTTGGTTGGACTGCCTGCTGCGCTTGCTCTATTTGTTTTGGCCGAGCCTCTCATTGCAACCTTGTTCCATTATGGCGCTCTTACGGATAATGATGTCATTCGTTCAGCGGAAAGTTTGCGAGCTTATAGTTTGGGTTTAGTGGCTTTTATGTTGGTTAAGGTGCTGGCGCCCGGCTATTTCGCCCGTCAGGACACAAAAACGCCGGTTAGTATCGCTATTAAAGCCATGGCGGCCAATATGGTATTGAATTTGATCTTGGTCTTCCCCCTCGCCCATGCTGGCTTGGCCTTGGCTACCTCAATTTCGGCCTTTCTTAATGCGGGCTTGCTTTGGTGGGGGCTGCACAAGGCTGGGCTGTATCAAACTCAGACTAATTGGCTCAAATATGGTCTGTGGCTGATGTTGGCAAATGGCTTGATGGTCGTGGCTATTTGGTGGGGTTCGCCAGAAGTTGAAATTTGGTTGAATTGGGGGGCGCTGGAGCGGATTACACGTTTGGCCATGCTTTGTGTGGGCGGAGTTGCTCTCTATATTGTTATGTTATTAGCTTGCGGTTTGCGTCTAAGGCATTTGAGGCGTTAATAGCCTTCTCTTCGGCTGATGGCTCTCATTCCGTGTTATGCCAGTGTTCGCGGGCGGTCTGCTAGTTTATAATCGCCCTTTTTCGTTTCTCAATTTTTTAAAAAGGTTTGTAACTCGGTGGAGTTAATTCGCGGTCTCCATAATTTGAACTTGCATTGCCAAGATAGCGCCGGTTGTGTCGCCACCATTGGTAATTTTGATGGCGTCCATTTGGGGCATCAGGCGATCCTAAGGCAGGTACAGCAAAAAGCGGTGGAGTTGGGCGCTATATCGGTGGCTATGGTTTTTGAACCGCAGCCAAGAGAATTCTTTGCTGCTGAACACGCACCGCCGCGTCTCATGCGTTTTCGTGAGAAATTTAATGCGATAAAGCACGCTGGTGTGGAGCGATTATTGTGCCTCCAATTCAATAGTGCTTTGCGCAAGCTGTCAGCAGATGCCTTTGTTAAAGAGGTCTTGGTGGATGGTTTAGCGCTGAAACATCTCGTCGTGGGTGATGACTTTCGCTATGGCTGTGACCGCAGTGGTGATTTTGATCATTTACAAGTGGCAGGTGCTAGGTACGGTTTTACGGTGGAAAATACTTGTACCGTTGAGTCTGGTGGTGAACGGGTAAGCAGTACTCGAGTAAGAGATATGCTTGAACAGGGCGACTTGACACAGGCGGCTGCACTCTTAGGGCGCCCTTATACCCTATCGGGAAGGGTGACCATGGGAAATCAGATTGGCCGTACCATCGATGTTCCCACTGCTAATTTGCCTTTGTACCGAGACAAAACAGCATTGAACGGTGTGTTTTCCGTACAGGCACGGATAAATAGTGAAACGTTTAATGGTGTAGCCAATATTGGTAAACGCCCTTCGGTCGATGGCCTGATTTGTCCGATTCTTGAGGTGCACCTATTTGATTTTAACCGCGATATCTATGGCGAGAGAATGGAAGTTCAGTTTCAGAAGAAACTGCGAGAAGAAAAGAAATTTAATTCACTGGATGAATTAAAAGAAAATATCCACAACGATATTCAACAAGCGAAAGAATATTTCCAGAATCAACCAAATTGAATTGGTCTAGTTAAATAGACGTAGTTAGATTGTTAACGGCGAAACCATTATGAGTGAATATAAGAAAACACTGAACCTGCCTAAAACTGCTTTTCCTATGAAGGCGAATTTGGCTCAGCGCGAACCAGAATTTTTGAAGAAATGGCAGCAGCAGGATATTTATTCAAAAGTTCGTGAAGCTCGTAAAGGTCGTGACCAATTTATTTTGCATGATGGCCCTCCATACGCGAATGGTAATATTCATATTGGTCATGCCGTTAACAAAATTCTGAAAGATATTATTATCAAATCTAAAACCTTGAGTGGCTTGGATGCGCCGTATGTGCCAGGTTGGGATTGTCATGGTCTACCGATCGAGCTTAATGTTGAGAAAAAAGTAGGTAAAGCAGGCGCTAAAGTTGATGCGGCAACATTCCGTAAGGAGTGTAGAAAATACGCAGGTAAGCAAGTCGAAGGTCAGAAAAAGGATTTTATCCGTTTGGGCATTTTTGGTGATTGGGAAAACCCTTACCTCACCATGAATTATAACTTCGAAGCTAATATCGTCAGAGCTCTAGGTAAAATTGTCGATAACGGCCATTTGCAAAAAGGATTAAAACCGGTTCATTGGTGTATGGATTGTAGCTCTGCTTTAGCGGAAGCAGAAGTTGAATATTACGATAAAGTTTCTCACGCCATTGATGTGGCATTTGGTGTTGTTGATATTACTGCGTTTAATCAGGCTACTGGCGCCAACGTTGAGTCGGCTGGTTTTGTTATTTGGACTACCACGCCATGGACGCTACCGGCTAACCACGGTGTTTGTTTACACCCAGATTTCGATTATGTACTCATCTCTGGTGAGAAAGATGGGCAGAGTGTGAATGTAGTGCTGGCAACAGCATTAAAAGATTCTGCTATTGAACGCTTTGGGTTGAACAACGTTAAAGAACTTGTGAGCTTCAAAGGGAATGCGGTAGAAAATCTATTACTTCAGCATCCATTTTATGCGCGGCAAGTTCCTGTGATTTTGGGTGAGCATGTGACGACCGAAGCCGGTACAGGTGCGGTACATACCGCGCCAGGTCATGGTGCTGATGACTTTGTGGTTGGTCAAAAATACGGGTTGCCGATTGATAACCCGGTTGATGGAAATGGCGTGTTTTTGCCCAGCACTGAATTGTGGGCTGGGATGCACGTTTCTAAAGCCAATGAGCCTATTGTTGAAAAATTGCAAGAAAGTGGCGTGCTCTTAGCGCATAGCAAATTGGAGCACAGTTACCCACATTGCTGGCGTCATAAAACACCCATTATTTTCCGTGCTACTGCGCAGTGGTTTATCAGTATGAGTCAGGCCGGATTAAGTGATATGGCAATGAACGCTATTGATCAAGTCCAGTGGGTGCCGGATTGGGGTAAAGCGCGCATTCAAAGCATGATGCAAGATCGTCCAGATTGGTGTGTCTCGCGTCAGCGAACTTGGGGTGTTCCCATTGCCTTGTTTGTTAACAAAGAAACGGGTGAGCTGCATCCGAATACGAGTGAGTTAATGGAAGTTGTTGCTCAGCGTATTGAAGAGAAAGGCATTGAAGCCTGGTTTGCGTTAGAGCCCAGTGAATTATTAGGTAGTGATGCGGATCTATATGAAAAAGTAACGGATACCTTAGATGTTTGGTTTGATTCGGGCGTTACCCATTACTGTGTATTGGATCAAAGTGATAACTTAAGTTATCCAGCGGATCTTTATCTGGAAGGCTCTGATCAGCACCGTGGTTGGTTCCAGTCCTCTTTATTGACGGGCTTAGGTGCCAATAATTCTGCACCATACAAAGCAGTACTGACTCATGGCTTTACGGTGGATGCGGATGGGCGAAAAATGTCCAAGTCTGTGGGTAATGTGGTTGAGCCGCAGGCGATTATGAAAACTCTCGGTGCGGATATTATTCGTTTGTGGGTTGCGGCAACGGATTATCGCGGAGATATTTCCGTATCTGATGAAATTTTGAAGCGCACAGCTGATTCTTATCGGCGTATTCGAAATACTGCGCGTTTCTTGTTGTCTAACTTGACCGGCTTTGAGCCTGCAGGGCATTCAGTACCCTTCGGCGATATGTTGGCGCTAGATCGTTGGGCTGTGGGTCGAGCGCACGATTTACAGCAAGAAATTATTCAGGCGTTTGATGAATATAATTTTTTGGTGATTTATCAAAAAATCCATCATTTCTGCTCGGTGGATTTAGGTGGCTTTTATCTTGATATCATTAAAGATCGCCAATACACCACGCAAGAAAACTCGTTGGCACGTCGCTCTGCACAAACTGCGCTTTATCATATCGCAGAAGCTTTAGTTCGTTGGCTGGCACCAATTGTGAGCTTTACCGCTGATGAGCTTTGGCGCTTTATGCCGGGTGAACGTAGTGAATCGGTATTTCTTGAAGAGTGGTATACAGGCCTGCAACCGTTGGCTGATGGTGAAGCCATGGATTCAGCCTTTTGGCAGTGCGTGTTAGATGTGAAAACCGCGGTTAATAAAGAATTGGAAAACGCCCGTAAAGAGGGTGTTATAGGTTCAAGCTTACAGGCTGAAGTTACCTTGTATTGTGATGATGAGTTAGCGGTATTACTCAATCAATTAGGTGATGAATTACGGTTTGTGACGATAACGTCGGTAGCTGAAATTAAACCGATAGCAGATGGTGATATCAAAGGTAATGAAGCGGTAGAGACAGAAGTGACTGGTTTAAAGGTAGCCGTAGCAGCATCTGAACACGAGAAATGTGAGCGTTGTTGGCATTACCGTGAGGATGTGGGTTCTCACCGTGAACATGCAACAATATGCGGTCGCTGTGTTGATAATATTACGGGTGAAGGTGAGCAGCGTTTGCACGCATAATTGACTGGAGTCCAAGGAGGGTGAAGTGGATTTCTGCTTCACCCTTTATTTGTTTTACCGAATCGAAATTTAAAGTTAGGAGTCACTTGATCTATGTTGCGTTGGTTGTGGTTGAGTTTTTTGATAATAGCGTTAGATCAGGTCACTAAGGTACTGGCGGAAGCGTATTTGCAATACGGACCGTACAATTCGGTAGAGGTGATGCCTTTCCTAAACTGGACTCTCTTGTATAACAAAGGAGCGGCCTTTAGTTTTTTAAGTGACGCCGGTGGTTGGCAACGCTGGTTTTTTGCGGTAATCGCGGCAGCAGTGAGTGTGTTTTTGATTGGTTGGTTACATAAGTTAAAGCAAGATCGTTGGCTAGCTATTGCTGTTGCTCTTGTTCTTGGCGGTGCAATAGGTAACTTGTTTGATCGTGTTGCTTACGGGCATGTTATCGACTTTATTGATGTTTACTATCAGCAATGGCATTGGCCTGCGTTTAATATTGCGGATTCTGCGATATGTGTTGGTGCCGTTATGTTGGTGATAGATGCCTTTGTTAAAAAGCCTGTAGCTGATGAAAAGCCAAGTAGTAGTTGAGGTTTATGCCTGTTATTTGTGTGTGTATTTAATATTGAAATAAATGTGTAAAGGGTGAATGACGTAATGAATGAAGTAGTGAATGAGTATGAAGTAGGTCCAGGCATGGAAGTCACTCTTAACTTCGCGTTATTGATGGAAGATGGTTCAGAGGTGGATTCTACCAAAGATAAAGCAGCTACCTTTGTGATAGGTGATGGTAACTTATTGCCTGGGTTTGAAAAGAAACTGTTTGGTTTGAAAGCGGGTGATGCTGATAAATTTACCATGTCGCCGGAAGATGGGTTTGGTCAGCCTAACCCTCAAAATGTGCAAAACTTTGCCCGCAGTGAATTTGAGTCGGACATGGAGCTTGAGGTTGGTTTGGTGATTTCCTTTGCGGATATGACCAAGTCGGAATTACCGGGTGTTGTGAAATCCTTTGATGATAAGAATGTTGAGGTAGATTTTAACCACCCATTGGCAGGTGAAACCTTGCAGTTTGATGTTGAGGTTGTTGCTGTTAAACCAGCAGTGGTTCATTAAGTGTTTCTAAATTAATAAGTAGATAGGTGCGCAATGAAAATAATGTTGGCTAACCCGCGAGGTTTTTGTGCAGGTGTTGATCGGGCCATCGAAATTGTAAATCGTGCGCTGGATGTGTTCGGTGCGCCTGTCTATGTGCGTCATGAAGTGGTTCATAATCGTTTTGTGGTCGAAAACTTAAAAGAACGTGGCGCTGTCTTTGTTGATGAGCTTGTAGATGTGCCAGATGATACTCTGGTTATTTTTAGTGCTCATGGTGTATCGCAAGCAGTGAAAAAAGAAGCAGAAGATCGCGGTTTAAAAGTATTTGATGCGACTTGCCCACTAGTAACCAAAGTCCATATAGAGGTGACTAAATTTAGCCGTGACGGTCGCGAATGTATTTTAATTGGTCATGAAGGACATCCAGAAGTTGAAGGCACCATGGGGCAGTATGATCATAGTTGCGGTGGTGATATTTACTTGGTGGAAGATGTGGCTGATGTCGAGAAACTGGATGTTAAAAATCCAGCGCAATTAGCGTATGTAACTCAAACAACGTTGTCGATGGATGATACCGCCAAGGTGATTGGTGCTTTACGTGAAAAGTTTCCGAAAATTGAAGGCCCGAAAAAAGATGATATCTGTTATGCCACGCAAAACCGTCAAGATGCAGTTAAACAGTTAGCCGGAGAGGCAGAAGTAATGCTAGTGGTTGGCTCGCCAAACTCATCTAATTCTAATCGTCTAAGAGAGTTGGCTGAGCGCATGGGTACACCCGCATACTTAATTGATACCGCCGAACAAATCGATGCGAAATGGTTTGAAAATAAAATGACAGTTGCGATTACGGCGGGCGCATCTGCTCCTGAAGTTTTGGTGAAACAAGTTATTGATCGATTAAAAAAATTAGGTGGCACAGAGCCTAACGAAATTGAAGGACGGGAAGAAAATATTGTGTTTAGTATGCCGAAGGAATTGCGGCTTAAAGAGGTCTGAGTGAAAGCAAAGAAACTTTAAGGGAGCTAGTTAGCTCCCTTTTTTATTATGAATTTTGAATTCTACTTACCAATCTTCGCAATCCGTATCATCGAATGCAGTGGCCGCATCATCACCGTTAGCCCAGCATTGTTCATTGATTGAGCTTAGTAGTATTCGGCCGTCACCTGCTTGTACTCCGGTAGGGGTCGCCATCATGAGGTATTGCGTTGCATTGGTGGCTGCAGTGATATTGTAGTAGACCGTGCCACCAGTAAGAGGAACGCTAGAGGGGTATAATGTCGCGGGTGGAGCTGCTGATGTGTCATCATCAGAGGTATCTCCATCGATGGCCCCGCGATAGGTGCCATTAGTTGTGTAGTAACGTTCCATAGCATTAGCGAAACCTGATAGTGCACTCATGCCATCTGCCCGGCGAGTTTCTGTCACGTAGTCCGTATATGATGGGTAAGCGATGGCTGAGAGAAGGCCAATGATAGCGACTACTATCATTAACTCAATGAGTGTAAAACCTGACGGCTTACTTAATTCTATTTTCATTGCAGCCCTTTGTGCTCGATACATTAAATTATTCACTGATTAACTCCTCCCATGAAAGGCGGCCCTCGCCTTCTCCTTCGCCAACATCAATCTCTGCTTGTTTAATACAATTACTCTTATCTGAATCGTTACAACTACTGTCAGCCCAATACCGTTGATCGCCTAGCTCTGCGCTGTCAGAAGGTAGCCCTCCCTCATTGATAACGCCAATAAAACCTTTATCGCCCGTACTGGCAATATCATCGATAGTGCCATCATCGTTGGCGTCAAATATACCAAAGTCTGGGGCTAATCCAGTGGCAAAATCCACTGACATTAACCAACCAGTACCGCCATCCTCACATTCGGTATCATCGGGGATGATGGTATTAAAGAACAGAACCTCACGGCGAATAGCGCTGCTGGAAACCATGCGTTCGCCGGTGGTTGGTAAATCCATATACCAGCCAAATTGCGTTGCCCAGTCGATAGCGCTACCCGCAATGGTGCGCAAGCCGCTACTTGTTGAGAGTGTTCGCGCCGCTAAACTGCTGCGAGTTTTACTGTGTGCATTGGCATCCCATACGGCGTAGTAGGACATGCTGTCTGTAGTGTTTAAATCATTGGGCTCGATAAATTGTCCGG
>Ga0105348_1000342_pt1 | contig 34498 bp, 34 predicted proteins | sample EN8Hudsemesocosm_2_FD_83504 | JGI IMG/M metagenome (GOLD analysis project Ga0105348, IMG submission 83504) | Methane-oxidizing microbial communities from mesocosms in the Hudson Canyon - EN8C Hudson Canyon | ecosystem: Environmental > Aquatic > Marine > Cold seeps | place: Hudson Canyon... | reverse complement strand
TTTATTGCGGTTGGTTATGTCCGTTTGGCGCCTTGCAAGAATTAATGAACATTTTTGCTCGCTACATAAAAATCCCACAATTTGAATTGCCTTGGGCAGTTCATGAGCGTTTATGGGCTATCAAATACTTAATTTTATTAGCGTTATTCGGTTTATCAATGGAATCATTAGCACTTGCTGAGCAGTTTGCTGAAGTTGAACCATTTAAAACCACCTTCTTATTAAAGTTTGATCGTGAATGGCCATTTGTCTTGTACGCCAGCACCCTGCTGATTATCAACATCTTTAATCGTAAATTCTTCTGTCGTTACTTGTGTCCGTTAGGCGCTGCTTTATCTACCAGTAATAGTATTCGTTTATTTAGCTGGTTACGTCGTCGCCCTGAGTGTGGTCAACCTTGTAAAACCTGTGCCAAAGAATGTGAAATTCAAGCAATTAACCCAGATGGTGAAATTAACATGCGTGAATGTCATTACTGCCTTGATTGTCAGGTGACATATTACGATGAACAAAAATGTCCACCATTGAAAAAATTAGCAAGAAAGAAAGCCAAGTATAAAGAAACCGAAATTGACGCAGTAAATGTTGCCTAAGCAACTCTCTGCAAAGTTAAAGATAAAAATTAAGTAATTAAAAAGTTTATTAAAAGTGGAGAATACCAATGAGTAAAGAAGAGTTAAGTTTACATAACGACTCCAATGAAGTGAAATTGGAAGATGAAGGACGCCGTAAGTTTTTCGGTAAAACTGCACTATTAGGCGCAGGTGCTGTTGCAGCACCAATGACTGCAGCTATGTTTGCTTCTACAGCAAAAGCACGTGCATCTGAAGCAAACAGTGCCGTTGTTCACCCAGGTGAGCTTGATGAATACTACGGTTTCTGGTCAGGTGGCCATTCAGGTGAAGTACGTATTATGGGCATCCCATCAATGCGTGAATTAATGCGTATTCCTGTATTTAACACTGACTCTGCTACTGGTTGGGGTCTAACAGACGAATCTAAGCGTATTAAAGGCGATAGCGCGGATATCATGATGGGTGACTCTCATCACCCTCACATGTCAATGACTGATGGTCGTTACAATGGTAAATACGTTTTCATCAACGATAAAGCTAACTCTCGTGTTGCACGTATTCGTTGTAACGTGATGAAAGTTGATAAAATGATCACCATTCCAAACGTACAAGCAGTTCATGGCTTACGTGTTCAAAAAGTTCCTCAAACTAAATACGTTATCTGTAACGGTGAGTTTGAAATTCCAATGAACAATGATGGCAAGAGCAGCATGGAAGATGTCAGCACTTACCGTTCAATTTTCAGTGTTATTGATGCTGAGAAAATGGAAGTTGCTTTTCAAGTAATGGTTGATGGTAACCTAGATAACACTGATGCTGATTATGACGGTAAATACTTCGCCTCAACGTGTTATAACTCTGAAATGGGTATGAACTTAGGTGAAATGATTTCTGCCGAACGTGATCATGTTGTGGTATTTAACCTAGCACGTTGTGAAGCAGCCGTTAAAGCGGGTAAATTTAAAACTTACAATGGTAACAATGTTCCAGTAATTGACGGTCGTAAAGGCTCTAAAGTTACTCGTTACATCCCAGTACCAAAATCACCACACGGCATGAACACTTCACCAGATGGTAAGTACTTCGTAGCGAATGGTAAATTATCTCCGACCGTATCAATTATTGCGATTGATAAGTTAGATGCCTTATTTAACGATAAAATCAAGCCTCGTGATGCTATCGTAGCTGAGCCTGAATTAGGTTTAGGTCCATTACATACTGCGTTTGATAATAAAGGTTTTGCTTACACCACTTTATTCTTAGATAGCCAAATTGCTAAGTGGAATATCGAAGAAGCGATTCAAGCGTATAACGGTAAAAAAGTTAACTACATCCGTCAGAAATTAGATGTGCATTACCAACCAGGCCACAACTCAACCTCTTCTGGTGAAACCCGTGATGCTGATGGTAAATGGTTAGTATCACTTTGTAAGTTCTCTAAAGATAGATTCTTACCTGTTGGTCCATTAAAACCAGAAAACGATCAATTAATTGATATTTCTGGCGATACCATGAAACTAGTGCACGATGGACCTACTTTTGCTGAACCACATGACGGTACTATCATTCACCGCTCAAAAGTTAAGCCTGATAAAGTTTGGTCTCGTGACGATTCAATTTTCGCTCCAACATTAGCGCAAGCTAAGAAAGATGGCGTTAATACCATGACAGATAACAAGGTTATCCGTGATAAGAAAGATCCGAAGAAAGTACGTGTTTATATGACGTCTATTGCACCTAACTACGGCATGTCTGAATTTAAAGTTAAACTTGGCGATGAAGTAACCGTTATCGTTACTAACTTAGATATGGTTGAAGATGTGACTCACGGTTTTTGTATGACTAACCATGGTGTACAAATGGAGATTGGTCCTCAAGCGACTGCTTCGATTACGTTCACAGCTAATAAGCCTGGCGTACAATGGTACTACTGTAACTGGTTCTGTCATGCTCTTCATATGGAAATGCGTGGAAGAATGTTTGTAGAGGCATAGCACAAGCATAAGTTTTAATAACAATAACAAGTAAAATCGTTATTGGCCCAACACTGCAAAGTGTTGGGCTTTTTTATGCGCTAATCAAAGAGAAAACAGAACACGTTCTGTCAGGTGACTATCAAACCACTGCGCTTTGTCAGGAATTAACCAGACAACAGCGTTACGTCATTCCGGCATTGTCTTGGCCGGAATCCATTTTCTTAACGTATAGTTGATGGCCATAAAACAGTAGATTCCCGACAAATACCTCGGGAATGACGTCTCCAGCAATTTTTGGACTGCTAAGCCATTAAAGCTATGGGCTTTTTATGCGCTAAATGAAGAGAAAACAGAACACGCTTTGTCAGGTGACTATCAAACTACTTCGTTTTGTCAGGAATTAACCACACAACAGCGTTACGTCATTCCGGCGTTGTCTTGGCCGGAATCCAGAACTTAGTGCGTGGAATAAAACAAAGTACTGGATACCCGATCAGAGACTTCGGGTATGACGGAGCCAACTATCATCGTCATTCCTGCATTGTCTTGGCCGGAATCCATTTTCTTAACCTAGATGCTGATGGCCATAAAACAGTGGATTCACGACAATAACCTTGGGAATGACGTCACCAGCAATTTTTGACTGCTAAGCCATTAAAACTATGGGATTTTTATGCGCTAAATGAAGAGAAAACAGAACCCGTTCTGTCAGGTGACTATCAAACTACTGCGCTTTGTCAGGAATTAACCACACAACAGCGTTACGTCATTCCGGCATTGTCTTGGCTAGAATCCATTTTCTTAACTTAGATGTTGATGGTCATAAAACAGTGGATTCCCGACAAAAGCTCAGGATTAACAAGGTTATCGTTATATTTACCAGTGTTTTACACTTGAGCTGATGCCGTACTGTTCAAAAACAGCTTTCAGTTTTTCTTGGGTCTGTAACTGATTAATAATCTTATCGAACTGATTAGCTGTTATTTTCTGGCTTTGTTGATTCACTAAGAACGTGGTATTAAAAATTTGATCTGGCTTGCTACTCTTGAATAAAAGGCTCATGTCCATACCATTGTTTTTTTGAAGGTACTGACTCGCTAAGTTACCAACAATACCAACATCCGCCCTTTTATATAACAGCATTTTTATTACATGCGTTTCACTTTGCGTTAAAGTCATTCGGTGTACATTACGCAGATAATTTTCATCTGTATTATAATCAGCGAACTTATATGAATACCCTAAGACCCCTGCCTTTGTTAAGCCCGCTAGGTTATCAAAATAAGATTGATCAGCAGCATGCTCTTTTAACGCATAAAAACCATTTTCTACCGTTACCGAAAACTGAGATTTTACCAGTGATGAATGAGATGCTTTTGGCAACCAGTCAACAGCCATTAAAAACAACGCATCAAAGCTGCCTGCTTGAACGGCTTTAATCAACCTTTTAGTTGGTAAGGCATTAATGGTAAATTCAAATTCAGTCTGCGACTCATTTAAGATGTCAACAAACTCAAATGCTAAGCCTTGCTGACTTTGAAGATTTACAATCAAAGGAAAATAACCTTCTTCAATCAGCAAGTTAACTTCAACTCCTTTCGAGTAACTTGATACTGAAAAAAAAGTGCTATAAATGAATAAACATAAAACCGTGTAATATCGCATCCAGTTTCCCTAGAAGTAGAGCTACAAAGGCATAGCAGCATAAAGCCCTTAATTGCTAATAGCGCTTAATACTTAAAAAATAGCTATCGATAAATAATGTAAACTAAAAAATAACAAAGTTGTAGAGTTTTTAGCCATAGCTTGATAGCCACAATTTATTCAAAGGTTAATACAAGTAATTTAATCAAGATCAACAGCAATTGTTTTTAATAATGGTATGCTGCTGCTAGTTACCACTTTTAAGAAAAATTGCTTTGCTACTTTTGAATAAACTACTCGCCATAACACTTGCTTTTAGCTGTTTATTTAGCCAACAATTATGTGCAAAACAAATTCAACTATCTCCTAGTGATGATTTACAACAAGCACTTGATAGTAGTCAAAATGGCGATGTCATCACGCTCTCACCCGGCAGCTATCAAGGTAACTTTTTCATATCCAAACAAATTATCTTACGAAGTGGCCAAGATAAGTCTGCGATCATTGATGCTCAAGGTAAAGGCCATGCTCTACAGTTAAAAAATGCCCATATCACCATAGAAAACTTAACCATCACTAATTGGGGTGATGATTTAACTGAGCAAAACTCTGGCATTTACTCACACGATAAAATTGACAACAACAAAGTACCAGGTTTAATTATTCGAAATAATCACTTGATTGGCGATGGTTTTGGCATCTGGGTAAACCATGTCGATAAAGCCAAGATTATTAATAATCGAGTCAAAGGAAATTTAACATTACGCTCAGCGGATAGAGGTAATGGCATTCAAGTTGCCAATGTCACCAATAGTCATGTTTTCAATAATGAAATCAGCGAAACTCGAGATGGTGTTTACGTGATTTCAAGTCAGAACAATATAATTGAACAAAATACCATGCATCACCTACGTTATGGCGTGCATTACATGTATTCGTACGATAATACCGTGAAAAATAATGTCGCCTATAACACCAGAGCTGGTTATGCCTTAATGAGCTCTAGGCGTTTGACCATAACAGGTAATAAAACCACCGACAGTGAAGACTATGGCTTCCTACTTAACTTTATTACGCAATCAACCTTTAGTCATAATCACATTAAAAATGTTTGGACTAAACCAGAAAACAAAGTGCTTGGCCGCGATGGTAAAGGCTTATTTGTTTATAATTCCGGCTACAACACCATAAAACACAATATTATTGATACTGCTGAGATAGGAATTCACTTAACCGCGGGCTCAGAGAAGGTCAAAATTTTCGGTAACAGCTTTATCAATAATCCCACGCAAGTTAAATATGTTTCCAATAAAAAACAAGAGTGGAGTCAGGATAATAAAGGCAACTATTGGAGCAATTATCTTGGTTGGGATATGGATAACAATGGCATTGGCGATACTATTTTCGAACCAAACGATGGTATTGATAAACTCGTTTGGCAATACCCTGAAATGAAAATGATAATGGATAGCCCAGCTATTTTAATTTTACGTTGGGTACAACGACAATTTCCGGTACTAAAACCGCCGGGTGTTAAAGACAGCTTCCCGTTAATGAGTGCCCCACAACTATCAGCTGTTAAAACACCAAAAACCGATCAAGTCGCTAAGCAACTTAACTCCGCGCAATCGTTAGATAATGCTAACGCAAGCTTGAAGGAATAACTTTATGAACACCCCTCTTGTATCACTGACCAATGCAGGTAAAAGCTATCAACAACTTGATGCATTAAAGTCTGTCACCATGGACTTGGGCCAAGGTGAAGTCATGGGTTTATTTGGCCATAACGGTGCCGGTAAAACGACCATGATGAAGCTGATCCTCGGTGTTATTTCACCAAGCAGAGGCTCTGTTGAAGTCATGGGTATGGCGCCTGACTCTAAAGAAGCTTGGCATTGTCGAAGTAAGGTGGGTTATCTGCCTGAGAACGTCAGTTTCTATGAACAACTAACTGGTTTGGAAGTACTTACTTACTTCGCTAAACTTAAAGGTTTTAATAAAAAGCAAGCGGTTGACCTACTTGAACAAGTTGGCATTACGCACGCAATGAAAAGACCCGTAAAAACCTATTCAAAAGGCATGCGCCAGCGTTTAGGTTTAGCACAAGCTTTTATTGGTGAGCCAAAGTTATTATTACTTGATGAACCGACTGTCGGCTTAGATCCCATTGCCACTCGTGATTTTTACCAAACAGTTGATCAACTCAAGTCGAATGGCTCAAGTGTGATTTTATGCTCACATGTTCTACCTGGCGTTGAACAGCATATTGATAGAGCGATGATATTATCAACAGGGCAGTTACTGGCAATGGGCACGCTACAAGAACTTCGCCAACAAGCAGCACTTCCTGTAGCTATCAAGCCTTTAGGTTTAAATGGCTCTGTAGCAGCGGATAGTAAATTAAACAGTTTCTTAACCAGTAATTGTCCCGATACACTGATGGTACCAGAAGATGAAAAATTGGCGGTATTAAAGCAATTACTGAGTCATGAGGCTTTAGATGATATTCATGTTGAAGCCGCTAATTTAGAGCAAGTTTACCAACACTTTCTTTCACTACATGAAAACAAGCAGCAATCATCAAAGCAGCAAGGGGCTCAAGGCTAATGAAACAAATATTAACGGTAGCCAATAAAGAGTTCCACGACGGTTTACGAAATCGCTGGTTAGTATCTATTACGCTTATTTTTGCTTTACTTTCCATTGGTTTAACATATTTTGGTGCCGCTGCATCAGGTGCTGTTGGTGTTACTTCGCTGTCAACTACAGTAGCAAGTTTGGCCAGTTTAGCGGTTTTCCTTATCCCGTTAATTGCCCTACTGCTAAGCTATGATAGCTTTGTTGGCGAGCAAGAAAGTGGCACCTTACTGTTATTGCTCACTTATCCCTTAAGTAAAAGTCAGCTGTTGCTTGGCAAGTTTATTGGTCAAGGCAGTATAATTGCCCTTGCTACCTTTATCGGTTTTGGCTCATCTGCCGTTTTACTGTATTTCCAATTAGGTGATAGTCAAATATTTACCAGTTTTTCAGTGTTTATTTTAAGTGCTATTTTATTAGGCTTAAGTTTCACAGCGATTTCATATTTAATCAGTTTATCGGTCAGTGAAAAATCAAAAGCCGCCGGTTTTGCTTTAATTACCTGGTTCTTATTTGCCCTTGCTTTTGATCTAGCTTTGTTAGCCCTGTTAGTCGGTGTCGAAGAAGGTATTAGTCAAAGCTTTTTGACTCAGCTGATGATGCTTAACCCTGCTGATATCTTCCGCTTAGTGAACCTTGCGGGGCTTAATAGCAGTGATGTAAACGGTGCGCTTGCTGTTGCTATCAATGCCAGTTTATCTCAAGGACAACTTTTTAGCGCTTTATTGGCTTGGGTTGCCCTACCGTTAACCGTTGCCATATTTATTTTCAGAAGGAAGAAACTTTAATGCTACGTTTTTTAAAAACTATCACCGCGATACTTTTCATAACAACACTCGCTGCTTGTTCAGATAACTCAGCACAAAAAGCAGTGGCTCATCAAGCCGTCGCTATGGAAAGCAGTGATGAATGTCACTTATGTGGCATGTTAATTACTCATTTTGATGGCCCTAAAGGCGAAGCGTTTCGAAAAGAGCAAGGCGATAAAGTTTTTAAGTTTTGCTCTACCCGCGACATGTTTAGCTACTACTTAGATCCTGAGAATAAGCGCAATGTTAGCCAAATGTTAGTGCATGATATGAGCAAGATGCCATGGGGCAGCGACAGTATTGATGACAAATACTTTATTGATGCTAAAAAGGCTTGGTACGTGCACGGTTCAGAAAAAACCGGCGCTATGGGTAAAACCCTTGCTAGCTTCAGCTTAGAAAAAGATGCACAAGCATTTGCTAAAGAGTTCGGTGGTAAAGTACTAGGCTTTGAAAGTATCAACCAAGATACTTTATGGTAACTATTGGTTGGCTTGGCTATTAAAACTTAAGTGTTAATGGTTAATGGTTAATGGTTAATGGTTAATGGTTAAAAATGAAAAAAGCTTGTTGAATTTACTCAACAAGCTTTTTTGTTTTCATAATGCTAAGCTTTTCGCTAAACCTTATAATTTTTCAACTTTATAACCTTTGGCTTCTAAAAGTTGTAAAACACTTTTATCACCGACTAAGTGGGCAACGCCAACTAAAACAAATTCTTTATCTTTATCGCCAAACATTGCTTCTATTTGCGGGATCCAGTTTTGATTTCTATCAGTCAGCATAGCTTTTACTGTTTTAGGGTCTTCACTCATTGGCTTAACACCTAACTCATAGATTTTATCTTCATCACCAGTACGCCATGCCGATAACAAGCCTGAGAATTGCTCTTTAAAGCCTTTCATTTGTTTAAGGTTAGATTTAATAAAACGATCTTCATCACCCTCGCCCAATTTAGCAATCATATCTAGTTGAAACTCGACACTTTCAAAATAGTTAATCGCTTTTTTATCATTTTTTGCCTGTTTGCTATAAAAAATATCAACGCCTTCACCAGAAAGCTGAGCACGTTGTGCTTCAAGCATGGCAAACATTGTCATTAAAAAACCAGGTTTAAATTTCTCAACCATAGGTAACTGCATACCTAAACTGGCTAAATATTCGGTAAGTTGCTTTTCTGTTCCAGCAGAGATTTTATTAGCGATAGTTTTACCACCAGAGTAAGAAACTTGCTGCATCATTTTCATTTGAAATGCAGTGTCACCTTCATCAGGTAATTTTGTTTCTAAAACAATAGAATCACTTTTTTTGTATGCTTGGCTGAATTCATCAGGCAGTGGGAATTCTGATGGCGGTAAAATATGTACCGTACCGCCAATATAGATATGGTCGTTGCCTTTGCTTACCTGCCAAACAGAAGATTGGGCATAGCTAGATAATGAGGTGATGCTAGTCGTTAGAAATACCGCACCCAATGAGAAATACTTTACAGTATTTTTTAACATGTAAATATCCTTATAACTTTACTAATAAAATGAATTGCTCAAGTTTTATTGAAAAATGAGCAGCTCTTTATAACCCATTGCTCGTACTGCTGCAAACTTGCTAACAAGTACTTAAGCAGATAAGGCGCTTATTTTTATCGTGCTTTTCCTGTTAAAAGCGATCGACAGTTGATAGGCTAGAGCTTTATTTATCAAGATATAGTTAGTCCTGTGTTTACCTACGTTGCCTTTATCACTTCAAAACCTGCCAAGTTACTTATGCTAATCGCTTTACTGCTTAGCATAATGAGTTGTAGCTCTAGGAAGAATCCTGTTATTTATTATAATAACTTTGATTTCTCACAGGTAAAAAATTACAGCTTTTATAACTCAGGATCCGCTTTTTTTGATAGCCAAAGTCTAAATCATGCACAACGCAACCGCGTTGAACTGGCGATTGAAAAAAGTTTAAACGCACAAGAGTTTAACTACACAACGATAGATGATGCCGACATTATTGTTACCTACCACTGGGTGAAAAATAGCCCCGCTGATTATCAAGCCTATAACAAATCGGTATTATTTTGTCCTCATTGCCTCAGGGCTAACACCTGGAAAAAGGTTAAATATGATTGGGTGGTTTTTCCCGGTGGTTTGATCATAGATTTAGTTGACCCTACGAATAATCGCTCGGTATGGCGCAGTATTCATCCACTAAAATTTAAGACCAAAGATAACAGTATGATACGGAATGAGAAGCTAACTTATGCCGTTGATGCCATGTTGTCGCAATACCCAAGAAAGTAAAAACCTAAAAGATAATTATTTTTTGCGCTAACACCTATTCAAGTAGCTGTTCACGTTTTATAATACGCCGTCCAATTACCTAACAATGTTACTTTATATGAACTTTCCAAATGATGAAACAGGCCAAGTATTAGCCGAAATGCACGAAGCGGGTATCGACTTAAGTCAGTCCCACGATGTAGTATTTTTTCATTTGTTTGAGCAAGAAAGCCAAGCAAAAGCAATGGCTGAGCATATTAAAGCGCAAATGCCTGAAGTAGCATGTAATTTACATCCCGATGAAACCCCTAACGTTTGGGATCTAGACTGCACAGTTGTTATGAAACCCTCACATCAAGCAATAGTAGAGCAAGAAGAGCGCTTTGAGAAAATTGCGGCAGGCTTTTCAGGTTATAACGATGGCTGGGGGATTGAAGCCTAATTTTTGCTTCTGTACAGATTGATGTTTGCCTTCTACCTAAAAAAATACACCATGTATGTCACCATAGCTGCAGAGTCTGTAGCGCTTTATATGTGTAAACAACATGGTGAAACATTTAACAAATTTCGACGTTTTTTCGCTATCCGAATAGTGCGTAGCATTGGCGCTCAAGTCAATTTAACCGGTACTATCGATGAAGATACCGATATTTTGATTGTTAACCACCAAAGTATGATTGATATCTTCTCTTTAGAGGAAGTGGTTGGCCTTGATGTTCGCTTCATCGGGCGTACCGGCATTATGGATGTTTGGCCTGTTTCTCGTATTGTCGATATTGTTGGCCATATCACGGTTGATCAAAAAGACCGTCGCGCCATTATAAAACTACTGAAAGATGTCAAAGTCTGTAAAGGTAAGAAAGTGGTTATCTTTCCTGAAGGTACTCGCTCACGCAGTGGTAAAATAGAACCTTTTGAAGCTGGGGCTAAATTACTGGTAGAAAAGCTTAAATTAAAAGCTCAGCCTGTGGTTATCAAAAATGTCTTAGACATTTATGATGAATCGAATAAAACAGCTACTTCAGGCACTATTGAAATTGAAGCTTTACCTGCGGTTACCGCTACCGAAGGTTGGTATGAAGAAATTCATCAGCAAATGAGTAAAACCTTCAACCAACGATAATTCTTTGTTGGTTATTTCTTATTTTTTATCTTTACTTGGCTTTTCAATAATATGAAAAGCCGGTAATGATACATGCCAATAAATAGCCGCTAAGCGCAACAATAATGCCGCTGACATAGAAGCGACAATCGCTTGTCTATCACTCCAACCCAACCAATGTAAAAAGATGAACAAACTACCGCCAAGCATTGCCGCTAAAGCATAAATTTCTTGGCGTAATATCATTGGAATTACATTACATAAAACATCTCGGATCATACCGCCAGCCACGCCGGTGATCGTTCCAAGTACAATAGCAACAGGAACAGGCGCTCCTAGGTACAATGCTTTTTGTGTACCGAGCACCGCAAACAAGGCAAGTCCGAGTGCATCAGCAATTAATAAGAAACGTTTAGGGATTCGTTTTGGCTGCCTGATCAATACGATGGTAAGTAGCGCAGTCGCTAAGATAACGTATAGATAATAAGGTTTTTCCACCCAAAAAACCGAGGTTTGCAATATAACATCACGAATGGTACCGCCGCCAACAGCCGTAACCGATGCCAGTACCACCACGCCAAATGGATCCAATTGATACCGCCCTGCCATCAGTGCGCCTGATAAGGCAAACACAATAATACCAAAAATGTCTAAATAGAATAAAAGTTCATGCATCGTTGTGCCTATTCACAAAAGGTTTTAGCGAAAAGTGATTAACTGCCAGGTAATAGCGGCAAAGGAAAGTAACATCAAACTACTTACAAGTATTAGCTTTATTTTACTACTGGCCTTAATAATATCTCTAGGCTCAGGTTGCTTGGCAAGATCGTTAAATGCCGTTTTTCTTAGCTTCACTTGCTGATACATAGCCACTCCACCAAGGCGTACGCCTATAGCATAGGCAAAAACCGCAATAACATAGCTAGAATTGAGCTTAAAGAAGTGCACCTTGGAAAGGCGCCAAGACAATTTAGTCGAATTGCCGAGTGCGCTGATAAAAATGAACAGTGCCATTAAACGTGAAGGCAGCCAAGCAATTAATGCAATAAAAAGTTGGCTATAAAAGCCAAAGTGACTAAACGTTGCAAGTTTATTATTCCAACTGTAGTGCATTTCTAACAGTAACCGATAACTTAGTGCAGCTAATGGTCCAAAGAGTAAAAAAACAAACGCCACAACATATATTTGCTGTAAGCTCCTAAGCAATTGCATTTCAATGCTAGCTTTACTTAAACCAACTATGGATAGCTGCTCAGTTTCTCTTAACACCCAAGGTTTGAGTGTTTGTTTAGCAAGGTAGTTTTGTTTGGCAACTAACGCCTGAGCAATGGTTTTATTTACTTGTCCTAAGTTTAAAGCGCCTAAGGCCAGATAAAGTAACAGCCCTTGCCAGACATAATCTACTGCTACAAAGTCAGCAAATAACCATAAAATAATGACGATAGGTGTCAGGGTAACTAATACCGCGAGTAGGCCAGCAATCACCTGTTGTTGACTGCTATTTTTACTATTATTTACCTTCTTGCCTAACTGTAAGCAATAAAACTGAAAAAACCTAAGCGGCTCATGCGCTACAAAGTGGCTAATTACAGATTTAATAATCAGCACCGCCATGAGTATCAACACATGGTAACTAAAGGGTGTTAATTCTGTCAGTGCTGTCATTGGTTATCCTGTCGATTCAAACTAAGCTGCGCTAAGTGTTTTGCCCTTAAGCTGGTTAAGCATATTTAACACCAACTGCGATGAATTAACCGCGGCGGTTTCTAAATACTCTTCAAAAGTATGCGGCGACTCTTTACCGGCAATATCAGAAAGCGAGCGAATAACAACAAATGGCGTATTAAGCTGTAAACAAGCTTGAGCTATTGCTGCACCTTCCATTTCAACAGCGGCCATGGTTGGGAAGTTAGCACGTGCTTTAGCAACATCATCTTCCTTGGTCATAAAGGTATCGCCTGTAGTAATCAAACCAACAATTGCTTGAATGTTTTGCTCAGCCGTTTGACTTAATTGCTCTATACCTTGTTTTGCTGCTGCAACAAGCTCGCTATGTGGCATAAAGGCGGCAGGGTTTGCTGGCAGCTGTCCTACTTCATAACCAAAAGCCGTTAAATCAACATCGTGATAACGTACTTCAGAACTCACCACAATGTCGCCTACTTTTAAGCTAGCGTCAAAGCCACCAGCTGAGCCAGTGTTAACTACATAATCAACGTCAAACCTGTCAATCAGCACAGCCGTAGCTAGCGCAGACGCGACCTTACCAATACCCGATTGAACAATAACAACATCGCTGCCATCTAATTGTCCTTGATGGAAAGTGTAACCTGCATGCTCAGTTGATTGGGCACCTGTTAGTTTAGCTTTTAAAATGGCAACTTCTGGCTCCATTGCGCCAATAATACCTGCTTTCATGATTGTTCCTAATCTGTTGGAAAAAATAAATAATTATGACTTACTATAGCGTTACTACGTGCTATTCGCAGTATTCTTGTAGCCCATAAAATATAAGGTTATCAATGACTATATTCTTGGTGATTAAGTCATTATCTTCAGAAGTTAATAAATCAGCTAATGCCGAACCATTTCCCCCGGTAAAAATAATTTGCTCAAGTTCGCCCAACTGCTGAGCTTGGCTTATGGCTTGTTTGATTAAGCCTAACGTCGCTGCCCAACAGGCATTATTGACATTATCTGAGGTGTTTTTACCAAAGCTTACACTGGCTTGTGCTTTTTCCTTAGCAAAAACTAAGGTGCTATTAGCAAGAATACTGTCAAATAAGGCCTGAATACCCGCTAGTATCCAGCCGCCTTGATGCTGACCAAGATTATCAACAAAGTCGACTGTAGTTGCGGTTCCTGCGTCAATAATCAGCACATTTTGCTTGGGGTAAAGCCGTGTGGCGCCAAGTAATGCCAGCCAGCGGTCAATACCCAGTGTGGTCGGCTCTTGGTATGCTGAGGTCAGAGCATTTTTTTGCTGCTCGCTATGCACTTGAGTAAAAACAATAGTATTTCCATCACACCAGTTTTTTAATTGTCTGGTTAGGTTTTCATGAGCAACATTAGCGAGCACAACCTTGCTTGCACGACTAAAGTTGTCATCAAAATAATTCGTACTAAATGCTTTATTGCTCAGTTGAGTGGTCTTCGAAAACAGGCCCTCTTTAAGCTCAACGTATTTGGTTCTGCTGTTGCCTATGTCTATTAAAAGAATCACTCATCCATCCTCAAGCTTACCTCTCCACCGTAAATCGGTTGTAGCTGACCGTTGACTTCAAGCAGTAAAGCACCTTGGTTATTAACCCCTCGACATATGCCATGGGTGGTGCGATCACCGGTGATTAACTTAACGCGTTTATCTAAAAAGGCGTCATGGTTATGCCACTCATCTAGCATGGGAGCTAAACCAGATTGTTGATACTGGGTCAATCGCTGCTGCAAACACCCGATCAATTGAGCACTTAAGGCATTTCTATCAATTTCAACAGTGCTGTGAGACTGCAAATCAGTCCACTTTTGTTCAATCAATTTCCCAGCATCTTCAGGCATGTGAAGGTTTAAGCCAATACCGATAACACTATGGCTAGGCTCCAGCGCCTGTCCTTCTAAATCAATTAATATTCCAGCTAATTTAACGCCATCAAGATAAATATCATTCGGCCATTTTAGCTGAACTTGTACATCACTGTGCGCTTTTACTGCATCACTTACAGCCAGTGCTGTCACTAAACTTAATCCCATAGCAGCAGATAAGCCTTGTTCTAAATACCAGTACATAGATAAGTAGATTTGTGAGCCAAATGGTGAAATCCATTGACGACCACGTCGGCCTCGACCGGCACTTTGATATTCAGCTAAACATACTTGCCCTTGAGAAAGTTGATTGGGTAAGCGACGCATTAAATAATCATTGGTCGAATCAATCAAGCTATGCACTTCAACCAAAGGTAAAGAATTATGATTACCTTTGGTATCAATGGATGCAGCCAACAAGCTAATAATTTTTTCTTTTTCAAGCAAGTTAAGTGGTTGCGCCAACTTATAGCCCTTGCCCGTGACACTGTAGATATCTAACCCCATCTCAGTCAGTGCTTTTACATGTTTAGCAATGGCTGTTCGGCTAATACCTAGCGCTTCTCCAAGTAATTGCCCTGAGACAAATTGACCTGGTGCTAACGACTTAATCAGGTGCTCTTTTACTGTTTTAGTCATTACTGTTTCTACTTATTGGCTTGATATCGCTAAGCGATGAAAAATCTTTTTCACCTTGCTCGGTAATCATTCTTACCTCTGGAGAAATAATAATAGAAAACTTATCAAAAACTTGCTGCTGAACATATTTTGCCAAACTGATGATATCTGCGCCATGTTCGCTAGCATAATTCACCAAAACTAAAGCTTGTTGTTGGTGAACCCCAACGCCATGGTGACGAAAACCTTTTAATCCGGCTTGATCAATTAACCAACCGGCCGCTAATTTAACCTCGCCATTGGCTTGTAAGTAATGCGGCATTGTAGGGTATTGTTGCTGCAATTGTGAGAATTGTTCAGCACTTACCACCGGGTTTTTGAAGAAACTGCCAGCATTGGGCAAGGTTTTAGGATCTGGTAGCTTGCTACTGCGTAAAGCGATGACCTTTGCCATAACTTCATCAGCGCTGCAGTCCTTATTAAGCGTGTCTAAACCTGCATAAGAAAGCTTTGCTTGCCACGCTTTCGGGAATTTAAAGGTGACTTGGGTAATTAAGCCTTTATTATAAAGTGCTTGCTTAAAGATACTGTCTCGATAAGCAAATCGGCATGCTGCTTTACTCAATGGCAATATCGTTTGGCTGGAAAATTCGAACCAATGCACTGTTTGACAAAAGTCAGCAATATCGACGCCATAAGCACCAATATTTTGAACTGGTGCTGCACCTACACTGCCAGGGATTAATGCTAAATTCTCTAGACCAAATATCCCTTGTTCAAGACAAAAGCATACTAAGTTGTGCCAATTTTCAGCCGCCCCCACTTCAACAATAAAGTGATCATCGTGCTCATTAACTTCAATGCCGGTGAATTTAGGCTGAATAATAATCGGCGCTTGTGACTCAACGAATAGTGAATTACTGCCCTCTCCAAGAATATAAAAATTCTCTGAAGATAAGTCAGGTAATTGCTGTAACTCTGCCAAAGACGATGGAAAATAAATGCGTGAACAACTTACCTTAATATTGAAGCTGTTACTGCTTTGTAGCGAGTAATCTAGGTTTGAGTGCATAGACTTGAAAATGAAAAGCTGAAAGAAGCATTATTGTACTTTAAAATCAGCTTAACACCAGTTATTCGCTAGGATTAGTAAAGAAGCTGCTGCAGAATTTACCTGCGTGCAGCTTTGGTTTATATGCGCGTTAATACTTCAGTTAATGCCAGGCGTGATTTTGGTAACTTGGCATTAAAGTCATCTTCTGGATGATGATAGCCAATCGCTAGGGCGACATCACACTGGTAACCCGCTAGCTCCTCGGCGAATTCTTGATTCACCAATTCAGGATCAATCCCTTCCATTGGCGTAGCATCAATGTTTAATCGCGCTAAAGTATGTAAAGTATTACCTAAGGCTAAATACGTTTGCGCTTTGGTCCAGGTATTAGTATCACCATCTGCTTTTGTATTTAACTCGGCAAATAAATAAACGCCAAAAGCCGCTTCTCTATTTTCTGACTGCGTGCGATTATCTTCAATACCTTTATCAACGACCTTGGCATAATCCTCACGGGTATATTTAGGATTATGCGCAAAAAGAATCACTTGTGAGCTATCAAAAATATGCTTTTTATTATACTCGTGCATATTAGCGAAGGTATTGGTCATACGCTGTTTAGCTTCATCGCTTTCAATAACAATAAACTTCCATGGCTGTGAGTTAATTGATGATGCCGAAAGACGCATCGCTTCAAATAATACCTGAAGGTCTGCCTCTGGTATTTTACGGCTAGCGTCATACTTTTTAACAGTGTGACGGGAGTTAAGATCTTCAATAATAGGATGAGTCATGGTGTTTCTATTTAAATTCAGAGGATGATATAAGGTAATAGCTCTAGCAACAAGATTCAATACAGTTAAAGTAAGTTTAGCTAACTTTAACTGTATTATTGCAAGTAACGATTTTATTGAGATCAAACGGTTACTTATTCACATCTACCACGATACGACCAGTAACATCACCCTTAAGTAATTTTTCTGCCACTGTAATCGACTCTTCTAAACCAATGACATGCGCAATTGATTGCATTTCATTTTCAGTTAAAAGTTCAGACAGTTTCTGCCATGCTGCAACTCTGTCTGCTTTAGGTCGCATTACGCTATCAATACCTAACAAAGAAACACCGCGTAAAATAAACGGTGCTACTGATGCCGGTAAGTCCATACCTTGTGCAAGACCACAAGCAGCAACACTTCCGCCATATTTAATACTGGCGCAAACATTAGCTAGCGTATGACTGCCAATTGAATCAACAGCTCCTGCCCACTGCTCTTTCATTAACGGTTTACCCGCAGATGATAATTCTGCTCGATCAATGATTTCACTCGCGCCTAAATTAGTTAAATAATCATGCTGCTCGCTACTACCTGTTGAAGCAACAACGGTATAACCCATTAATGACAGTAACTTAACAGCAAAACTTCCCACACCACCGGTCGCCCCGGTAACGAGTACCTTGCCACTTTCAGGGGTTAAACCATTTTTCTCTAACGCAAGAATACATAACATTGCAGTATAACCCGCGGTGCCAATTGACATAGATTGCAATGGCGAGATGCCATCAGGTAAATGAATTAACCAATCACTATTTACTTTAGCTTTTTGAGACAAGCCACCCATGTATTTTTCACCGACACCAAAACCATTAAGTAGCACTTGATCGCCGACGTTAAATTCATCAGTTTCGCTTTGCTCAACAGTCCCGACAAAATCAATGCCTGGCACCATAGGAAAGCTTCGAATTACCGGCGCCGTCCCTGTAATAGCTAAAGCATCTTTGTAATTTAGCGTGCTGTATTGAACGTTAACTAAGACATTACCTTGAACTAATTTGTCATCTGACAACTCAGCTACTGATGCGCTGTAACCTTTGTCATCTTTATTTACTAGTAAACAGTTAAACATATAACCCTCCAAATATAGACCGGTCGTCTATTAATTAACAAAAAAATTTTACTTTCTAATCAGCTGTAAAAAATGCCCAATAAAAAGGTCAATCGGCTGTGTGCTTTTAACTAATTTGCAGCGACTTACCGCACCTTCCCAGCCGATCCAAAAAAATTCAGCCAGTGATTCACTCTCTTGCTGGCTAGTTGTACTATTAATAAGCTTTATATTGCTCGCCACTTTACGTTGCCACCCCTGCATAACCTGAGACAACTTGTCCCGATGACTTGGTGGTAACACAGACACTTCTTGTTCTAAATTGCCTACTAAGCAACCACGGCGGTACTGATACTTTTCAATGCCTGACTTAGCATCTTCAACGAAGCTTAATAACCTTTGCTCCGCTGACAGCGTTTCATTATTTAAATGTATTGCAAGTTTACGAGAAAAATAACCATCGTAATGGCTAATTACCGCTAAACCAAAATCCTCTTTATTGGCGAAGTAATAATAAAAAGATCCTTTTGGTACTGAAACCTTCTTTAAAATCTTATCCAAACCAGAAGAAGCAAAACCAAATTCAGTAAAATGCTCAACACCACTGTTTATCAATGCCGCTTTAGTTTGTGCGGTATCTCTGCCTGACTTCGCCGGCCTGCCTCGCGATCTTTTATCATGTGTTATTTTCATACGCCCATATTAGACCGATCGTCTATTTAATTACAAGATCTTTTATGCACAAAATTCAAACACTGATATATGACAAAAATCATACTACTGGTCAAAAACACTAAAACGATTGGTTAATTTAACCAAAAAATGACTTTAAGTTTTGTTTGTAGCTAATTCAAAAAAACACGATTACCACAAAATCGATTAATAACAGTCACTTAAAAAACAAATCATCTTTGGCACAGCACTTGTAATAACTAAGTCATACAAACGATGAGTAGTAAATCATCAATACAAGCAACAGATAATGAAACAAGAAGGAATTTATTATGAGCACATTTAACATGACTAAAAATACTAGCAGTAAAATTAAAGATGTAAGCCTAGCGTTAGTATTGGTTGGCTCTTTATTCGGCGCAACAGTTAGCACTACAGCGAATGCCGCTACAACAAACAATGTTGAAGATGCAGTAAGCAAGTTTGTTGTCGACCAAGGCAAAAAAATGATTAATGAGTTGAATGTTCAACTACAGCAATCAATTGATAATGAAATCAAGACTTTTTCAGCTAACTTTACTGTAAACAGCCCAGTAACATTGGTGGCAACAGAGCAAAAAGTCACGCAAGCAAATGCAAAAGTTAACAACAAAAATCTAAATAAGCCAGCAGGCAAATCAGAATAACTAAATTTGAACTAAGTAGGAGTTATATTATGGGATTATTCAGTCGTTTTACCGATATCGTTAATGCAAACTTAAACAGCATGTTAGATAAAGCAGAACATCCAGAGAAAATGATTCGTTTAATTATTGGCGAAATGGAAGAAACATTAGTTGAAGTACGTTCAACTGCCGCAAAAAATATTGCTGAACAAAAAACCTTAGCAAGAAAAGTAAAGGCGGCAAAAGAAGGGGTTGCACATTGGCATAGCAAAGCTGAAATAGCATTAGCAAAATCTCGTGATGATTTAGCTAAATCAGCCCTCGCACAAAAACATAAGTGCCAAGCCGAATTAACACAACTCAGTGAAGAGGATAGGCAATTAAGTCAATTATTATCATCGATTCAAGAAGATGCTCAACGCTTACAAGATAAGTTAAATGAAGCCAAACGTCGCCAAGAAGCCTTATTACTTAGACAAGAGTCTGCAGAAGTACGCTTGAAAGTACGAGAAAAAGCAGTCATCCATAACATCGATGAAGCAATGGCTAAATTCGAGCGTTATCAACAGAAAATTGATCGACTTGAAGCGCAAGTAGAGTCATATGACTTAACCGAAAGCAAAGATTTATCCGCACAGATATCTGAGCTTGAACAAGATGACAATGTCGAAGCCGAGTTAGCGGTAATGAAAAAGAAAGTCGCTAACGGATAATTCAATAAGGCTTTATAAAATAAGCAAAAGTCCTCGCCTAGGTGCGAGGCAAGTTTTACCAGTTTATCAAGGAGTTCCCCATGAGATATGACAGAGAATATTCAAGTATAAAAAGCGTTCGCCAGACATTATGTAAAGACATGCAAAATAAAAAACTGACTGGCGTTTGCGCTGGGCTTGCTAAACATTATGATTTTCCGCGCTTAGCCGTGCGTATCGCCGCTGTAGGTGCACTTATTATGTTACCTGTTGTGACGGGTGTAGCGTATGTGGTTGCTAGCATTTTACTTCCTAATAGCAAGTACTATTAATTTTCCAATAAATAGCGCTCAACTAAGTGAGGCATAAAATGAGTTTTTTAAAATCATTAACATTAGCAATTTTAGCCACTATTTTTTTAACTTATGTCTTTGGCGTAGGCATGTTAGAGCTGATGAATTTAGATGTAATGATAGACGGCGAAGTTATTGAACCATTAAAAGCCATTGGCGTTTCAGCCTTGATAGTGGTGCTGCTAGTTGTTATCGCATTGGCAATAGTATTAAGTGTTTTTGGTGGCTTAATCTTTATTGGATTAATACTATTTGGCAGCATTGCCATGGTAACTGTTGGGGTATTTTGGCCAATACTATTAATGGCAGTAGCTATATGGCTGCTTAGTCGTAATAAACAACCAAGACAATATGCCTAAGCTTTAATTAATCTCGGAGTGCTTTTGGTTTGTTCAGATATTAAAGACTTTAAATAATACCACCGAGAGCACAGAGGCGCTCGGCGCTACACCGAGGTAGTGATCTAAACCATTAGGGATTTATATATTAGAGAATTATCTAAGGTTTTCATCGAAATAGCTTGTGTGTTCTCATTACTTAATTTGTCTCTCTTCTCGGTGTAGAGCGCAGTTCCTCAGTGTTCTCGGTGGTAGAAATCTTTGTTCTGGTTATTTATTGTGGTTACATTGTTAATATAAGCTAGCTGATTTATTTAAAAAACTTAGCCAATATATTTTTACACTCATCAGTATTAACAAGGCGTAAAAACTCTTTACTCTCCTTACTAATGGCTTGCTGTAACGCTGATTTGTTGTCTTGTCGAATTAAGCGGCGACTGGTCATAACAGCATCAACAGGCAGACGAGCTATAGACTGAGCCGTTTCCGCTGTTAATGATAATAATTCATCCGGCTGACAGGTTTTATTTGTAATACCGTAATTTAGTGCTTGCTCAGCATTAAAACCCTGACCAAGTACCATTAATTCAAAGGCTTTATTTGGGCCCACTTTTTGTGTCAGTAATAAGCTAGAGCCTGCTTCAGGACACAAACCGAGTTGAGTAAAAGGTAATTTAAATTTACTGTTGTCTGCTGCGATAACCATATCACAATGCAATAATAGGGTAGTTCCAATACCAACAGCTACACCAGCAACGCCAGCGACTAGCGGTTTACTAAACTCAGACAGAACTTTGACAAATTCAAGTGCTGCTAAGTCGCCATCAGCAGAGCATTGAATAAAATCATGCAAGTCGTTACCAGCACAAAAACAATTTGCATCACCTTGAATAACTAAGCAGTGAATACTTTCATTGTTTTGAGCATAGGCAAAGTGCTGACAAAGCTGTTGGTACATATCATTAGTTAAGGCGTTTTTTTTATCAAAACGATTTAAAGTGATGGTAAGAACATTATTTTGCTCTGTCGTTAAAATTAAGTTATTCATTTGGCACCAGTTTGGTTACATTGCGATATTGATTTAAGGTATAGTCAAACCTTAATATTTGTTAGCAGGGATGTATAGTTACAATGAAAAAAAATTATTTTACGCCGTTTTTTGCCTTATTGGTTTGTCTATTTTCTTTAGTCAATACGGCGAAGGCATCAAACGCTATATCAATTAAAGAAGGCTATATTAAAGCAAGTATTCCTGGTAGCAATATTACCGCGGCATATATGACTCTAGTTAACCAAAGTGATAAAGCGATTACTTTACAAAAGATCACCAGTGATATTTCTGATCGAATTGAAATTCATGAGCACAGTATGGTTGATGATATGATGCGTATGCGTCAAGTCGAACAGATCACTATTGGCGCTAACAGCATTGTAGTATTAGAGCCTTCAGGACTTCATTTAATGATTTTTTCATTAAAACAACAGCTGCGCGAAGATGAATTAAAAGCATTGACTTTACATTTTTCAAATTCAGCAAAAATTAATATTCAATTACCTGTTTCTCGTTATAAATAGTACACTATTCAACAATATCATCCTTGGAGTGGATATGAATACCATGTTTTCTACAAAAACTATCGTCTGGGCCTTTACTGGCTTATTTTTTCTTCTCTATGGCGTCGGGGTATATTGGAGCTTTGAACCTGATCCGATTAATATTCATGCTGAAGTTACCCAAGCAGCAAAAGCGGAAAATGTCGCACCTGTTGTTGGTTACACCACCACAACCGCATTAATTAAAGTGAGTGAAGCATTGCTTTACAAGCCAGGTGGCTACTTATCAAACGATATTATGCCGCCATCAGTCTTTTTGGATAATATGCCAGCTTGGGAGTTCGGCGTTTTAGAAATGGTTCGCGATATGGCATTAGTGATGCGCAAAGATTTTAGTCGTTCACAATCTCAATCTCTTGAAAATAAATCCTTACAAGAAGCACAACCAAGATTTAATATCGACAGCAAAAACTGGGCTGTACCCAGTGCTGAATCTGAATACGGTGAAGCGATAAAGCATTTATATGCCTACCGTAAAGCACTAGTTACCAATAACGGTAATAACAAAGCGCAGTTTTATGCTCGTGCTGATAACTTACGCGCCTATATTGAAGAAGTACAAAAACGCTTAGGCAGTTACTCGCAACGCTTAAGTTTGAGTGTTGGCCGTGAACAAGTAAACACTGATCTAGCCGGTGATAGACCTGCAGAGCAATCAACTCAAGGTCAAGCGCATATACAAATGCAAACCAGTTGGTGGAAAATTGATGATGTCTTTTACGAAGCAAGAGGTGCTACTTGGGCTTTACTGCAGTTACTAAGAGCGGTCGAAATAGATTTCAACAGTGTACTAGAAAATAAAAATGCAAAAATCAGTTTGCAACAAATTATTCGTGAATTAGAGGCCAGTCAAGAGTCTTTATGGAGCCCCATGGTATTAAATGGTAGTGGTTTTGGTTTTGTTGCCAATCACTCACTTGTTATGGCTAACTATATTTCACGGGCTAATGCAGCATTAATTGATTTAAACGAACTTTTAACCAAAGGATAACAACATGAAAAAAACTATTTTGGCTGCCGGCGTAGCAGCACTTATGTGTGGTAGTGCTCAGGCAGATACATTATTAGGTTTATATATTGGCGGACAAATGTGGGCTAACGAAGCGAGTGGTAGCTTTGGTGAAGGCACTGACAATCAAACCGTTTTTGACTTTGATGATGAAAACCAAGGTAGCTTTTATGTTGCGTTTGAACACCCTATTCCGTTAATTCCAAATATCAAAATTGCATCAACAACTCTCGATACCGTTGGTGGTACAGATATTAGCAGTAGCTTTACATTTGATAATGTAACTTACAGTGCAAATTCCACTTTAGACACAACGTTAGATGCAAGCTTTGTTGATTACACCCTTTACTACGAAGTATTTGATAATGATCTATTAACTTTCGATTTTGGCTTAACTGCTCGTGATCTAGATGCCAACATTGAAATTTTCGAGCCGCAAACTCAACTTCAAAGTGGTTTAGACGTTTCTGGTATTATCCCAATGGCTTACGTTAATACTATTATCGGCCTACCTTTTACTGGTTTAAATGTTTTCGCTGAAGCAAACTTTATTAGCTATGACGATCAAACCATTTACGATGCACAAGTTGGTGTGAGTTATGCTCTTTTAGATAACATAGCTGTCGACTTTGATATTACGCTAGGTTACCGCACCATGAAAATGGAATTAAATGACTTAGATAACTTCTACAGTGATTTAACATATGACGGTTTCTTTGCTGGTGCCGTTGTACACTTCTAAGAAATAGTTAAAATATAATTTTCAAGCCGTGATGATACTCAAGCCGTAATGGACGTCAGTAATCGCGGCTTTTTTATCTTTTGCAAAACATTATTCTCTCAAATTAACTAACCTGCCTTAACTCACTGTCAGTTTTTTTACTAAACAGACAAAAAAAACACCCGAAGACAACTTAAAGTGCTGTTTTATATATAGTAATACTAGGTGGAGTATTTCTTGCTTTTCAGTAACAAAATGATTTAAGGAATAATTCATGAAATTAACAACTATATTAGCTTTTACTGCCACGCTTGTGAGTTCTTCTCATACTTCTGCAACCTTGTTAACAGATGTTGGTGGTGTCGATCAGTTTATTGCTAGCACCACTTTATCAAAAAGCGGTGATGCAACTGAATTAAATTGGGCACAAGAAACTTTACGTAAAGAGTTAAATGATCAATCTATTACGCTAACTTTAGATATCAAAGACGAGTCTGGTACTGGTTGGACATTAATCGATGATCCAGTTGAAAATGATATCTACTCGACTCAATTTGATATCAACCCAAGTTACTTTTTATTAAAGTTTGGCACTGGTGGTACAGATATCGCGTCTCACTTATTATTCAAAAATGTTGGTGACCTATCATTTGGTGTTATCGATTTTTCAGCTGCTGGTATCGATTTATCTCAGTATAAAAACTTTTCGATTGGCAGACTTAGTCATGTTGATGAATTTAATGCTAATCCAATAGACCCTCAAGGCACACCGACAAACCCTATTCCTGAGCCAATGACTATTTCATTATTCGCTCTAGCACTTTTGGGATTATCACGTCGTAAATAATATCTACTGACCTGCAAAAGTATAAAAGCCGTGACTACAAAGTAGCACGGCTTTTTTAATGTCTGTTGCTTATTTACGTGTTAATAACGCTGCCGCTATTACCTATTTTGATGGGAAAACCGGCCGTAGCGCTGATGTAATATTGCCACGCGCTCGACATACACTTGGGTTTCTTTATAAGGAGGGATACCGCCAAAACGTTTCACTGCACCTTCACCAGCATTATATGCGGCTGCAACTAATTTATTGTCCCCTTGATATTTTTTTATCAACTTAGCTAGATGCTTTACGCCGCCTTGAATATTTTGTTGGGCAATCAATGAATTTTTCACGCCAAGCTCTCTAGCGGTTGCAGGCATTAATTGCATTAAACCTTGCGCACCCGTTTTAGAAATGGCTTGTGGATTAAAATGAGACTCTGCGTGAATGACTGCTCTAACTAGAGCAGGATCAACACCATACTGCAGCGAGGCTTGGTTAATATGGTATTTATAAGGGTTAAGATATAACTTCGCTTTACGCCAATCTATTAATGAATCCACTTCACAGGCATAGCAATCAAATTTATAACGGCTATAACTAACGCCAATAGGCTCAATATCAGAAAAAGATATGACGCCTTTTTTTGATTTATAAGTATAAATGTCTGTGGTTTTATTATCCTGAGCGTTAGCCGCTATCGAAAAAGTGGCAACAGAAAATAGCAACACTAACTTAGTAGCGTTTAATTTCAATGAGTTAATAGTGGCAGTTTTTACCATTTGGCTTCCATTTAAATCGTTTAAAATATCATCTAAACTTCTTTCATAGCTTAATATTCCTTTTTGGAATAAAAAAGCGCTATCTATTCCTTTTGATCTGACTCGAACTTGTCTATTCTTGCCCCATCAATTGTCATAGGTGAAAATAGTTATGTTGCCAGAGCAGCGCTTATTAAATCAAAATACATCAGGTTCAGCAAACAATAGTAGTGCCTTAGATGCTAGCCAGCTAGCTTCACTACAACAGAGTGTTGCTGGTTATTCTTCGTTACAACTTGCTTGGGCAAGTGGTTACTTAGCTGCCAAAAGCGAACAGGGACAAAATGCTCAAGTAGCACCAGCCCAGGTACAAGCGAGCGCTCCTGCTAAAACATTAACCATTTTATATGCATCACAAACAGGTAATGCTAAAGGTGTTGCTGGCCAACTTGAAAAAAGTGCCAAAGCAGCAGGTATTAATGTCGTACTGAAAAATACTGCTGATTACAAAGCTAAAGCATTAAAAAATGAAACCCATTTATTAATTGTAGCCAGTACTAATGGTGAAGGCGAGCCGCCTGATGATGCTATTGAATTCCACGAGTTCTTATTAGGTAAAAAAGCCCCTAAATTACCAAACTTAAGCTACAGCGTTTTAGCCTTAGGTGACAGCAGCTACGAATTTTTCTGCCAAACAGGTAAAGAATTTGACGAGCGATTACAAGTACTTGGTGCTAAACAAGTAGCCCCTCGTGTTGATTGTGACGTTGACTATGACAGCGACTCAGAAGCTTGGACATTAAGCATTGTTGAATCACTTAAAGATGAATTAACCCAAGGTGATGCTAATTTAGCGCCGGTTATTGATCTGCCAACCGCAGGTGCTGCTAGTCAATACTCTAAGCAAAATCCTTATGCTGCAGAATTCTCAGTAAGCCAAAAAATTACTGGTCGTGATTCAGCTAAAGATGTTCGTCATATCGAAATCGATTTAGGTGAATCAGGGTTAACCTACCAAGTAGGTGACGCCTTAGGTGTATGGTTTGAAAATGACGCCAAGTTAGTTGCTGAATTAGTGGCTGCACTAAGCCTAACTGGTGAAGAAAAAGTTAAATTAAAAGTTGATGGTGCTGCACAAGTATTAACACTTACCGATGCACTCACAACACAATTAGAAATTACCCAAACAGCGCCAGCATTTGTTGAGTTCTGGGCGAAGATTTCAGGTAATAAAGAGCTTAGCGCTATTGCTGCTGATAAAAATGCCACAAGAGAATATGCTGGTGAACATCAAATTATTGATGTAGTGAAAGCCGCTAAATCTGAAATTGATGCACAGTTTTTTGTTGAAGCACTGCGCAAAATTACCCCGCGTTTATATTCAATTGCTTCAGCGCAAGCAGAAGTAGAAGAAGAAGTTCACTTAACGGTTGGTGTAGTTAGTTATGATGCTAACGGTGAAACCCGTACCGGTGGCGCTTCTGGTTTCTTAGCTGAGCGCTTAGAAGAAGGTCAAAAAGTACGTGTTTTTGTTGAGCACAATGACAACTTCCGTTTACCACAATCTGATGACACGCCAGTTATTATGATTGGCCCTGGGACTGGTGTTGCGCCATTTAGAGCTTTCTTACAAGAGCGTGAAGCACGTGACGCCAGCGGTGAAAACTGGATGTTCTTTGGTGATCAAACCTTTACTCAAGACTTCTTGTACCAAGTTGAATGGCAGAACTACTTAAAATCTGGCTTATTAACACGCATGGACGTAGCTTTCTCACGCGATCAAGCTGAAAAAGTTTATGTACAAGACAGATTAAAAGAACAAGCCAGTGAAGTATTTGCCTGGTTAGAACGTGGCGCACACCTATACATTTGTGGTGACGCTAATCGCATGGCGAAAGACGTTCACAATGCCCTTGTTGAAATCATTCAAGAGCACGGCAAATTAACTGCCGAACAAGCAGAAGACTACTTAAAATCATTAAGATCTAACAAGCGTTACCAGAAGGATGTTTACTAATGAGCAACGATTTAACAAAAGTTGAAAACCCAGTATTAGTTGTTGAAGGTAAACAAGCTGATAACGAACGCTTAAAAGCGGAAAGTGATCACCTTCGCGGCACCATTAAAGAAGATTTAGCCGATCGCATTACTGGCGGTTTCACCGCTGACAACTTCCAATTGATCCGTACTCACGGCATGTATCAACAAGATGACCGCGATATCCGTGCTGAGCGTCAAAAGCAAAAGCTTGAGCCATTACATAACGTTATGCTTCGTGCGCGTTTACCAGGCGGTATCATCAACCCAACACAATGGTTGGCGATTGATAAATTTGCAGATGATTACACCTCTTACGGCAGCATTCGTTTAACAACACGTCAAACATTTCAGTTTCACGGGGTATTAAAGCCAAATATTAAGTTAATGCATCAAACACTTAACAGTGTTGGTCTTGATTCAATTGCCACTGCCGGTGATGTTAACCGTAACGTACTTTGTACCTCAAACCCTGTAGAGTCAGAGTTACATCAAGAAGCTTACGAATGGGCCACTAAAATCAGTGAACATTTACTACCAAAAACGCGTGCTTATGCTGAGATCTGGTTAGATGAAGAACGTGTTGAAACCACTGAAGGTGAAGAAGTTGAACCTATTTTAGGTAGCAACTACTTACCACGTAAATTTAAAACAACGGTAGTTATTCCACCTAATAACGACATTGACGTACATGCTAATGACTTAAACTTTGTTGCTATTAGTGAAGGCGGCAAACTGATTGGTTTTAACGTGCTTGTTGGTGGTGGTTTAGCCATGACTCATGGTGATAACTCTACTTACCCACGTTGTGCTGATGACTTTGGTTTTATTGCAAAAGAACACACCTTAGCCGTTGCTGCTGCTGTTGTTACCGTACAACGTGATTGGGGTAACCGTGTTAACCGTAAGAATGCTAAAACCAAATACACGCTAGACCGTGTTGGTGCTGATGCCTTTAGAGCAGAAGTAGAAAAACGTGCTGGTGTTGAATTTGAAGATTCACGCTCATATGAATTCACTCACCGTGGCGATAGCTTTGGTTGGGTTGAAGGTATCGACAATAAACATCACTTAACTTTATTTATTGAAAACGGTCGTATCTTAGATTTTGCAGGTAAAACCTTAAAAACTGGTATGTTAGAAATTGCTAAACTCCATAAAGGTGACTTCCGCTTAACCGCTAACCAAAAATCAATTGTTGCTGGTGTTGCTGCTGAAGATAAAAGCATTATTGAAGAGATAGCCCGTGCCCACGGATTATTAAATGATTCTGTGTCTAATCAACGTAAAAGTTCAATGGCGTGTGTTGCGTTTCCAACGTGTCCATTAGCCATGGCTGAAGCTGAGCGTTACTTACCAGGTTTAGTTGATAATGTTGAAGCTATTCTAGAAAAGAATGGTTTAAAAGATGACAGCATCATCTTACGTGTAACTGGTTGTCCTAACGGCTGTGGCCGTGCCATGCTGGCTGAAATTGGCTTAGTTGGTAAAGGACCGGGTAAATACAACATGTATTTAGGCAGTGACTTAGCGGGTTCTCGTGTACCTAAACTTTATAAAGAGAACGTAAACGAAACTGATGTGTTAGCTGAAATAGATAGCTTAAGTGCGCGCTGGTCTGCTGAACGTCTTGAGAACGAAGCTTTCGGTGATTTTGTTATCCGCGCCGGCATTGTTGAACAAGTGATTGTTAGCTTTAGGGATTTCCACCATGCCTAATTCGAGTGCAAGTGTCGCATCAAAGGTGCTTACGAGCTCCTTTGAAGCAGCCTTTCCCAATCCGGCATTAGCGGGATGGAATGAAACATTAGAAACTAAAGGTGCACTTGCTCGTACAGAATGGGCAATGAACCATTTACCTGGGAACTTTGTTTTATCATCTAGTTTTGGTATTCAATCAGCTGTAATGTTGCACCTACTTACTCAAGTTGATCGCAACATTCCGGTATTAATTACCGACACTGGGCATTTATTTCCAGAAACGTATCAATTTATCGAGCAGTTAACTGACCGCTTACATTTAAACTTAAAAGTTTATCAAGCAAAAGAAAGTGCTGCATGGCAACTTGCTAAATATGGCGAAGAATGGAAGCAAAGTGATGATACACTTAAGGCCTATAACCGCCGTAATAAAGTTGAACCGTTAGAGCGTGGTTTAACCGAACTTGAAGCAAATACTTGGTTTTCAGGTGTTCGCCGTCAGCAATCTGCTCATCGTGAGGGCTTAGGTGTTGTAAGTACACTACGTGGTCGTTATAAAGTGCACCCAATCATTGAGTGGACTAACAAAGACGTACATGAATACTTAACTAAACACAATCTACCGTACCATCCTTTATGGGATGAAGGTTATGTATCGGTTGGTGATGTGCACAGTACTATGCCGTTAACACTAGGGATGACGGAAGAAGAAACACGATTTGGCGGTGGTCAACGTGAATGTGGTTTGCATACAGATGGTGATGGGATTTAGTTTTTGCTTTAATGAAGTAAATAATTAGATAGTTATATAAAAAGCTAAAAGAGGAAACTCTTTTAGCTTTTTTTGTGGTAAATAATTGCCAAGCTAACATCAACGTCATTCTCGCGTTTTCTTGGCGGAAATCCATTGTTTATCCCTGCTGCTAACTCTAAATTTCGGATGCTTAACTGATAAGCTTGAAGCTTTTTCTTCTGCTTGGCGTCGCTGTGGCGACTACACCCAAGGGGCGACGTACCGCCGCGCCTCCCCTTGGAACCCCTGCGACGCCCACTCAGTGAAAACATAAACCATCAATTTTGAGTTTACAGTCAATACCTGCCGATAGTCGTCCATGAAAAGCGGCAGTCTTCGCCATCCATGGCTCAGCTTGACTGACACTTTCAAAATAGAGATTTATTCACTGAGATGGGGATTGGAGTGTTTTGCACGGATAACTGACATAGTAGTTGTCATCCCCGTGGTTACTTAATCGGGGATCCAGTTCTTAGTGATATGGATTCCCGACAAGACAACTCGGGAATGACGGTGAACTTCCTGCTTTTCAACAAGCACCCAGTCTGCTTGAACAAACGCTGAGATGAATGAAAGTGTTCACGTATGTTCATCATGGATGATGAACAAAGCGCTGTCGGCACATGGATGTGCCATCAGCGATGTTACGTCGATTACACTTGAGTGAATTGAAGAATACGTTTGTTAGCAGCTCCGAGGGATTCCAAAGGGAGGCCGGAGGCAGTCTCCCTTTGGGTGCTGTCGCCACCGCGACAAATCAATTAAAGTGTACCTGACCCTAATTATTTAGCGTATAGGAACATACCGGAGTAGCGCCATAGGTGTTTTTTGAACTGTTATGCCCAGAAAATTCAGCAATCGAAAACCAGGTTCTATTACTAGCATTTGTTACTATATTTTTTAAACGCATCCCGTTAGGGTAAGTTGGGTATATTTTATCCTGATATGTTAAAAATCGACCATCAGGACTAAAAGTACCTTTTTTAAAATTGTTTTCTAAGATGGTATAACTACTATAAAACCCTGTAATTTCAGCTTGCTGTATATGTTGTTTTTTAGTCATGCTTTCCCACTTTTTAACTCGCTTCCTCGACATGCTAACAACATTCACATCATCTCCCCCCTCATCCTTATTGAGCGCTCTACAACTTTGCAGGGGTATTAATCTCCGAATAACATGCTCTTTCTCTCCATCTTTATTCGCATCAAAAAACGCTTCACCTAACCGGAAGTAGCCTTGTTGATAATCTTTTTTTCTACCTGGCCAAGCTTGTTGCCAGGTCTGTCTTCCACGAAAAATCAGTTGATCAATGATTTTAATTCTTTCTCCCCTAATAGGTGTAAATACCAGCTCTTTAATGTCTGGGTTATTTAAGGTAGGTAATTTACAGTGAAGTAATTCATCCCAAGAGCTTTGATTAAGTTCAGCTAAAAAGGCTTCACACAAACCATTATCTAAATGATTTATAGAAAGTTTAAAACGTAACGGATGCTGTCCATCACTAGCATGGTGTTGTGTCTGTGCTTTGGCCGCTTGGTTAATATTAGCTACAGCGCTCTGTTTGGTATCAACTAAGGTTCGTGCTACTCGCTGAACACTGTCTACCCTGGCTTTGGTCGAAAATAGTTGGTTTGATTTTTTGTAAGCGGCGAGCGCAGCCTCATTATTTTTTAAACGCTCATAAGCAAGCCCTTGGTTATAGGCCGCACTGGCTTGCTGTTTTTTGTTATTACTGTGTTGCAAAACATTATCCGCAGTCTCGATAGCCCCTTTAAAATCACCATTTTTTATTTTTACCAAGGCTAAATTACCCAAAGCATGATAATTTTTCTCATTGCGATTTACTTGCTCAGTAAAGCAAGCTTGCGCTTTAAGGTAATCTTTTTGACTGTAGAGCGTATTGCATAACTCATTTATCGAGCGTTTTGATTCAGGAAAGTCAATAGCTTGAGCATATACACTCAAACTACAAATCCCTGAAAGTAAAACCATAATTTTTATAGATCTAATCATAGTGTTATAGATACCTTGAAAAGGATATTGAGTGAATGATGAAAAAATAGCGCCACACTTTTAAGCTAAAATAAAGCTAAGCGCTCGTTAAACATTGATTAAAATGAAAGACACTAGCAATTTTCAACACTAAACGACACCACTTCTTTAATTTGCTTAGAATCAACCGCTAACATCACCAATCTATCAACTCCCAGTGCCACACCCGAACACTGCGGTAATCCATGTGTTAACGCAGCAATAAAGTTTTCATCTATTGGCCTTGTTGGCACCCCCTGCGATGCTCGTTTTGTATTATCTTGTTCAAACCGATTAAGCTGTTCAGCTGCATCCGTAAGCTCATTAAACCCATTCACCAATTCAATACCATGGTAATAACACTCAAACCGCTGGGCTACCCGAGGATCTTCATCTGAAACTCTTGCTAGCGACGCTTGTGCTACTGGAAAATCATAAATAAATTGCGGGTGCTTTATACCAATTGTCGGCTCAATAATTTCAGTGAAGATAAATTGCAATAAAGCATCGGTATCATTTTGATCAATCAACCAATCAGCACTTTTATTATGCTGTTCTAATACCGCAACTAGTTCATCAAAACTGGCTACCAAGGGGTCAATAGAAACTGTTTGATTAAAGATATCTTGATAACTAGTAAATAATGGCTCATTACAGCCTAAAATAGCTTTTAATAGCTCAGACACCTCTGACATCAGGTCAAACTGATTAAAGCCAATACGGTACCATTCAAGCATGGTAAATTCAGGGTTATGATTACGTCCTGCTTCTTCATGACGGAAAGCTTTGGCAAGTGAGTAAATGCAGCCGTAACCCGAAGCCAATAAACGTTTCATGTGAAATTCTGGTGAGGTTTGTAAATACAGATCAACCGATTGTTCAGCACTGCTATCAGCAAGGAAGTTATATTTACATGTAAGCGCATCTAAATAGACATCAGTAACTGTGCCTTGAGATAACGCAGGGGTCTCCACTTCTACAACATTGCGTTCAGCAAAGAACTGTCTGACTTGTTGTAATATCGCTGCCCTTTTTTGTGCATTTTGCCAAGTAAGTGTTGGTTGCCAATTCATGTTAATTCCTTCAGGGGAGTTATAGATTTCCGACAGGACACCTCGGAAATGACGGACTGATATCGTATAGCCTAAATCATATGAGTGTCATCTTCGAGTGCTCTTGTCGAAGATCCATAATCTTTTGTCTTTGCTTTTATTTCGACTGTTAGATGCAGGTCTTAACCCAAGTGACTTGGATTCAGGAGAATTTGCATCCTGCATTCTCTAATAAGTCACTTCCATGTAACGTCCGACAAGACACTCCGGGAATGACGGCTGATATTATAATCGAATTCCAGGCACAAAAAAGGCCGCGTTAGCGACCTTCTTTATTCAGTATTATTTCTAATATGAATTGATTACTTAATTTAATGCTAGATGAAGTGTTAGCAAAGTGGAAGAACGGAGTTGACGCTAGTCAATGAGTACTTCCAATGCCGCTAACATGAATTCTAGCGAAAATTAGGTATCAATTAGTCCATAATCTTAGAAACAACACCAGCACCAACAGTACGACCACCTTCACGGATAGCGAAGCGTAAACCTTCGTCCATCGCTACTGGGTTGATTAGCTCAACAACAAACTTAAGGTTGTCGCCTGGCATTACCATTTCAACACCTTCTGGTAACTCTACAGAGCCAGTGATGTCAGTTGTACGGAAGTAGAACTGTGGACGGTAACCTTTGAAGAATGGAGTATGACGACCACCTTCATCTTTACTTAGTACGTATACTTCTGATTCGAACTTAGTGTGAGGTAAGATTGAACCTGGTTGACATAGTACTTGACCACGTTCAACGTCTTCACGCTTAAGACCACGTAAAAGGATACCACAGTTCTCACCAGCACGACCTTCGTCAAGAAGCTTACGGAACATTTCAACACCAGTACAAGTTGATTTTTGAGTATCACGGATACCAACAACTTCTACTTCGTCACCTACAGTGATGATACCGCGCTCAACACGACCTGTTACAACTGTACCACGACCTGAGATTGAGAAAACGTCTTCGATAGGCATGATGAATGCACCGTCGATTGCACGCTCTGGCTCTGGAATGTAAGTATCTAAAGCGT
>Ga0105348_1000340_pt1 | contig 34559 bp, 31 predicted proteins | sample EN8Hudsemesocosm_2_FD_83504 | JGI IMG/M metagenome (GOLD analysis project Ga0105348, IMG submission 83504) | Methane-oxidizing microbial communities from mesocosms in the Hudson Canyon - EN8C Hudson Canyon | ecosystem: Environmental > Aquatic > Marine > Cold seeps | place: Hudson Canyon... | reverse complement strand
ATTATTGATTTAAGTTTAAACCTCCCGATAAAACTGGATAAGGCTGATGACCTAGCCACCGTTATGCGAGATATTTCTAGGCGTCCTGGTGATATGAATAAGCTACTTTGTTATCAGCCTGATGTGGGTTTAATTGAGCATAGAGAAGTATTAGCGGGCTGGTTTACGCAGACAGAGTGGCGGGTGAATGCAGATAAGTTGATTATTACTCATGGTGCACAGCACGGTATTTTGGTTAGCTTAATGGCCTTGACTCGGCCGGGTGATGTGATTTTGTCTGAAGGTTTAACGTATCCGGGTTTAACGGCGATAACTCATCAGTTAAAAGTTGAATCTCAAGGACTAGTTTTAGATAACGAAGGTATTATTCCTAGTGCACTAGAAGCAGCTTGTCAGCGTTATCAGCCGAAACTACTGTATTGCACGCCGACTTTACAAAACCCTACGACAGCGATTATGTCCCTTGAGCGTAGGCAGGCGATTATTCGAATCTGTCAGCAATATAATGTGCTGATATTGGAAGATGACGTGAATGGCCCTTTAGCGGAAATCGCCCCTTTACCCTTGGCTGCGCTGGCACCTGAGCAGGTTATTTATATCGGTAGTTTATCTAAGTCACTGGCGGCAGGTCTTAGAGTTGGCGCACTGGTTACGCCTGATGCAGTCAGAGATCGTATAGCCGACGCAGTGCGCGCCAGTTGTTGGATGGTCAGCCCTGTGGTGATAGAAATTGCTTGCGAATGGGTTCGAAGCGGGCGGGCTGAAGAACAAGTCGCGTATCAGAAGCAAGACATGAAATTAAGACAAGCGATTGCGCGTAAAAAACTCAGACCTTTCGATGCAGTGATTACGCCTTTCGGTTTTCATGTTTGGCTCATGCTCCCTGAACCATGGCGAGCAAGTCAGTTTGTAAAAGAAGCTGAACATCGTGGCGTATTACTGAAAGGGGCAGGCACGTTTGCCGTCGGCCGATTTGAAGCGCCGCACGGCGTTAGAATTGCGATTAGCTGTGCGAGAGATATCGAGCAACTGGAGCAAGGGCTTGATGTGCTAGTGGATATGCTTAAAGCTGGACCAGAGCCTACTTTGTCTGTGTTCTAGTACACCTAGTAAAGAGGCCGTTCATAAAACTGTTATGTCTGATGGAGAGTAAATTGAAAATAACCGGAGAATGTTTTTGCGGTGAAATTAAATACGAAGTCAATGGAAAATTGCGTGATGCAAGGTCATGTCATTGTTCTCGTTGCCGTAAAGCATTTAACGCTCAAGCCTCAGCGTATGCATTAGTTGACCCTAAAACCTTTAAATGGTTATCAGGCGAGGCGGGGCTTACTGTCTATGTCGGTTCTCATGGGTTCGGCCTCCAATTTTGTAGCAAGTGCGGCTCGACACTTTGTGGTATTTATAATGGCGCGATACACGGCGTAACCTTGGGTTGCGTGAAAGGCGACCCCAAAATAGAAATAGGTAAGCATATTTATGTTGGTTCTAAAGCAAGCTGGGAAGTTATGCCTAAAGGTGTACCTCAGTACCAAGAAGGTGCACCTGAAAATACATAATTAATAACTTAAACAATACTGCGATTTTGGGTGAAGACCAGAATAATCGTTATGAATATTGGTGGGCTTCTAAAAGTCATCCTGGGTTTACCCCAATCTATGGTCGTGTATGAGTGCCCACTATTCATCTACCTAATGCCATACCCTGTGTCACACTGCAGACCCAAGTTGATGGTGAATTGAGGCAAAATGAAATACCAGGAACTTAATTTATACACCCACAGAAATGCTTCGTTTTATTCAGAAGAAGTACGCTTCCATCCCTCTGAGTAAAGGCGACTTAATTCTGACGGGAACGCCTAGCGGTGTAATATTCAATGTTCCACGGTGGAAGGCTCGGTTGGCTAAATTATTCCGATTCGGACGTTTTCAAAAGCTTGCTTTTAGTCAAAAGGAAAGCAGCGCAGAGAAGTTCCTGAAAGCAGGTAATAACGTCCATATAAGTGCTGAATGGCTGGGGAGTGTCAGTATAAAGATTGTAGAGTAATGTGGATTTGTTGAGGGGTATGAACAATGATAGTTGCGTATGCAAAAGAATAAGCGGATGACGACTGATAAAGCGTTACGATTATAGGTTAGGTAGTAAGTTTATGATATTAAGGTAAATATTCTTTATTTCTAATAATAAATCGCAATGACTTACCTATATGTGATGAATGCTTTCCGTCAGATTTTTTTACAGTCGGTAAATGTAAATTTTAAATAGAAATAATATTTTTTTAGTAATCAATACCTTATATTTTTGGCATGATTCTGGCAGATAGTTTGCTGGTTACAATAACATTAGTGTCAATTTTTAAAGTATTTGGGCGATGTTGCTTAGTTGTATGCCCTGATAAGAAGTTGCGTTTTTTAGATTAATCTTTTAAATGGCTAACTGATATTAGGAATACATTATGCGCTCTATTGTACATTTGAACTTCGCTTTCTGCGAAAGTGCTTCAATTCAAGTTAAACAATTAAAAAACTGGAATGTCATTGAGGTAAACACAATGGCAGCAATGACAAGTGCTATCGAAGAATTTGAGGTATCTGTTTGCATGGTAACGCAAACGGATATCTTTGATGTGAAACACAAAACGAATCTAGAGGATCTTATAAAGCAGTATCCATGTATCGAATGGGTGGCTATTTTAGCTTCTAAATTATTACACCTGTCTTCTGTTCGTTCTTTTATACGAGATTATTTCTATGATTATCACCGGCTGCCGATAGAATTAACACGCTTAAGTGCTTCATTAGGTCATGCTTATGGTATGGCCAACCTTAAAGTAGATAATAAGAGTCATGATGCATCCTCTCCCTCGCTTCAGATAATCGGTGCGAGCGAATGGGTTAAAGAGATAAAACTATTTTTGGGGAAGATCGCTTCTTCAGAAGCATCTGTCTTAATTACAGGGGAAAGTGGCACCGGTAAGGAATTGGTAGCGAAAACGATTCACTCACTTTCTGATCGAGCTGACAAATCATTTGTGGCCATCAATTGTGGTGCAATTCCAGTACATTTGATTCAGTCTGAGCTATTTGGTCATGAAAAGGGAGCATTTACCGGAGCCCATAAACTTAAGATCGGCCGAATCGAAGCGGCTAATAACGGTACTTTGTTCCTAGATGAAATTGGTGATTTACCCTTACCGTTACAGGTAAATTTTTTACGTGTTCTTCAAGAAGGAAAAATAGAAAGAGTCGGTGGTAATGATACGATACTATTGGACATCAGAGTCATTTCTGCAACGAATATAAACTTGGAAAAAGCCATCGTTGAAGGGGAGTTCAGGCAGGATTTATATTACCGTTTGAATGTGTTAAATATAGGCGTTCCTCCACTAAGAGATAGACAGGGGGATGCAAAGTTACTAGCGAATCATTTTCTTAAACAGCTCACTTCCCATCAGCACCGATCTATAACGGGATTTAACAACAGTGCAGAAACCATGATTGCGAGTTATAGCTGGCCAGGTAATATACGTGAATTAATCAACCGGGTAAAAAGAGCCGTTATATTATGTGAGAGCGCCAAAATCTCATTACAAGACTTAGGATTTGATGCAGGGGATGAGAAAAATATAAATACGATGACGCTTGCTTGTGCGCGGGAGCAGGCTGATAAATCTATTATCGAACTCAGCTTAGCGTGTACTGACCACAATATCTCAGCAGCATCTAGATTATTAAATATTTCCCGGCTTTCTCTGTATCGGCTGATGAATAAGTATGCGGTGGAATCAAAAAAAGCATAATAAATAAACGATAATAAGGTGAAGACGGATGCTACATAGAAAAGTCGGTTGGTGTTTGTTTTGTTCTGTCATCGCTCTTTCCTCAGAGGTCGAAAGTAAGGACGATTATAAGTCTCCAAGCGTCACAAAGAAGGTAGTAGAACAGAAAGCAGTAGAGCAGAAGACGGTAGCAAAGAAAGTAGTAGGCAAGAAAGCAGTAGAGCAGACTACGGTAGCAAAGAAAGTAGTAGGTAAGAAAGCAGTAGAGCAGAAGACGGTAGTAAAGAAAGTAGTAGGCAAGAAAGCAGTAAAGCAGAAGACGGTAGTAAAGAAAGTAGTAGGCAAGAAAGCAGTAGAGCAGAAATCAGTAGCAAAGAAGGCTAAGGTGGCAGAGGAAGAAAAGTCCCCTTCAGAGAAATCAAAAAGTTTGAATGAAATTGTGACCGTGTTTGAGGATCGAGGCATACTCACATCAAAAGGGGTATTTGTGATTGAACCTTCTTTTTCTTATGCGCACTCTACATCTACGATTGTAGCCATTGAAGGTTATACTGTTATTCCTTCTTTAATTGTTGGCTTAATTAATATAAGCCAAGCTCAGCGTGACTTTTTTAATTTATCTTTAGGTGTTCATTACGGTATTAGTAGTCGCTTAGAAATTGGTTTTAAAATTCCGTTTGTTCAAGTAGAAGAAAGTATTCGTGAGCGGGAGGCCTTGGAAGGTACACCTGTAGATATTGTTAATGACTCAACAGGGAAAGGTCTTGGCGACATCGAAGGCTCTATCAGTTACCAGTTAAACGATGGCCAAGATGGGTACCCTTATTTTGTCTCAAACTTGAGAATAAAATCGACCACAGGTAAAAGCCCTTTTGAAATATCTAGTCGTGAGGTTCCAAATAATGACGGAGATGTAATTGGTGTCGTGTTTGATGAGCAGCCAACCGGTTCCGGTTTTTGGTCTGTTCAGCCTAGCTTATCTATGATGTTGCCATCTGATCCGGCTGTGTTATACGGTAGCTTAAGTTATTTATTTAATCTCTCTGATGATAAAGGAGAAAACAAAGGTGGGCGAATAGATCCGGGTGATGCACTGGGTTTTAGTTTTGGGATCGGTTTTTCTGTGAATGAAAAAACATCATTTAGCTTGGGTTATGACCACAATATAATATTTGAGACCGAGGTTGAGCAGTCGCCAGATTTGAATGATTCTACCTTTAAGCGTTTTCATTCCGGTTCCTTTTTAGTCGGAATTTCTCAAGCTGTGGCAAAACAAAGGAATGTTAATTTATCTTTGAGCATTGGTGTTACGGAGCAAGCACCAGATATGCAATTAACCCTCAGAGCTCCTTTTTCTTTGTAACCTTTAATTTAGTAAGTTAATAGCTTTCAAAAAAAAACCCAAGAATAAATCTTGGGTCAAAGCAAATATATCCAAACTATGCGGGGTTAATGTAAAGATTGGATAATTTGCGGTAAAAGCAAGGCGTTTAAGCTCTTATTTCTATATTCACCCATATTGTCTACTTTCACGTTTAGCACTTGAATGCTTTGAATAAGGGCATTGTCTTTGGCGTTCATGATAAAAGACGACATGTTGTCGATCAGATTTGGAGAGAAAGAAGCAGGAATATTTAGTTCTGGGTTGTTTAGTGAATCACTTGGAAGATTGATCATATTAAGCTCCAAACTAAGCATACTTAATATGTCATCGGGATGATGTCCATCGCCGTTGTTTATCTTTGTAATTAGATCAATGGTATTTGGAATCAAATCAGGATTGGCTGAGTCGGTGAGTGTGTCTGACATAGTATCCAGGTGGTCTGTTAACTCATTAAGTTGCTCAGGCGTAAGGTTTCCTGGAATTGTGTGGTCGTACTGCTCAATCGCCTCTTTGATTGCATCGATTGTTAGACTATAACTTGTGATGTTTGATAAGTTGACAGGGTCTGTAAGATCTATAGAGGGAATGCTTAATTTTGATATAGCTTGAAGTTCTCCATTAATGGCCGTTACTTGTTCGAAACCAATACTGACCGTGAATCCGTCTGGAGAAATGAAACCACCTCTTTGTTTGCTCAGTTGTGCTAATGTTAATTGATATTCATTTATAAATACTGCGTCAAGACTGTTTTCAACATCTGAAGGTGTATTGTTCAAGGTATTAATTATTTGTTCTGAGCAAGCTGTGCTTGACTGAAATATCGAGATAATAGTGAAAAATACAATCCCTGAATTAGCGACAATCTTCATAATAATCTCCTAAAAATTCAGAGGCCCAGGAAGGTTTACTGTAAATTGCGCAAGATCACTTCGCGTAAGTGCGGTACCAAATGGTGCTCTGGCACGGACATCCCAATGCTCTTTCAAGTCATAGTTTTTTCGACCTAATTTTGCATGACTTTTTATAATGAATATCAGGCCGTTCCAATCCTTCTCAAATTCACTGCGAGCGATTACACGTGAACCTTGCGCAGGATCTGCAACCAGAACTTCGGATTGAGTGACACCTTTAACAACGACAAAATGGTTATAGCCATTGGTGCTGATTAGGGTGATTGCAGGAATCTTTGCTTTATTGTGAAGCATATCTAAATTAATTTGATAGCCTTCAGAGCGATATCCTCGCTGCTCAAGAAATTTTTTCATATCTAGCATTGAAAAACCTTCTTTATTAATTTTGTCTTGGTCTCCTTTTGCGTACATTTCGGTGAACACCTCTTTTTCGCCAACCGGCTCGTCATAGTGAAAGGTAAGCAAGCTTGCCAGCGCTGCGCTACCGCAACTAAAATCATATTGTTGTTTTATGACTGATTTAAAACGCGCTTCTTTGTAACTGGTTACGTTAAATACATGAGTGGAACCAAAACCTGGCACCATGACAGACCCTGCAAAAACAGGGGTAAAGGACAGTATGAGTAAACCGAATCTAATTAGCTGGAGCATCGACACTTTTCCTATTTGGTATTGGATTTTAGTGTGGAATAAAAGCCCCTTGTTTTGCTTAACGAGCAATAATGAGGGGGCTTGTTTTTTTTATTTATCAGAGCTTCGATGAACCAAGGTTATTGGTTAATCAGTACATTGACCATAGTTGTATCCTGGATAATAACTTGGTTTCCAGTGTTTTGTATGACCGTTGCAATCCCTGACATGCCTGAAAATGCTTGACCAGAAATTGAGTTATTACCTGTTCCTTCTGAATGAAGGGTATTATTTTGCATTAATGCATTTTGAGCTGATTCGTTGGTTTGAAAGACCAAATCAAGATCGGCTCGACCTCGGTTAGAGTCCAATTCATTGTTTGATACTAATGCCTCTGATAACCCCAGTTCGTCATCTAATGCATCTGCCTGTAGTGGCATGGAGAAACCAAACAGACAAATGACACACACTATAAATTGATTTAGTTTATTGCTTGATTCAACAAACATGATGTCTTCTCCTAGCTAAGTTTTCTTAAATAAACAGGAGAAAGAGGCCTGTCAGGAATGACTGACCTCTTACTATTGGTTGTTAATCAACAGTCATATTTGACATCACGTTAATTGAGTTTTGATTAGAAGCCTGTAAGCCCGTATTTTGATTGATAATCGTAACACCTGTGGTACTTGTACCCGCTTCGATGACGTTACCAGCCATGTAATTAAATTCACTTTCATCGTTAGAGCTCATGCTGATTGAATTTCCTGAAACGGTTGCATTCAACATAGAGTTATTAGCTTGTAGGTCAAAGTTTATATCTCCAGTGTTGATACTGTTGTCAGTGTTATTTGTGGTGTTGAACGAATCAGCCACTTCGACATCAACGTCAGTACCATCATTATCCTGACCACTATTGTCGTCGTTATCCTGGAATGAATCATTCACAGCAACATCAATGTCAGTACCATCATTGTCTTGACCGCTATTATCTGTATTAGTGGTGTCGTTATCCTGGAATGAATCATTCACAGCAACATCAACGTCAGTGCCATCATTGTCTTGGCCGCTGTTATCTGTATTAGTCGTGTCGTTATCCTGGAATGAATCATCCACAGCAACATCAACGTCATTAGTATCATTGTCTTGGCCGCTGTTGTCTGTTGCATCGTTATCCTGGAATGAGTCACTCATGGCAACATCAACGTCATTAGTATCATTGTCTTGGCCGCTGTTATCGTCAATATCGTTATCCTGGAAAGAGTCTGCGACATCTACTGCAACGTCGGTATCAGTACCATCATTGTCCTGACCGCTGTTATCGACAGTATCGTTGTCTTGAAAGGAGTCAGCGACATCTACAGCAACGTCGGTATCAGTACCATCGTTATCCTGACCGCTGTTATCATCGTTGTCCTGGAAGGAGTCAGCAAGATCAACGTCAACGTCGGTATCGGTGCCGTCATTATCCTGACCACTGTTATCATCGTTGTCCTGGAAGGAATCAGCAAGATCTACTGCAACGTCGGTATCGGTGCCGTCATTATCCTGACCGCTGTTATCATCGTTGTCCTGGAACGAGTCAGCAAGATCAACGTCAACATCGGTATCAGTACCATCGTTATCCTGACCGCTGTTATCGTCAGTATCGTTGTCCTGGAAGGAGTCAGCGACATCAACGTCAACATCGGTATCGGTGCCGTCATTATCCTGACCACTATTATCATCATTGTCCTGGAAGGAATCAGCGAGATCTACTGCAACGTCGGTATCAGTACCATCGTTATCTTGGCCGCTGTTATTGGTCGCATCGTTGTCCTGGAAGGAGTCAGCGACATCAACGTCAACGTCGGTATCGGTGCCATCGTTATCCTGACCGCTGTTATTGGTTGCATCGTTGTCCTGGAAGGAGTCAGCGACATCAACGTCAACGTCGGTATCAGAGCCATCATTATCCTGACCGCTGTTATTGGTCGCATCGTTGTCCTGGAAGGAGTCAGCGACGTCTACTGCGACATCGGTATCGGCACCGTCATTATCCTGACCGCTGTTATTGGTCGCATCGTTGTCCTGGAAGGAGTCAGCGACATCAACGTCAACGTCGGTATCAGCGCCGTCATTATCCTGACCGCTGTTATTGGTCGCATCGTTGTCCTGGAAGGAGTCAGCAACATCAATATCAGCATCAAGACCATCATTGTCCTGTGTTGCTTGGTCGTCTGCAATAGAGCTATCTATGTTTCCATCCTGAGTATCAGCCCAGACTACGTTAGAAAACACCAAGCTAAACATAATTGTAAATGCAAATAGTAAATTTTTAATATTCATGACTTAATCCTCGCAATGCGTCTCTATGAAGTTTGAATTTAGTGATTTTTATCCTCTGAATATCTACAGATTATTTAGCTTATATCTGGTGATATTGCTCTTGATGCTCAGCATCATTTGTGCCAAATAGGAAGGGTGGGGGATAACTGTCTGAATTTTATAGGTTAAAGAAATACGAGGGACGAACTAAAATATAATCGTGGTATTAAAGGTGTTACATAGATGTGACAATGGTCTAGGTAAAAAACGTTTAATGTTAATTTTTATTGTTTTAAAACAGTGGGATATAGAGAAATATAAAGGCTGTTAACCTAGGTTAACACAAAAACAATAAAGGATAGGTCCTGATAAGCTCATCATTACGAACGCTTTTGTTACCACGAAAAATGATGCAACGAGCAAAGCAGGAAGGGGTTATACCGTATTTTCCATAACGGTCTACACTGGCTTTTGGTTCATCAAAAATTTTATAATTTTACCTTTTTTACTGAGCAATATATTTAATCTTAATCTGTTGACTCATGCCTCAAACCTGAAAACATTTTTTGCTAATTAAATCGCTAATAAATTATGCTTACTCATCTCATCAGGGACTGATAAAAAGCACTTTTGACGAGAAAATAACTGAACTATACCGTCTAGTTGTCTTTAGCAAGAATTCGTTTGTTATCGCGAAACTGGGATAGTTCGTTTTTTAATATCTTATTAATGGTTGTCTACAATTAAATCAAGGAATGAAAATATGAAGTCTATTTTTAATAAACTATTGCCTCTAATAATGGGGACGTTGTTACTACCAATGAGCTTAAATGCTGCTGAGATAGTCTTAATGGTAGGACAAAGTGGCACGTCGACAACAGGGGGCGCGTGGCACTATGCTTCAGCTGCGTCAATGGGGCTTGAGGGAAATAAAGGGCTATATACCCCGTTAAGTGCTGGAAATAAAACGTATACCTTTGCTCCAGAACTACCTCTAAACACAATATATCAAGTTGAAATTTATAATTCGTGTTACTCACCACGGTCTACCCAAGTATTGCATACGATAAACCATGCTGATGGGGTATCGCCCTTATCGGTTAATCAAGACTGTAGCTCCGATGAATATGTGGGTCAATGGCGCCCATTGGGTAGCTATAACTTTCAAGCGGGTACGTCCGGCTCAGTCATAATAGATACAACGGGGAGTAATAATCTTTATGTGGGTGTTACAGCAGTGAAGTTTATTTATGATGATAGTGCTTTACCCGGTTTAAACCAGAAACCGGTGCTTACACCTTTATTTATGAATGTTGAGGTTAATGAAGGTGACCTTGTGAATGTAAGTGCGATTGCGACAGATGCTGAAGATGGTGATTTAAGTTCTGTGATTCATTGGCAGGCGCTTGGTCAATCTTTGACTGGTTCGGAGTTTTTGGTTACAGCAGGAAGCGAAAGCTTTACCATTTCCTTACAGGTTACGGATAGTGCTGGCCTTAGTACTATCGAGTCTGTATTGGTGAATGTGACGCCAAGTTCAGAACAACCTGATTCACCTTCAAGCGTGGTATATCAATTCGATTGCCTGAACCTAGAGCCGTTGGTAGGATTTACTTCAAATAATGTGTCGGCCTTGCCGAATGTTGGAACTAAATGTGGTAAATATGTGGCTGAATTGACAAGTAATTCGAATAATAAAACGCTACATTTTAACCAAGATCAAGGTAGGTTTGATGGTGTTCAAGTTACATTCCCTTTTTCTGTTATTGCCCGAAATGTTGGCACTGCAAGTATGGGGGATTTAAACAGTCACCATAGTTTTGATGGCAGTGCGTTTAATTTTGTTGGTTTACAAGTTCATACTTTGGACTTAGATAATCCAAACTCTGCACATTTAGTGGTTGGTCAAAGAGGTAACGTTGTCGATACTATCGAAGGTAAAATGACTTATAACGGCTCATCACGTCAAAGTGATATTGGGTCAAATCAGTTGCCTGATGGTAGGGCAGACCTGAGAATTGTAGGGGACGCATCGGGGAACATTAAGGCTTATTGGCAATTGCCAAATCTTACAAATGATATTTTAAATGATAATTGGCTTTCATATGGTGTGGATGGGGATTTACCGGGCACTTTACCTGAGTGGAGCGGGTCAACTGTTTTTGTCGGTTTGATTACCTATGCTTACTATTCAAATGGCTTACCTTTTATAGGCGTTGCCGACTCTTTAGAGGTTAATCAATAGTCTGATTTTAGGGGGGCAATTGGTCGTTAGGTTTATCATGCCAAGTGTTCTTGAATCCATAGCTTGGCCACTTTGGTCAAGCTATGGTAACAATGTTACTTAAGATGCCGCGTGCCAAAAGTTGCCGTTTATAGAGGTATGGTTCAGTGGCAGGTCTAGGGTGAAAGCTGACGTTTAGCTTTAGGTGAAAACCGCATGCTAACCAGCTTCACAAAAACTTCGGGAATTTGTTATTTTCCAGAAAATTAAGCCATTAGTCTTGTTGGCAGAACTAACGAAAGTGAGCAAAATCGAACCCTTTTTGAATAGAGGTAAAGCACTGACTAGCGACCTATTAGCGTGTATTTTTAATTAGGCTTAAAGAGAAAATATCCAGCCGTTCTACGAAAATTATTATGAGTCTATATAATTCTGCACTACGTAACCCCGCCAAATTAACCTTAGAATTAATTATTCAGAATTCTTATATATCATGATTCTGCATAATTAAATTCAGCTTTAACTTTTTTTGTTAACCACTGATAAAAGTCTAGTAAGACTTCTTTTTTAACCGAAGTTTTTCTAAATACAAAATAATATTGTTCGGGGATCATTACCGGTTTGTTAAGTGTGACCAATCGACCAGTTTCCAACCATTTTGAAAGCAATGGTAATTGTCCAATTGCAAGCCCTAAACTCTGTTCCGCAGCTCTCATAGCCGATAGATAACTATCCATGACTAATTTTGTGTTGTGCTCAACCGAATATCCATTAAGGAACTCAGTAGTGCGCTGCCAATCATTCATACTTCTTTGCATATAAATCAAGGTATGGCCCGAGAGCTCTCTAATATTATCAATAGGGTTATTTATAATATATTGAGGCGAAGCAACCAATGCGCAATAGCAGGGTGAAATGGTATGAACTTCAAGGTCCGGCCAATTTCCATCGCCAAATCGAATAGCGGCATCCACAGGCTCTCGTTCAAAGTCTGTGAGGGACATACTAGTTTCTATGCGAAGTTCAATGTTGGGATGTAGGGACTTAAATTCATGTAGTGCTGGAATAACGATTTCATAAGCAACAAATGGAATCATACTTATACGCAAAATAGGGTTTTCCATTTGATATAGAAAACTATCATGACAATTTCGATACGTTGTTAATGTTTGTTCAGCGACACGTAAATATGCTTTACCGTATTCGCTTAATTCCACTCCGCGGGTCAACCGCTTGAACAATATCATATTTAAATATTGTTCAAGTTGCTTTATTTGCTGGCTGACCGCCGAAGGAGTTATGCATAACGCCTGTGCAGCCAATTTAAAACTGTGCTGTTGTGCCGCAGCTTCAAATGCGATTAATAAGTGAATGGGAGGTAAGTCTCTATACATTAGTAATCATATGCCTAACTTTTAATCAAAGTATAAATAATCACATTATATTCAATAAAGTAAGGCAAATCATACTCATTTTAATTTCTCCTAAGTAAGTAATACTAACCCTAAGATTAAAATAATTCGTTTGTCGAAGGCATAGGTATTTCATAAGCTGATTGCTCATCACGTTTTGGCCCGCAAAAGTTATTGCGAGTTTCCAGCTTAAAAAAGGTAAACAATGACGACAACATCTACGGTTTCATGGTCGCACGAAAAAATACAAGCGAATGGGATTCAGTTTCACTATGTGACAGAAGGCAGTGGGCCTTTGATGATATTCCTTCATGGGTTTCCTGAGTACTGGTATAGCTGGCGACACCAGATTTCAGAGTTTTCTAAAAACTATAAAGTCGTTGCGCTTGATCTGCGGGGCTATGGTCAAACGGACCGACCTCAAGGAAGAGAAAACTATACGATTGATGTTCTAGTCGATGATGTTAAAGAGGTGGTGAGTGCGCTCGGCTACGAAAAGTGCGTTTTGGTGGGGCATGATTGGGGAGCACTTATAGCATGGTATGTCACGATGAATTTTGAATCTTATGTTGAAAAATTGATTGTAATGAACGTTCCTCATCCACAATGTTATATGGAAAATTTGAACCTAAATCAAGTACTAAAAAGCTGGTACATTTGGCTATTTCAATTACCTAAGTTACCCGAGCTATATCTTAAATCAAGAGATTATAAATGGATTACAGATCAGTTTCGAGGCGCGGTAAATTCTGAGGCGTTTTCACAAAAAGATTTAAACAATTATAAGGAAAATGCGGCGCACCCTGGTGCTTTGACGGCAATGCTGAATTACTATCGGAATTTACCGGCGAAAATGATAAAGAAGGATATTACGCCGATAATTCAGGTTCCTACGCTTATGCTTTGGGGAGAAAATGATCCGTATACGGGTAAAAATTCAACCCTAGGAACCGAACGGTACGTTAAAAATCTTGATCTTAAGTTTTTACCGAACTGTAGTCATTGGACGCAGCAAGATTGTCCTAAAGAAGTGAATCAATATATGAGCGATTTTTTGATGTAACAATGTTTGATTATATAAAATTTTGTTTCTTAATTATAACCGGAGAAATTTATATGCTGCCCATTATCATCGGCGCTGTATTGGCAATCGTGATGGCATTCTTAGCAAGAGTCACAAACTTTGATCGGGATCGCAGCTACTATGCGGTTGTATTAATTGTAATTGCCACTTATTACGTACTATTTGCTTGTATCGCGAACGAAGCTATTATCTCAGAAATTATTGTAGCCTCAGTGTTCTCAATTATAGCCATTGCTGGCGCACTGCGTTGGCCTATACTGCTAGGCTTGGGGATTTTCATGCATGGTGTATTTGATTTAATGCATGGATATCTCATCACCAATTCTGGAGTGCCAGCATGGTGGCCTGCATTTTGTGCCGCAATAGATATTGTTCTCGGTGCATGGGTTATTTATCTCGCAAAAACAAAAAAACTCGCACCAATGAACTCAACCACTCCTAATTAAACCTAAACCTGAGCTCTGTGATTTAGGATGTACTGCAAATGCACCAATATAAGCGCTATTCTCACTCTTCTGAACAGATATACATGCTTGGATATTACCACCAGTTTTATATACAAGTAGATAGTTATTAAGTTTATTAATATCAGACGCAATATCGTTTTCACTGCAGCGATGACCTTTAACCAAAGCACTTTCAGTCGTCCACCCTTCCGTACCTCGATAAGCTAAATTCAAGAGCTCGCATATTTCTAAAGCATCAGTTGTGTATGTTAGCTCTCTATAAAGCTAACTGTGAGTGATTAACAACTATTAGAACACCATAAAACCACGAGTAAGATCCCTAAAGCGAAGCCTTTTGAATTCTGTAAAGTATTAGCAATATTGCTTTTCGAGAGTGTGGTCAATGTAAGCTCTTAAACAATCAGGTATCTACAGTACAAGGAGCTTGCCATTGTCTGTTGATAACGTTTAACCTCTTTTTGAAAGTACATCAGAAACCCTAGATCGAAGCTTAGGCAATACTTCGTTTTGAAACCAAGGATTACGTTTAAACCAAAAATTGTTTCTTGGTCTGGGATGAGGTAACGGAATTATACCTGGCCAATAGCTTTCCCAGTTATAAACTACTTCCGTAAGATTTTTTCTTTGGCTTGGGAGATGGTATGCAATCGCATATTGACCTATTACCAACGTGAGTTGAATGTTTGTTAAAGAAGAAAGTAATGTATTTCTCCATTTAGTTGCACACTCTGGTCGAGGAGCTAAGTCACCTGATTTTCCAGTTCCTGGGTAGCAAAATCCCATCGGTAGTATGGCAATTTGTGCTGCGTCGTAGAAAGTTTCTTTAGAAATACCTAGCCATCCTCGCAGCCTGTCTCCACTTGGATCATTGAATGGAATGCCTGTCTCGTGAACTTTTTTACCAGGGGCTTGCCCCGCAATTAAGATGCGCGACTTTGCATCAATTTGTATTACGGGGCGTGGACCAAAAGGGAGGTGTTCTGAACAAACTGAACAGTTTTTAATACTTTCTCTTAAAGATATAATGGAATCCATGGTTCTATACCTAGATCAGTTAACGAGGCTTAAGAAAAATACAAAAATTGATTTATCTTATATAATCTCAAATTACGTTTGCTTTCTGAACCTATAAAATCCCGCTTCAATATTTTATTTATAATGGATCATATTTTGGAGCAACCTAACAGGTTAAATACTGGTTGATTGGAACGGAGTAAAAACGGCATTGTTAATCAAAAAAATTGTGTCTACTCGTTTACAGAGACTTCAGGGGTGGTTGAAATAACGATCATCATTCTATTTGATGATCGTTATTTAGCAAAGCACTACAATTTACAGGCTTGTCATACTCTATATCAACGTTTGAACAGCTATCATTAGTATGGCTAACCAAGATACTAGGTAGGTCGGCGTTCTCAGAAAGGGAATACCCAAACTATAAACCACTGCATGCGCTATTCGTGCATAAAAGAAAACGCTTGCCCACATTGTAATAGCGGCTTCTGAGTCCACCGCTAAGAATCCAGCCGCGACGATGACTGCAATAAATGCAGGCATAGTTTCTACCATATTAAGATGAGCACGTTTCGAACGCTCAGCCCAAAGTGGAACCTCAGGCTCCTTAGCAGGGTATCCTTTTGGGTAATTGTTTAAAAAAGTAATGGGGCCCCATACAAATAGTCGAGCTAAAATATAGGGCGCCCAAAGTAACACAGTTAGTGCGCCGCTAAGGGCTAAGTACATGTAAGCTGTTTCCAAAATAATATCCTTTAAGTATCAGTTAAGTTTTTCAAATCACAAAAATAATGTTGGAACGGGCTCATCACCCGCTTAATGTTGATTAACGTACCGGTAGAATTACAGCGAGCTTGCTGCTAAGTGTTCGATTTTCTTCCACTGTTTTTCCGCTTTCGAAATGGTCCCAGCACGATCTTTTTGATAGGCTTTAAAAATGTCCTCGCTCAAGAAAACGTACAACTTGCCATCAACGACTTCCGCGTATTTTGGGTTACCATCAAATTTCTTACCGACAGAAGTTCCATAAGTGCAAAAACCACCGTTTTCAGGAACATATTTTTTTGGATTTTTAATAAAGTCCTTTTTATTTTTTTGACTCGAAAAATAGTAAGCAACGCCGTCATGCTCGATTGCGTAAGATGCGGTTCCATCAATCCGATTTCCAATATCAATAAAGGCAACAGGATCGGTACCGTGTAAACCCAATGGTGCACCTACGGCTGTATATCCTGAAACGACATTGTGTTCGTCGACAGCTAATGCTGTCGTTGAAAAGCCAATGAAGGTAGCTGCAATAACAGCGGCGATTTTTACTGATTTAAACGTTTGGTTCGACATGTTAATGTCCTCTTTAGTGGTATAAGTAAGTCAAATATTAAAAAAATAAACTAAACGATTTTGATATTTGCGGTGCTTACTACCGGAAAATCAATTTCGTTTTTTGCAATATGATTAAAGTAATTGGTAAAAACATTCATAACGGTATTGGCAACTATCTCGACAATTTCAGCTTCGCTAAAGCCTGCATCACGTATGTCCATTAAGTCCTCCTCCTTAAGATTTCCACGCTCTGTAAGAATTCGAGACACAAAAGTTAACGCGCTTTGACATTGTCTATCATTTGATTTACACGCAAGATTACTAACTACTTCCTGTTCTGTAAGCCCGGCGTTACGTGCCATTAATGAATGTGCTGACGCACAATAATCACATTGGTTAACACCGGCAGTGCAGAGTGCAATTTGTTCGCGTAATTGAGGTGATAATTCACCATTATTGAGTACGTTTGAAAAACTGAGATAGCCTTCAAGAGCAACTGAAGATTGGCCTATGGTGCTAAGAATATTGGGCACGATGTCGATTTGAGATTGAATAGTTTCAAACAGTTGTGCGGTTTTTCCGACCGCAGTTGATTGTTCTATGCGTTTAATACGCTGCATGTATGTCTCCGTAGTGTTTTTAGCTGACGAGAGACATCATGGGTTCAACGCGGCGTTACAACAATGTAAGCGGGGCTAATTGAGACTACTGGTAAAACATGCGGGACGATATGTATAACCCAAACATATTACCGCCTATATTCCGTGGGGGATGAACCAAACCTAGCTGAAAATGCACGGGTAAAAGCAGATTGGGATTTATAACCCATTTGTTCAGCTATCTGCTTAATGCTTAACAGTGAGTCATCAATAAGCGAGAGCCCTTTCTGCAGTCGCCAATCGCTAAGGTACGACATTGGTCCCACTCCCATTAATTCACTAAAACGGTTAGCGAACCGACTTCGAGACATTGCCACTTCAGAGGCAAGACGCTCCACCGACCATTGATAAGACAGTTTAGAGTGAATAAGTTGTAATGCTCGACCGATTTGTGGGTCTCGAAACGCTTTTAAAATCGACTCAGACTGAGGCGGTAACGACACACCAGAAGATAAAATCTCTATAAAAACAACTTCGGATAGTCGTGTGATAGAGGCTGTTGATCCACCGTTCTCAGCGAAAACATGTTGAGATATTAGGTTGAGGGTATCATCAAGTATCCGTTGCTTAGCGCGAGTTGCTGTTGATACGATTATATAGTCAGGCAGGGCTTGTAATAATGGGTGATCTGCACCATCTCGAAAGGTAAAATGGCCACATACCATTTGAGTTGAAGCGCCCACGTCACCTTTCCCAATGGCTAAGAATCCATCTCCGCTGTACCCTACATCCTTCAATACCGTTTCTAAGGGCGGTGCATTCTGCATTGGTTTGTGGGCTAAGATATGAGACGCCCCATTGGGAACTAAAATCAAATCTCCCGCAATGAGTTCAATAGTTTCGCCGGAATTAACTTGGATAAAGCACCGCCCCTGAATGACTAAATGAAATCGGGCTGCATTATTATGCTTGGGCACCGTGGTGCCCCAGGGTGGAGAAAAATCTGTTCGAAAGTACAGCAGACCTTTAAGCTGTATGGTATTAATAATATCGTCAAAAATATCCATTGAGATTAACCAAGCAGCAACTAATAAAAAAAGGCTCTGCAGCATCCAACGATGCTAAGCCATCGGGTAGAGTATTTTATATCTCGAAATTATACTTAGTTGACGGAAATATCAAATATCAAAAACTACGATAAGCAAACCTTGTTATGCAAGCATTTGATGAAAGATGTGTTTGGTATTTTATAAACCCGTATAAATGAAGATAACTATCCATAACGTGCCCATAGAAAAACACGTTTTCCACACCACTCTTTTTAAGGTTTTTTAAAACTAAACTTAGTAGAGTCTAACTAAATCTATTTCACATAATCACTAATTATACGGTAAGGATCAGGGTCAAACAGCAATTAAGTTGAATATATCAAGAAGACGTTTGTTTGTATCGGTACTTTCTTATACATAGTCGCAAAGTCAACTAACGACTGATTTTCACCTCACAAAATTACTAGCCTGAGCAGCAATTTAGCTTTCTTGCCTAATAGAAATATTCTGTGTCAAACCTTTCTGATCCAAAACTATTAAGTCAAATAATCCGTAGAAAAATATCAAGGTGCATTTCGAATAATAAGAAATAGAACTGGCCACACTATGGTAACAAATGGTGGCCACACTATGGTAACAAATGGTGGCCAAACTATGGTCGCAGGAACACAAGTGCATGTATTCTCAACGAGGATGCAATGTCCCCAAGTTTTTCCTGAAATTAAAATTTCGTCTTTCTGTAATTGATGACAATATAATTATCAGAATTAATCCTCCATAAACGCTATAGATAAACAGTTGCGGGTAATGACTGAAGTAACTTCCGCTGGTGTGGTTTGAGTAGGGAACATCAACAATATAGCCGCCTGCCTGGTGGTAGTCGGAAATGAAAGTAATGCGTCCATTAGGAAGAGCTACGATTGATGGTCCGTTATTAACTGCGTGCACCAAGGGTATTCTATTTTCAACCGCACGAAGTATCGAGGCATTTACATGTTGATAGGGCTGGCGTGTGGTGCCAAACCAACCATTACTTGATAAACCCACTAATAGATTTCCGGATGTACTTTCAGTTTGTGTATGTGCAACAGCGTCGGCCACAAATTCTGGAAACATGACTTCATAACAAATTAGCGGGATGATATTTAACTTTTCATGTTTAAAAAAATGATGTGAAGTGCCCTTTGCCATTTCGTTAAGAAACTTACCAAAAAAACCTTCTACCTCAGTTCTTAATACCGGGATGTCGCTAACTAATGGAACGTATTCACCAAAGGGTATTCGTTTCATTTTTTGATATTTACCAACCTGCTTGCCATCTTTGTTTAACATTAACGCGGTGTTGTATTGTAGAGCAGCGCTGTATTGCAGAGGTGTGTTATTTTGTTTAGGTGCTTGTATATACTCAATATCTTGAAAAACCAAGCTGGTGTTAAGTGTATTGAGTTGTGCTCGATAGGCTTTGCCTACGTTGAGTTGGTCAAAGTAAGCCTTATATTTGGCTTCCGGCCATATTACGACTTCTGCTCCAGCTTTGGTCAGTCGTTCAGTCATCGCCATTTCTGGAGGGTATGCTCGACTGTAGCCAGAGTGTGGTTTTGAACTTTCTAGCTTAGGTGTTTCGTTTGGTTGCACGATGCCTACACGAATGGTCTCCCATCGATCTAATTGCTTATCCCAAGTTTGCAACGAGAGCACGCCATAAGTAAACCATAAAATAATAGGGGTGGCAGCAGACATCCAAACCCAGTATTTGCATTTTGTTTGTGAGTTTGAAGGCTGAACAATAATTCTAAACAGTATGATATTACTTAAAGCAATGATGGCATCCAGCCCATGTACACCGGTAAATTCTATAGCTTGGATGGCCGCTAAAAACTGACTTTGACTTTCACCTAAACGAACCGTAAATAACATTGGAAATGCAGAGTAAAGTGTTACGATAACGAGAGGAAACAGAATGAATTCATGCACTGAACTACGCTGTTTTAGCCAGTTAAATATCAGTGCTATCAAGGCGCTTAGTTGTGCACAATAAAGCCAGAATACGAGGGACCATATAATACTTAGGCTGAGATCATAACTTTTAGACAGCATGAGGAAATCAACAACCCAGTAACCCGCACTGATACAAAATGCTAACCCCGAGACGAGCCCGAGATAATAACTTCGCGGTAAACTGGCACCGTTGATCGCGATTAAAAAAGGAATGAATGCAACCCAGCTTACCAAGTAGTACTGGGCATCAAGAAATGAGAGTGAGAGTAGTCCGCCGGATAAGAGCGCTAATATCGTTTGCAGCTCCATTGATAATAGGTTGCCGGGTGAACAATTCAGCTTATTGGTCATTGGCTTTGAATTGATCTTGTAGGGTGGTAAGTAATTGTTGTTTTTGTGCTTGGTTTAAATTTGAGCTCTCATTGATACCTCTGCGAGCATAAAGATAATGGGTCAAGGCGTTCTGTCGACCAAACAGTTTCTGTGTGATGACCTTTCCAAGATAGTGTTCCTGACGTAAAATAGTTTGTTGAAAATTTAGTTCTTTGTTTGGTTTATTTTGTGTTGAAATGGACAGTGCGCTAGCGATATTTGAAGCTTGATGAAAGCGATAAAAATCAGTGAAAATTGTCGACAACTGCTGTCCAGCTTTACCTGGAAAACCTTTGATTACCAAAAATTCTACGCGTTGTAATTCATTTTTTTTCATATCCAATGGTAGTTCAGAAACGGCTTGTTCAAGTACCTTGGCGGTGTTTGCATTGAGTATTAGTTCGCCGGTTTTGCTTTGTTTTATTTTTAGGAGAATTTGCGCAGAGGCTTCATAATCAAACTGCCAATAATTAGTTGAAATAAGCTTAGGAAATCGACCTGAAATAGCTGAGGGCTGCTGCCATTCAAGTTTGCGGGGACTGAGCAAAAAGTCTTGAGATTCAGCATGCAATGACCAAAGTGTATACAGAGTCATTGCTGAAGCTAAAACCGAGACAATCGTTAAATTTGAAGGCTTAAGGGCTTTATTAAGTGCTACATTTGGTTTGTTATTCAAAGTGAATCAAGTCGAAGGTGACTCACGTATGCTAACTCTTCATCGCTAAAATGCTGGTGCATAATCGTGGTGAGCTGGCCACGTTTTTCATCATCATTTAAATATGAGTTGAGTATGTTTTGTTTATCGGCTGAAAAGGAGCGGTAACGTTCATTCCAATTGTTTACGTTGATGGTCTTCTCTGCATGACGCTCGATAATTTGGGCTTGTTGTTGTTTCTTTTCTTCTTCGCTTAGGTCGGTATTGGCTTCAAGTTTCATACTGTCGAACATATATCGAGAATTAGCATTGGTAGTAGCAAACAATTGGTCGGCAACTTCAGCACCTAAATATAACTCTCGGAGTGCTAATAATTCACTATATTGGGCTTCATGATTTTCTATATTTCGGTCTATGTTGCTTCTCGTTTCGTAGAGCGCATTAAATTCACTTTTTGCGTCTAAATACTGATAATAATCAGCTACTAGTTGAGCGGTTTGTTCGCCAGCATTTCCTGGTAATCCTTTTCTGATTAAGTCTTGTAATTCGTCTAAGGTCTCATCGTCTAATTTTAGTTTATTATGATCAAGCGCGGCGTTTAATGCGGTTAATGCATCATGATCAATGAGGATGTCTCCATTTTCGTCTAATTTTACGGCATGAAGTGCTTTGTAAACGGACTCTTGAGTAAAGGGTGAATAATTAGCTGTTTCGGACTGGTTATAAACGTCAATATTGAGTGCTTCAGGTTGATGGTCGTTGTTCTCATTAGTCGGTACGGCTTCCCATTGCCATGCCGACGCGATAGTTTTTGTGTTTTCTGAAGTGTCTACATCAAGGGCGTTGGTAGCGTGCGTGATGGCCATGTCGTTAACCTGTGTCAGATTCTCAGGCGAGGGGGCAGGGTTTGACAATATTACGAGGGTAATAATGATCAAACCCACCATAATTGACACGGCAAATATAGATTTTTTTTGCACCGCTCTGCTCATGGCATTTTTCATTTTATACAACTCACTTTTGTAATAATTTATTTATAGTATTAACCATCATTTGATTGTAGTTATTGTTTAGGCTTGTCGACAATCCTGGAGCGAACATTAACAGAGGATAATGATTTTCTACTTTCATGATTTGGCACTGTGCTATCTCTTTTCTCAAAACTGAGAACTGTTGAATTATCTTCATTCTGTTTGGTATTGGTGTTTATTGCTTTCAATACTTCGTCGGCGATGAGTACATCTAAAAAAGGAGGTTTTAAAAATGTAGTAGATGGCGGGATGCCATTTATGGCACTGAATGATTTTGAAAAATGGGCTGAACTTGCAAAGCCAGCAGCTAGTGCAGCATCGGTGATTGATCGCTCTAATGCCAGTTGAATGATCCCGATAAATACACGATACCGAAGCCGATACTTGGTAATGGGGACGCCTATTTGTTCTTTAAATAATTTTTCTAATCGGGACTCGGATAAATACACCGCTTCTGCAAATTCTTTGACACTCAGGTTTTCGCTGACGGTTTCTCTGATTCTTTGAATGACGGCAATAACTCTGGTATCGAACTCTCTAAATATGACGCTTTGAAGCTCTGGTTGAACAATAAGATCTCTTAATATTCGGTATGCTTGTTCAGGTGGCAAGGCGTTATCTCGAATATTCAGCAATTGATGGATAAGCAAGTCTTCTTGAGGGTGGTTGTAATGTAGGCCCGCTAGTGCTTTATGCATTAGGTTCTCAAGAGCGGAATAATCTTGGGTGAGTGGTGCCAGATAGTAAATCGCCATGGTGGCTTTCGTGGCATCAATATATTGCTTGTCAAATGTGGTGCCAGCTTTAACCAAACAACTTCGAGTCGTTATTTTGTTACCATTATCCAAGGTTATTATTATATTGCCTTGAATGCTGACCATGAGTTTGTCGGAGACTATCTGATGTTCTCGGTAAGGAATATGTGAAACTCCGAGAAACAATAATTGGTTTGACCATATATGTAGTTTTGGAATGCGTAAAGCTGGCTTCATTATTTTACTCTCGCCGTATTTTTTGTTATTAACATGCGTCGTAGTATTTAAATGTTTTTTATAATTAAAAAACCCGATAAGTGTTTATCGGGCGGCTAAATTATTCAGCCTAATCGGCTCTCAAAGACCGCACATGAGAACTTGAAGGGCGTTGCTAGTAGTCGCATGTCTCTCGGTATTCAGAAATAGCACTATTAGCGGCATGATTAGGGCCGCATAAAAACTGGTTATAGCGCGTATCGTGATCAATAAAGCGTTTCATCCAAGACACACCATACTTACCAAGAAGGCCACCATTTGATCCTCCTCCGTTTGCGCAAGAATGACCGCCATTATTAATTTCTAAAAAGGCTTTATCTGTTGTCACTGGCATACGGTTATAGAATGGTGAAGCATGATTATTAACAGGGGCGGTAGAATCATTTTCACAAGCAATAATCATTGTAGGGGTATCGATTTGATCAAAATCATTACTTCCAGTGTTCCAGGGCGCCAGAGGTATTGCTGCGCTTAATCGGTTTCCTGATGCAACTCTAAGTGCACCACCGCCGCCCATAGACCAACCCATTACACCAACTCGGTTACTATCGACCATTCCGGAAATATCACTACTGTTTGAATTGCTTTGGGAGATGACATAATCCAAGGCGTTGTCTAGTTGTGTTGCACGGCTAGCTGGCTGGTCAAGTGTTGAGTTCGTGGCAATCGTGATAACAACAAACCCATGCGATGCCAGTCTAGGCCCCCACCAAGCAATAGAAGATTCCGCCGCAAAAAAACCAGGCACAATTGCAATAGCACCCATTGTTCCATCGGTGTTGGTTGGATAATGAATCGTACCACCGCCAAAGCCACTCACAGAGCGTGAAACATTGACGGTGTTGACTGAGTAGGGCCCGCTGGATGCTTCAAGATAACTTGAAGTAGGGCTTGGGCCACGCGTAAAGTCACACTCTCCCTGGCAAGGTTCTGGCTCAGGAATTGGGTCGGGTGTGGGGCTGGGAGTAAAACTAAAGGCGCTGACTGAAAAGAGTAACGTGCTCGTACCAATTGCAATTTTTTCTAAAAGTGATGTGTTCATAGGATTAACCTTAGTGAATGTTTATATTTGTTTTTTAGGGTTGTCGACAATCCTGAGATGAATTTACAGAAGGTATATGTATCCTGCTTTCACGAATTGGCACTTATATAGGAAGGACTTCACACAAAATAAAAACGATTGCTGGATTTAGGGTTGGTTAGCTAAGGGCTTGGTGGTAGGCAATACAGCCTTTAATACATCGTTAGATATGAATGCATTTATGTAGGGCAGCTTTAAGAAGGAGGTTGATGGTTTCACACCGATCATGTCGCTAAAACACGTTGAGAAGTGTGCAGAACTTGAAAACCCTGCGCCATACGCCGCGTCGGTAACGGTTTGTCCTGCTGCTAAGCGAATGATACCGACAGATAAACGAAGCTGGAGTCGGTACTTGGTGATAGGGATACCAATTTGTTGTTTAAATAGTTTATTCAAACGAGATTCAGATAGATTTACACCTGCGGCATAGTCACTCACAGAGATATTATTGATAAAATTTTCTCTAATGTTCTGTAGGGTCTCAATAATTCGAGGGTCAAACGCTTTCACAGTTGTCTGGCGCAGGTGAGGTTGAATGATCGCTTTCTGGCATATTCGATAAGCTTCGTTCGGTGAAAAAGTTTCGTTAAAAATATTACGTAGTTGCTGAACTAAATGATTTTCTGTGGGGTGTTTATAACAAATACCTTTTTGAGTATTAATCATTTGATTCTGAAGAATTAAAAAGTCTTGAGAGATTGGGTTAAAGTAGTAAATAGCAATGATCGCATTACTGGTATTGATATGCGTTTCATTAACGATTGAACCCGCTTTGATTAGACAGCTTTTAGTCGATACTTCAGTACCATTCTCTAACTGAATATGTATTTTACCATGAATACTTACCAGTAATTGACTCCAGGCAAGGGTGTATTTACGAAAAGGGATATAACTTGTGCCGATGTACAGACGGCTGTTTTTCCAGATATAAAGTTTAGGGCTGATAGTTGTATCATTCATTTTTTTGACTCTGTTAAAGACACAAGGAATCAAAATAAACCGGATGTAGAAATAAATACTTGTAAGTTCTGATAATTAGATACACTAAATTCGAGACAATAGAGGTACATCACACTAAGTGTTTATAAGGGGGGATCCTGTTTTGTGAATGCTGAAGCTTCTTTAAAAGAGCTGCTATCTTGCTCATTAAAGCCCGAATTTGGTCTTAACGTTCGTTATCCTGAAGTGTACTCAACACTACTTACCTTTATATTTTGAAAGCAGTTTGATCGAAGCCGGCATCACTAAATAAGAAATAATTGGCACAATTATTCCCACTGCAACAATAACATTTAACAACTTACTCGCAGGTAGAAACCGAGCCACTAAGTCCGGAATAAAATAAACCAGCGGAACTAGCGCCAGAAAAGTAATCAGAGCCATCATGTGTTGGCTAGGCTTTTGGTTATTCATTCATTTACTCCTAAACTTACTCATAAATTAAGGCCGTAAAAGATACGGCCTGATTAAACCTTAGTTATTCGCTTGTAGGAAGCTATTATAGACCCAACGATAACTTGTATGTTCTCCCAATACACCACCTAAAGCCATCCCATGTTCACTACGCCAGTCATCCATTACTTCGGCTAGTACGGATGCCCACGTGGCCACTTTTACACCAGCCTGCGTCATGCGATATATAGCAGCGTCAGCGACGGCTTTATTCCATGTACCTGATGCATCCACTACCGCGTATACATCATAACCCTCTGCTACGGCTGAGATAGCTGGAAACATTAAGCATACATCGGTCACAATACCGGCCATGATTATTTTCTTACGGCCGGTTGCTTCAATGGCTTGCTTAAATTCAGGGCTTTTCCAAGCGTTAATTTCACCCGCACGATTGATCACTTTATCGCCGATGATCTCCGTAATTTCGGGCATAATAGGGCCGTTTGGGCCATCAGACATACTTGCCGTAATGATAGAAGGCATATTAACGGTTTTCGCCAACTTACAAAGGCCTCGAATATTTTCGGTCATGAGGTGCGGGTCTTGGTCTCGACAGCTAACGAGTAGTCCTGTTTGATGGTCAATCATTGCCAATACAGCATTATCTGGTGTCAAAGTCTCAGCAAATTTATTCATAATCTTCTCCATTGAATTTGTTGTTAAAATGATTGACCAATAACGATTAGGTTAAGGTCAGTGATTGCGTTGATCTCTATATCATTACTTCGAATAAGATCACCGTCCGTGACGGTAATAGATTTATTTCCTTCCACTGCATTTGCTTCACCGGAGGTGATATAGCTCAACGATTCCTTCTCTAAGGTGATGCAGGTATTGGCTTTCAATCGAACAATGTCGATCGTAGTTTTGCTTGCAAACGTTTTCGTATTGGTTTCACTTTTGCCATACTTTCCTCCATAAATATGTGTTACACCTAGTTTATTGGGGGTGTAATACTTATAACCTGCTGGCTGACCAGATTTTTCAGGTAAAACCCATAACTGGATCATTCTGTTTTTGACATCATCGGGATTGATTTCATTATGCGCAAAACCTTCTCCGCCAGCGCGTTGAACTTGTACATCACCGGATTTTAGACTTTTCCCATGTTCAAGGGATCCTGCGTGACTTACTTGGCCATCGATCATGACTGAAATGACATCAATTTCTTTATGGGGGTGCATACCTGTTTCACCTTTAGGGTTAAATTGCGCATCCGCTAAATAAACGAAATTTCCTAGCCCTTCTGACGTAGCTGTTGATTTACGACTCCCAAACAGACGGCTGTCTGTCACGACACGGTGCTCCCGTAATCCCGCAAAACCACCTAAGGGTAAGTTATCTCTTCTAATTAATTGCATGACTATCTCCGCTGTATGTTTTGATGTTGAAATAGTAATGCTTTGCCATTGTTTGATAAATGCGTATATATTGATAATATATATTCATTTTTGACAACAATTGGTGCTGGATCATAATGCAAGATCTTAATGACATGATGGTATTTTTAGCGGTGGTCGAAACAGGTAGTTTTACACTGGCAGCAGATAGGCTTGAAATACCAAAAGCAAATGTTAGTCGGAAAGTTTCCCGCCTTGAAGCTCGCCTAGGTGTCACATTATTAGAGCGTTCAACACGCGCACAACACTTAACAGAGGTAGGGAGGCGGTATCTAAATCACTGTAAGCGCATTCATGAAGAGGTCGATTTAGCTGAAACAGCGGTTTCTGAAACACTGCATGACTATGAAGGGAGTCTCAAAGTCGGGGCTTCTGTTACTATCGGCCAGCAAATTATAAAGCCCGCCTTATCGACATTTCTTCATCAATACCCAAAGCTTAATCTATCACTTAACCTTGTTAATCAGCGTGTTGACTTGATAGAAGAAGGTTTTGATATGCTAATTAGAGTTGGCTCATTAGACGACTCTCGGTTAGTCGCAAAACGCTTAGGAAGTGCCAAAAGAAGTCTGTTCACAAGCGAGCGATATTTAGAACAATCTGGATCGCCACAAACGCCAGACCTGTTACATAAGTACGACGTACTTTTAATGAGCCGAATGAGTTCCAGTAATAATTTAGTGCTAGTGTCAGGAAAAAAACAGATGGAACAAAAGGTACGTCCTAGGTTTGTAGTGGATGATTTCTCGATATTAAAACAGTCTGTAGTCGATGGGTTAGGCATCGCCGTTTTACCTGATTATATGTGTCGTGAGGAGGTACAATCTGGTGAGTTGATTCAGGTTCTACCTGAATGGGGAGTACAAGCCGTTGATGTCTATGCACTCTATCCACAACATCGCGTAAAAATCCCAAAAGTTAAAGCGCTTCTAGAATTTGTGATTGAAACCTTCCATGACAAACTAAGCGCTCACTAGGCTTATTGTATGGTTAGGCTCAAACCTCAACTTAAATTTTAAGTCCAGATTCGAGCCATGATGGCTAATCAAAAGGTTTTGGCCACAACTTGTTGCAATGCAGGTTTCGCATTATCTCGTAGTAATGTGCCGTGTGCGGCTATCAGATGGTCAAAATCTAAATTAAGTAAGCGCTCAAAATCACCTTGCATAGACTCACCTTTTGGGGTGACTTTTTTAATCCATGGCTTACCGATTAATAACTCCTTTTTAAAGCCCATTAGTCTTAGTACAACTTTCGTCAGAAATGTTGTGTAACTCCAGTTGGTTAAGTTTTGAATGCTATCGGTTGTGATCAACAGGTTGTGGTTTTTTAATAATAAGGCGGCTTCAGGAAACTTAGCTGTTGAGAAAATAAAAAACTCGGAGTTTTCAATGGGGGAAGGAGTCTCTTCTTCAATGATGGTGTCTGGTATAGGCGCTTTATAGATGGATTGACCTTTTTGGCACCAGAATTCTGCTTTAAAATGGTCTATGTAATACTGGTCGTCTAAGCCATGAAAATCACATAAGCGTAAAACTTTTTTTATATCACCCAAGGCGCAGAGCTTAACTTCTTCTTGGCTATTGAGCCTCACAGGGTTTATCAGTGTTAACTCACTGCCTTGTTTGAGAATGATCATATTACGGTTCATCGTCATGCCTGGCGCGATCTTGATACTCCCGTGCACCCAATACACATTTTCAAATAATTCTTCAATCGCATTATGTGCATAGGCTGGTGCGTATTTTTTATCTTCCATAATGAGTGCTCTCAGTAAAATTGAAGTAAATGCTTTAATTGTTTTTTGTGAGAGATTGAATATTTTATTTTGGAATACAGCTTTTTACTTTAAGTGAAAATTTTAAACCGCTTAAGTATCCGACGTAAATATAAAAGAGCTACCCCTTTAGAGCAGCCAGTCACTATATGTTGTACTAATGCGCTGCGTTGACTGGTTGAATCAACACCACCGAAGGTCTGGTTCGACCAATCCATAATAGCGCTCGAAAAAAGTGCGTTAACGATGGTGGGGGCACACCTTACTCAGGCTTATTATCAAACTATATCTTAATGCCATAGCAATTTTTTGACTGAATCAGTATTCAATGTTTAACGCTATTTTGACTGAATCAGCATTCGATTTTTAACGCTACAAGAAAAACATCAAGGTATAGTTGAAAAGTGGTTTGAAACTACTAACCTTTGTATAAGGTAATTGGTACAGGAGGTAAGCTGAACTATGGGGATTATAGCGCGCCCAACTTATGCCTGAAGAGTTTGGTATATGATCTAACCTTCAGGCATTACAGTAATGAAGGTCTAAGCGAGAGACTGATGTGGGTGGTGATGTTCAAATACTTCGTCAAGTTTTATCTGTGCTGAAATGACGCTCTACACTATGGAATGAAGCAATAGGGAAGATATAATGAAGCGAATGATGAATAAAAAAATCCTGTTTATACTTTTAATCACTAGTCTCTCAGTGATTGGGATTATCATTATATCCACGATTTTTTCAAACCCTAAAATGGTTACCGTCGGTGTGGCGCGGTGGGCTACCAATACTGAATTTGATAGAAGCATTGAGGGGTTCAAACAAGGCTTGGCTGTAAAAGGCTACGTTGAAGGCAAAAACATAAGATTCGTCGAAAAGAATCCAGAAACGAACTTGGCTAAACAGCACGAAATCATCGAAGAGTTTATTAAGCAAAAAGTTGATCTGATCTATACGTTAACGACTCCGGGTACAATCATCGCCAAAGAGCTAACGGGTAAAATGAAAAGTCCCATTCCTGTGGTCTTTTCGATTTGTACCTATCCCGTTGAATCGAATTTAATTGAGTCGCTCGAAAACTCCGGCAATAATTTGGTTGGCACACGTAATTACGTGCCTTTTTCTAAGCAGTATTATATTTTTGAACAGCTATTTCCCGAAACCAAGTCGCTGGCCGTTGTTCGTCGTAAGGGTGAGCCGAATTCAACAAACCAGCTCAAAGAAATCAAATCTCAACTGGAAGACCGTGGCATCACGATAATCGATATCGCTGCCGTAGACCTCGATGACATACGTCGCCAGTTGGAGGTGAATGCTGCCAACGTTGACGCTATTTTTTCGACCTGCGATACGCTGACACATGCAGGGGGTGATAAGGTCATTGCTGAGTTCGCTAAACATCATAAAATACCGACGTTTGCCTGTAACAAAGAAGGCGTGATCAAGGGGCTGTTGGTGGGGAATATTGGTGACTTTAAAGCCATTGCAACGATCTCGGGTGAACAGGCAGCGCAGATCTTTGACGGTGCAACACCGAACTGGCTAAAGACGGAGTCGCCAAGAGATAGCTACATTATTCTTAACGAGACCACCGCCAAAACATTGAACGCGAGTATCAGTGAGACGTTTTTAGAGAGTGTGAAGGAAATCATCAAATAACATGAAGATTTTCTCAAAATTGATTATTGGTTTCTTGATTATTTCTATTTTGGCGGGGCTTATCGGCTATATTGGTCTGCGTCAACTGGAAGGAGTCTCTAGCTTGCTCAACAATGACGTCACGTTGAGTATTGACCAGTATCAACGTAATTCCAGAATGGATGGCATGACTGAACACATTCAGTACGTGCAAGAAGTACTTGTTCATAGCGTACACGAATATGTATTTACGCAAGAAAAACAATGGGAACAGCGCTATTTTTCATTTCTTTATGAGATGAATCCGACCATTCAAACCTTAATTGACAGCAGTACTCTAGAAGACAAGTTCTTTTTTAGCCAAGCTCAAGATGCCAGAAAGAACCTTGCCAAAATGGAACTCATTGCCATTAATATGATTAAAAAAGGCAATGTTCCCGCTGCAGTCTCCGTTCTGAAAGATAGCCTGTACACGCTAAACATCCTTAACTTTAACAACGCGCTTCGTGACTATCGCCTCAGTAACCGACGTGCGGGTAAAAGTTTGGTAGCGGTCAGGATGGCGGCGAAGCAAGCACAAATTACTGTCAATGAAAGCCAAAAATTATTGATGTTTTTTATCTTTTCGACCCTCATTATTGCTGTGACTATCGGAGTTTTTATAACACGCTCGATTACTCGACCATTGACAGAGTTAACCCAACACTTAGAGCGATTTGAATCTGGTAATTTTGGGCAACAAATTATCATACCGAGCACGACTGTCAGCTTTCCATTTTCTCAATTTATGTTGAAGAGGTTTTCCGGAGTATTTACTAATGAAACGACTGAACTGGCTCGCTCGTTCAACAAGATGAGTGAGGTGCTTGGGGAATCCGTAGTATCTAGAGATTATCTGGATAATATCCTTGAGAGCATTGCTGATGGGCTCATCACCTTTGATAGCAAAGGTACGATGTTGACATACAATCCTGCGGTTAAGAAAATTTTTGAATATCAGCACGACGAAATCGTCGGGCAGAGTGTCGAAATGCTATTGCAAGAGCCTTATCAGAGCGAGCACGATGACTATCTGGGTAGTTATCAGAAGGCCAGCGATGTCATGAGTATAGGCTTCTGGAGTGAGACTATAGGGAAGAGAAAGAACGGTTCGACCTTTCCCATGGAGCTGTCGGTAAGTGAAGTTACGATTAATAACACAAGACATTTTGTGTGTATCATTCGTGACATTACCGAACGCAACCAAGCTGAAGTTTCTCTGCAGGAAGCAAAACTCAATGCAGAGTATGCCAGTCATGCCAAGAGTGAATTTCTCGCCAACATGAGTCACGAGATTCGCACCCCGATGAATGGGGTAATTGGCATGACCAACCTATTGTTAGGCACAGAGTTAAACGAGACACAACACACCTACGCCAAAACTGTTAAGAATAGTGCTGATTCGCTGCTTACCATCATCAATGACATCCTCGATTTCTCCAAAGTGGAAGCAGGCATGTTAGAGTTGGAGCTCCTTGAGTTCGACTTGGGAGCGTTGCTTTACGAAATGGGTAGCACCATGGGCTTCCGCGCGCATGAGAAATCGCTGGAGTTGATTTGCCCAGCTAACCCTATTCAACATCAGTGGGTCAAGGCTGACCCGGGACGCATCCGTCAGGTCCTCAATAACCTATTGAGTAATGCGCTCAAATTTACTCAAGAGGGTGAAGTCGCGGTTTATTGCACGGTGCAGGAGCAGACTACGCTACACACCATAATACTCATTGAGGTAAGCGATACCGGCATAGGCCTCAGCTTAAAAGAACAAGCCGGTCTTTTTGAACGTTTCAATCAGGCTGATGGCTCTACTACCCGTAAGTACGGCGGAACAGGTCTTGGGCTGGCAATCTGCAAACAGTTGGTGGAGCTCATGGGCGGTGATATTGGCGTTAAAAGTATAGAGGGTAAAGGCTCGACGTTCTGGTTTACTTTGGATCTTGTCAACGCTAATGCTCCGGCACCATTACCTTCGGTGGCCGACTTGCGAGGACAGAAGGTTCTAGTCGTGGATGACAACCTTACCAACCGCACCTTGCTCGGGCAGTTGCTGGCCAGCTGGCAGGTAGAGCATGCTCTGGTCGGTAGTGGTGAAGCAGCGCTCGAAAGCTTGTCTACAGCCGTTGCTGATGAGCACCCTTATAGTATCGCAATAGTGGATATGCAGATGCCTGATATGAATGGTGCCCAGTTGGGTGCTGCGATTAAAAACGACAGCACCTTGGCCGATACCCAGCTGGTGATGCTTACCTCTCAAGGGCAACGTGGTGATGCGAAAAAATTCAAGGCAGTGGGATTTTCGGCTTATCTTAGCAAACCTATCGATCAATCCATTCTTTACAATGCTTTACTGCGAGTAGCAGGCAGTACGACAAATGACCTTCCGCTGGTCACGGCTTACAACGCTCGTGAAATACCGCAGTTCAATGCTAGAGTCTTAGTGGTTGAAGATAATATCACTAACCAAATGGTCGCCCAATATATGCTTGAAGAGTTTGGTATACAGGCTGATATGGCAGCCAATGGCGAAGAAGCTTTGAGAGCCCTAGAGGACTTGCCTTATGACCTAGTCTTAATGGATTGTCAGATGCCGGTAATGGATGGTTATGAGGCGACACACCGCATTCGCGAACCAACGTTTAATTTTCATGAAAGCAGAGTGCATGGTAGGGCCATTCCTATCATTGCCATGACTGCGAATACGATGCAGGGTGACCGCGAGAAATGTCTTGCTGCGGGTATGGATGATTTTATAGCCAAACCGGTGGAACCGGATAAACTTCAGCAGGCACTGTTATGCTGGTTGCCAGCGCGAGAAGAAGAGGAGATACAGCCGACGGTTGATATTAACAGCGTAACGACTTTGATTGTGGACGATAAATCAAAATATCAAGTTGCTGACACGAGTGACGACATAAGTGAACTCGTCGTGGCTCCGGTACTAAAGATAAATTCACAGCATAATCTGCTTAGCTCTGAGGATGATAAACTCAGTAATTTAAATAAAGGGGTTGAGGGTGAAGCGGTTAGTCAAATCAGCTGTAATGAAACTTCGAAAGTTGCAGTCTTACAACAAGAGGAAAGTGCAGGGCTTAAGATTTGGAATCAAGCAAACGCTCTAAAACGTGTAATGGGTAAAGAAAAAATATTAAAGGCCATGGTAGCTTCTTTTATCAATGATATACCGCCATATATCGAACAGTTAGCGCATAATTTGCAGCAGCAAGACAATCTCGCCGCAGCCAATTGTGCTCACGCAATAAAAGGTGTAGCGGCTAACTTAAGTGCGATAGCACTGGCTGATGCAGCTTCACGATTGGAACGCGCTTGCTTAGATTTTTCGGGTATAGAAATTCCAGCTGAGATAAGGAGTATTGAAACAGAGTTATCTGATTTTTTTGTTGAGACGCAGTCAGTGTTTCAGCAGTGGCAAATGGACTAGGTATATCTAGAGGCTCTTGGACAGAGCTTGATGCAGTTCTCAGGGGCTAATTTTTGTAACTCGCAATATCGAAATTTAAGGCTTTCAATTTCGCGTTCACATTAGGTCGAACAATCTAAGAAAATCGAAAGTCTATTTTCCCCAGAGTGTCTGGTTTGTGAATTCAAGACGCAGAAGGTACATTCATTAGAAATAGCTAAGGACATTATATAGTGGCAAGTGGCGCTAAATGGATAGCCCTTAAATCTAACCCGCGAGTACGGATTCTTCTTCGCATTCGGATTCAATATCAATAAAGTCAAAGATGAAATCCCAAACAATTCTGCGCTGCAGGTTGGAGGTAGGTATTGTTTCAAGTCCCCCCAGCAATTTCATTAAATCACTGCCGGTTTTAGAAAATGCCTGGAAGTAAAATCCAACGCTTTGTCCTATCGGTGTAAAGTCATGACTAATACGGTGAGCCTTTT